>Ga0208300_100521_pt1 | contig 26119 bp, 25 predicted proteins | sample 23_taG_FD_184096 | JGI IMG/M metagenome (GOLD analysis project Ga0208300, IMG submission 184096) | Marine viral communities from Cariaco Basin, Caribbean Sea - 23_WHOI_OMZ (SPAdes) (version 2) | ecosystem: Environmental > Aquatic > Marine > Oceanic | place: Caribbean Sea: Cariaco Basin...
TGATCCAAGCTAATGCGCCTGGCTATATCAAGGGCGGCTGCGCCGCCATCGCCCGATAAATCGGCCTCCTACAGTAGAACAGTGGCACGGTATCTTGTAGGAGGGAGCTTCAGCTCGCGATGGTGTTCGGACTTTGTTGCTGCTAACTAAGGGCGGCTGCGCCGCCATCGCCGAGATCTCGGACCACCGATAAATCGGCCTCCTACAGTAGAACAGTGGCACGGTGTCTTGTAGGAGGGAGCTTCAGCTCGCGATGGTGTTTAGGTGAATAGCCTGGATATTGTAGGGGGGAACTTTAGCTTTGGTTCGACATTTCGACGATGATCCAAGCTAATGCGCCTGGCTATATCAAGGACGGCTGCGCCGCCATCGCCGAGATCTCGGACCACCGATAAATCGGCCTCCTACAAGATAAGTGCAGTGGTGATGTAAGGTATTGATTACAGCCAAGCAGCATCCCAATAGCTGTACTGAATGATATCATTCACCAAGTTTGCTCTTAACGGATTCGCTACGATGTATCTGGCAACTCCTTTTAATGACTCTTCTTGTCTAATCATTCGGTCGTGAAATCCGTCTTGCCATATGCGCTGACCGATATCTAATGAAACATATGTTTTGTAACGGCGAACGGCTTCCGATAGATTTCCATTTAACTGCAAGAGCCAATGAATATGATCTGGCATCACGACAAATGATAAGGTTGTCGCTATCTCTAAGACACGCGGATGGTAAAAATGCCTTGAGGCACTGCATGCGTCCTCAAATACTGTAAATGTAGGCTGCCGCCGCTGTGTAGTGATTGTAATTAGATAGCATGCACCTGTAATGGAGTGCCTACCTTGTCGAAGCTGATGGCCTTTGTGCATGCTAGGCTCCTTGTATACTGGTCCCTATCCCGACAGCTATTTTGGTAACATAGAACATCAGCGAGGTGTTCTGTAGGAGGAAGCTGTAGCTTGCGATGCTCTTTGAGCATGCTAAGGACGGCTGCGCCACCATCGCCGAGATGTCGGACCATCGATAAATCGGCCTCCTGCAGTAGAACAGTGGCACGGTGTCTTGTAGGAGGGAGCTTCAGCTCGCGATGATCTGAGTCTCACTTCTCACTTCTCACTTCTCACTTCTCACTTCTCACTTCTCACCTATCACGCCTTAGTTTGCCGCCTATCACTAGCATGCAGGGGGTTAATAAGAGCGTCAGGGCGGTGGCGAACGTGAGGCCACCGGCAATTGCGCTAGACATTTGTGTCCACCACTGAGCTGAAGGGGCATTGAAACCTAACGCGGGTGCAAAAAGATTAACGTTGATTCCCAGCACCATCGGCATTAACCCCAGCACGGTGGTAATGGCGGTGAGCAGCACTGGGCGTAAACGCAGGGTGCCTGCTTCTAGTGCCGCTTCGGTTGGGGGCATGCCTTGCCCGCGCAGCTCGTTGTAAGTGTCGATCAAGACGATATTGTTGTTAACCACAATACCTGCCAGGGCGATAATGCCCATGCCTACCATGACAATGCCAAACGCTTGGCCAGTAACGAGCAGCCCCATCAAAACGCCCGCCGTCGAGAACACTATGGCCGATAGCACTAGCGCTGCTTGATAGTAGCTATTGAACTGAGTGACCAGAATCAGCGCCATTAACCCAATCGCAATCAAAAACGCGCTAATCAAGAACTGCATGGATTCCTGCTGATCTTCTTGCTCACCCGCCACATTAACCATCAAACCACTGTCAAGTTGGCTCTTGCCTGCCTCTAGCAGCGCTCGCAGCCGCTCGTCAGCTAAGTAGCCGGGTGCTAAATCGGCCTCAACGGTAATCGCACGGCGTCCATCGATGCGATTCAGGGTGCCTACTTTGGGGGCAGGTGTAATGTCTACAAAGTGAGCAATAGGCACTTGGCCGCGTGGGGTGTTGATCGTCAGCCGTTCAAGCTGGTTGAGCGTGCGCCAGTGTTCCGGTAAGCGAACACGAATATCCACCTCATCAGTAACGGTGGGGGGGCGGTAGTTGGCCACTTGAAGGCCAGTGGTTAGTAGCTGTACGGCGCTACCAATGGTGGTGATGTCGGTGCCCATGCGGGCAGCAGCTTCACGATTAACCTTTACCTGCCATTCGACTCCCGGCAGGCTGCGGTTATCTTGGATATCGGTAAAACCGCCCAGCTCGTGCATTAGTGCCGTAATTTGGTCAACGCCAGCGTTTGCGATATCGGGATCGGTGGCGCTGACTTCAAGCACAATCGGTTTGCCGCCGCCAGGGCCCATCTCCTGCTCGCGAAACTCTAGCGTAATTCCCGGCAGGTCTTGGGTGCGTTCGGCCATGTCAGCCAAAATCGTGCGGGCAGGGCGGCGCTGATACCAGTCGACAAACTGAAACTGCAACATCCCGATCACATCATTGCCCATTTGCTGGTTGGGCACTGCAAAAGAGCGTGCGTAAAGAGCTTCAACTTCCCCCATGCTGCCTAACCGGCTTTCCACTCGTTTTAGAATGGCGTCGGTTTCTTCAGCGGAAAAATCGCCTCGCGCACGTACCAGCACCTGGGCACTGTCCGGCTCTACGCTGGGGAAGAAGTCAACCCCGTGATTAAAACGAGCATAGCCGGTATAAATCAATCCGATTAACAGCACCGCAAACACAAGCACCCAGGCAGGGTGCCGCAGCAAACGTCCGAGCACGCGACGGTAGCCACGCCCAAGTGCCGTGCTTTCGTCGACTGGGCCAGCTCCCGCAGTTGCTGTATGGGATGTGCGGGTAAACAGTCGGCCCAGGGTAGGCAAAAACACCAGGGCCATGGCTAGCGACGCTATAAGGCACAAGATGACCGTGGCAGGCAGATATTTCATAAACTGACCTACCACGCCAGGCCAAAATAGCAGCGGTATAAATACCGCAAGCGTTGTCGCGGTAGAAGCAATAACCGGCCAGCTCATACGTGTTGCGGCATTCAGCCACGCTTGGTGGGGAGACTGCCCCTCATGGAGATGTCGATCAGCGAGTTCGCTGACCACAATCGCGCCATCCACTAGCATGCCAGCCACTAAGATCAGCGCAAATAGCACCACAATATTGAGCGTAAAACCAAATGCCCAAACCAATAAAATGCCGGTTAAAAATGCGCCGGGTATAGTCAAGCCTACCAGCAGCGCCATGCGCCACCCCATAACGGCTACGACAACAATTAATACCAGTACCACTGCGGTGAGCACGTTATTTAACAGCTCAGAGAGCATGTCTTGAACGGTAACCGACTCGTCTAAAATCGTGGTAATACGTAGTTGTTCCGGTAGTAGGTCGCCTGCCTGGGCAAAGCGTTCTCTTACGGCTTCAATGGTGGCGATGATATTCGCGCCGGCGCGCTTGGAAATTTCCAGCACTACTGCTGGCTGGCCGTCGATGCGGGCAAAGCCTTCGGGGTCTTTGTAGGTCGGTAAAATCCACGCAACATCGCCAAACGTAACCACTTGGTCGCCGTCAACTTTCACCGGCATGTCCATGACATCGTTTAACGATTCGATAATGCCCGGTACTTTGAGTGCTAATCGTCCGGCGCCAGTATCCAAGCTGCCTGCAGCAACCAGACGATTATTGCGGGAGATTTGGTTAAACAGCGTATCAAAATCAACGCCGTAACTTTCCAGTACCAGCGGATCAACGACAATTTCGAGCAAGTCCTCGCGGTCGCCAGCAATATCGACCTCTAGGACGTCAGCAATGCCCTCTATTTCCTCTTTTAAGCGACGTGCGATGGTCACCTGTTCTCGGGTATCCAACTCGCCGGAAAGGCCAATGCTCAACACCGGAAACTCGGAGACGTTAACCTCCATGACCCGGGGTTCGTCCGCTTCATCCGGTAAGCTACTGCGGGCGATATCCACGCGTTCGCGTACATCAGAAAGCGCGGTATCCGGATCAAAGCCAGGATCAAACTCCAGCGTCACCGACCCATGACCCTCGCTGGACTGGGCGGTAAATTTGCGCAGCCCTTCGATTCCGCGCAGTTCCTGCTCCATTGGGCGAACTAGCAGGCGCTCACCATCTTCCGGGCTAACGCCTTCCAGCGAAAGCGAGACGTATATAATCGGGATAGTGACGTCCGGGTTGGCTTCCTTGGGAATCATCTGCCAGGCAGTGGTGCCCGCCAACAGTAAGCCAACCAGGAGTAGTAGGGTGGTTCGCGTGTGGGTTAGCGCCGCATTAATCAACTGACGCATGACCACCTTCCTGGGTAGACACTGGGGTTACGGTGTCGCCTGGGTTGACCAAGCCTGCGCCGAGGGTGATTAACTGCACGGAGCTGGGTAAGCCTGTCACGTAGGCGCGTTCGGTATCAGCACTGACCAGCTCAATCACCGTTTGGGCAACGCGGTTATTCTCAACAACATGCTTGATAGCTAATTGACCCTGCTCGTTCAGATTAAAGAGAGCAGGCGATAGCGTATGCACCTGTCGAGGTGGCAGCGTTATGGTGAATTCAGCGCTGCTGCCTGCTAGGCGTTGCCTTTCTGGATTGTCGAGCGTTACTTCGATATAGAACGTGCGAGTGGCTTCTTCTGCGCGACTACTAATGTATGACACTTCGCCGGAAAGCGACTGACCATTGAGCAGTCGTGCGGTAACAGGTAAGCCAACGCTTAACTCACCGATGTGCTGTTGAGCCACCCAAGCGGTGCCGATTAAGCGGCGGTCATCGATCAGTCGTGCCCACTCTTCGCCTGGCTGCAGCAAGTCGCCAAGCTCTACCTGGACGCGGTCCAACACGCCTTCAAAGGGCGCGGTTGGGCGGGTGTCGCTTAACTGCTTTTCCAACTGAGCTACTTGGGCTGCGCTGGCGCTTAAGGCACTTTGCAGGCGTAGCAATTCTGGCTGAGAAATTAGCTCACGACGACGCAAGTTTTGGGCGCCGGCGTACTCCGCTTCAGCGAGCGTTAACTCATCACGTGCCTGCTGTAGGCGTTGAGGGAGCGCATCGTTATCCAGTACCAGCAGTGTCTCGCCTCGGCTGACGGTTGCTCCTTGGGCCACCGGTTTCTCTGCGACATAGCCAGTTACATTGGCGCGCAGCAGTGTTTCTTTTTCAGCAGTTAGCTGGCCTTGCAGCACGTGCTTAGGAATATAGGGCGCGCTCTGCTGGGTCATTACCTCTACACGAGGTGTTGAGTCGCGCTCAGTGGCATTTACCTCGGGTGGACTACTTTGGAAACGCTGAAAATCGCCAATCGCTAGCCATATCACAAGCGCCAGAACCAGCAGGCTAGCGAGCGCGTAAGAGTAGGGGATTCGTCGCATGGGGGAGTTATATCCGTATTAACCCAAAAAAATCACACAAGACAAGTCATGCTGAAGGGTAGTCCGTACTAAGAGTTAAGACTTACTGACCGACACACCATAGCGCAACTGGCGTCTGGCAGCGAGTACCAAGCCGCTGAGAGAATGGGTAGTAGTCTCATGTATGATTGAGTTTTTGCACATCTGGGCATACCATCTTTGCGTCTTGAGTTTTGTCGCCCCACTCTCAGGCGAGAACCCACCCTAGGCGAACCATCAAGGAGCAATGATGAAAGATCCAGTACGTATTGCGATTACCGGCGGTGCCGGCCAGATCAGCTACTCTCTTATTTTCCGCATCGCCGCTGGCGATATGCTGGGGCCGGATCAGCCAGTCATTCTCCAGCTTCTCGAAATTCCCCAAGCCATGGACGCCCTGAATGGCGTTGTCATGGAAGTTAACGACTGTGCATTCCCATTAGTGCAAGACATCGTTGCCACTGATGATCCGAACGTTGCCTTCAAAGATGCCGATTTCGCCTTACTGGTAGGTGCACGTCCGCGTGGCCCGGGTATGGAGCGTAAAGATCTGCTGGAAGCCAATGCCGCGATCTTCTCTGTACAAGGTAAAGCGCTGAACGACCACGCTAGCCGCGACGTGCGTGTACTAGTCGTTGGTAACCCGGCTAACACCAACGCATTGATTGCTTCTTGCAATGCGCCGGATTTAGACGCAGGCCAATTCACTGCGATGACGCGTTTGGACCACAACCGTGCGTTGACGCAGCTAGCTCAGAAAACCGGCAAGCACGTTACCGACGTTGACAGCATGATTATCTGGGGCAACCACAGTGCTACCCAGTACCCGGATCTGGCGCAGTGCAAAGTAGACGGCAAAGCCGCCTTCGATCTGGTTGAGCGTGACTGGTACGAAAACGACTTTATCCCGACAGTACAGCAGCGCGGTGCGGCAATTATCAAAGCCCGTGGCGCGTCTTCTGCTGCATCTGCAGCGTCTTCAGCGATTGATCACATGCGTGATTGGGCGCTGGGTTGCGATGGTATCGTTAGCATGGCAATCCCTGCTGACGGTAGCTACGGCATTGAAGAAGGTATCATCTACTCCTACCCTGTGCGTTGTCAGGGTGGCAAGTATGAAATCGTTCAAGGCTTTGAGTTAGACGCGTTCAGCAAAGAGAAGATGCAGGCCACCGAGAAAGAACTGCGTGAAGAGCGCGCGGCCGTTGAGCACCTGCTTGGCTAAGCATGCTAGCTAGCGCTCTTTGAGCTGTTCTAAACATGGCTCTGAGAACCATGCTCAGTAATACAAAACCCCGCAAGCACTAAGCTTACGGGGTTTTTTATTGGGTGGCTGCACCATTCTCGGGTGCCTCATTTGCTCGTTCCTCGCAAGATGCGTTACCACGCGCTACGTTTGCAACGTATTGAATTAATGGGTTTGTAGCGCGGCGTAAGCGTCAGCGTACCCGCGGGGCCGTTGACTCAATCTCGCAGGCTCATGATGCGCCATTGGCGTTCTTCGGCCACCTTGCGCAGGGTCTCGTCGGGGTCGACGGCCACTGGGTGCTCTACCTGTTCAAGCAGGGGAAGGTCGTTGTGTGAATCGCTGTAAAACCATGCGCCATCCATGGTGAACTCTTGCCCTTCAAGCCATTGCTTTAAGCGAGTCACTTTGCCTTCGCGGTAGCTGGGAGTGCCTGCCACTCGTCCGGTGTAGCGGCCGTCTACTATTTCTGGGTCAACTGCAATCAAGTCATCCACGCCCAAACGATTGGCGATCGGGGCCGTAATAAAGCGATTAGTGGCGGTGATGATCAGCAGCGTATCGCCTTTCGTGCGGTGCCGGGCCAGCAGTTCTTCTGCTTTAGGTAAAATATTCGGTTCGATTTTGCTGACCATAAACTGCTGATGCCAAGCGGCTAACTGCTCCGGTGTATTTTCAGCCAGCGGCTTCAAGGCCATTTCCAAAAATGCCGCCATGTCTAGCGTGCCTGCATTGTAGTCCGCCATAAAGCGCTCATTGGCCTCGCGGTAGGCAACTGGGTCAACTGCCCCCTGTTCGAGCAAAAACTCGCCCCAGGCATGATCGCTGTCGATGGATATCAGCGTATTATCCAAATCGAATATGGCCAGACTCACGGCGCTCCCCTTATGGTGTTAGTTAGTTGTGCTGGTCGTTAGCTCAGTAACGGCTCGCAAAGCGGCGGATTATCGCAGAGTCACCATGGTTTAACCACTTAGGGCGATATTGTATTGATACGCTTGTCTCCCTTGTGGAAAAATGGGGACAACTGAAAATTTATAAGGTGATGTCCGTGATCGACGCTGACGGCTTTCGCCCCAATGTTGGCATCATTATTGCCAATAGCCAGGGGCAGCTGCTTTGGGCGCGTCGTGTAGGGCAAAACGCGTGGCAGTTTCCCCAGGGAGGCATCAAGGCAAACGAAACACCACATCAAGCGCTTTTTCGTGAGCTTTTTGAGGAGATCGGTCTAACCGCCGACGATGTCGATATTGTCGCCTGTACCCGGGGATGGCTGCGCTATCGTCTGCCACGACGCATGATTCGCACCCACTCACGGCCGGTTTGTATCGGCCAGAAGCAGAAGTGGTTTTTACTCAAGATTCGCTGCCAAGAGAATCGAATCTGTATGACGGCAACACCTAAACCTGAGTTCGATGGTTGGCGGTGGGTAAGTTACTGGTATCCGCTGGGGCAAGTGGTGCCGTTCAAACGAGAGGTATATCGGCGCGCGCTACGGGAGCTTTCTCCTCGCGTTCAGCGCTTGGCGCAACAAGATCACGATGGATAACGTGGGCTCCACTGTTCTAGAAAACTGTTCTAGGCAACTGTTCCAGCAAGCTGTACTAGGTGAACTGCTCAAAAGAAACAGTTCCACGGAAACGGTTCGAAGGGCACAGTGACAGCTGGCCGAAAATCCCTCAGCGAGGCAAATAATAGTGAATAGGAAAACGTCCATGCTTGAGGTACTGCGACGCGTTATTCAAGAAGTGAATGGCGCGCGAAACCTCGACGCCGCGCTGTCAACGATGGTACGTCGCATACGAAAGGCCATGCAAACTGACGTGTGCTCCTTCTATTTATATGATAAGGAGCTTGAGTCACTTGTATTGATGGAGACAATTGGTCTTCGCACCCAAGCAGTAGGCCGTGTTGTGCTACCGCTAGGCGAAGGCTTAGTAGGCTTAGTGGCTAAGCGCAGCGAGCCGCTGAATTTAGAAGATGCCCAAACCCATCCTCACTTTCGCTATTTTGAAGCAACTGGCGAAGAGCGTTACTCCAGCTTCTTGGGAGTGCCGATTATTCATCAGCGGCTCATGCTGGGCGTTTTAGTCGTACAGCAAGCCGAAAAACGTCAGTATGACGACGAAGATGAAGCTTTTCTGGTGACCATGGCTGCTCAGTTGGCAGGCGTGCTGGCTCACGCGCTAGCTACTGGCAATCTGGCTCGTCCAGCGCTTCCGGGTGGTCAGGCCATGTTTAAAGGCGTGGCGGCTTCCCCAGGCATGGCGATGGGGGAGGCGGTAGTCATTACGCCGCCCGCTGATCTAAATAGCGTGCCCGACCTAATTCCCAGCGATCAAGACTACGAAGTCGCGCGGCTAAAGGAAGCCATTGGCAAAACGCGCGATGAAATCCGTGCCGCGGCAGAGCGCTTGGTTAACCGTATTTCTTCCCAAGAGCTGGCGCTGTTTGATGTTTACCAGCAAATGCTTGGCGAAGCGGCGCTCTCCGAAGAAGTGGAAAAGCGTATTCGTGAAGGGCAGTGGGCACCTGGCGCGTTGGCCGATGTAGTGCGTCGCCATGTGCAATACCTTGAGCGCGTCGACGACGACTATTTACGTGAGCGTGCGGCGGATATCCGCGATCTTGGCCGCCGTGTGCTAGCACATCTGCAAGAAGACACGCCTTCAACCCCAGAAACTTACCCAGAAAATGCCATTCTGGTAGGTGATGAAATTAGCGTTGCCATGCTGGGAGAAGTACCAAGGGGTAAGTTGAAGGGCTTGGTGTCTGTGCGTGGTTCGAGTACCTCCCATGTTGCTATTGTCGCCCGTGCCATGGGGATTCCGACGGTGCTTGGGATGATGGATCTCCCGCTGCCACGCTTAAATGGAGCCCCGGTAGTGCTTGATGGCCATCGGGGGCGATTGTTTGTGCGGCCAGCGCTAGAGTTAAGAACTCGTTATGAAAGCCTGATTTCCGAGGAAGCGGCGCTGAGTGAGCTCCTGGAGCACGAGCAAGATCTGCCCAGCGAAACACCGGATGGCCATGCCATGCCGTTAATGGTAAATACCGGGCTGGCGGTCGATGCCTCGGCGCTGCTGAAAAGTCGTATCGGCGGCGTTGGCCTATACCGCACCGAAGTGCCGTTTATGATTACCGAGCGTTTCCCTGGTGAGAAAGAACAAATGCGCATGTACCGTGAGCAGTTAGAAGGCTTTGCGCCACTGCCGGTAGTCATGCGAACGCTGGATATTGGTGGCGATAAAGACCTTCCCTACTTTCCCATTGAGGAAGCTAATCCATTCTTGGGTTGGCGGGGGATGCGGGTCACCCTTGATCATCCAGAGGTATTGATGGTGCAGCTGCGTGCCATGCTAAAAGCATCGCATGATTTGAATAATCTCTACGTACTCTTCCCGATGATTACCAATGTGGAAGAGGTGGACGAAGCGATTCGCCTGCTGGATCGCGCCATTTTAGAGCTTGGCGAAGAAGGTAACGGCGTCGAACGGCCTAAAGTGGGTGTGATGATTGAAGTGCCTGCCACTATCTATCAAATGGATGCGTTGGCGAAGCGAGTCGATTTCTTCTCGGTGGGCAGTAACGACCTAACCCAATATTTGCTCGCAGTGGATCGCAACAACCCCCGCGTATCTAGCCTGTACGATGCCTTACACCCAGCGCTGCTGGGGGCGCTGCAAGAACTCGCTCAAGACGCCACTCGGCTAGAAAAGCCGATCTCGCTTTGCGGCGAATTAGCGGGTGATCCTGCTGGTGCGTTGTTATTAATGGCAATGGGATTTACCAGCCTGTCTATGAATGCCCCTAGTTTGCCTAGGGTGAGGGCCGCTATTCGCCGGGTGCCAATGCAAGATGCTCAAACACTGCTTAAAGAGATCTTGGATCTGGATACTCCCGCCTTGGTGCATGAACATCTCAACCAGCGCATGGATGAGTGGCAGCTCTCACACTTAATGCCGCCACGCGATTAATACTGGGGCTGATGGGATGTCAGTTGGGCTGGTGTCGCCAACGTAACTTCTCCTTCAAAACGGCCGAGTGGCCCAAACCGCTGCTCGGTAATTGTCACTTGCCCTCGCTGGTTTAGTGTTAACCAAGTGGTTGCTCGGGTGCCGTAGTGTTCACCCACGATAAACGCGGCAGAGAGCTGGCGCTCCAGTGCTAAACCCACTCCGGTATCTGGCAGCTTTTCATCGGGCGCGGTTTGTGAATTATGCAGCGCATGCTGCGTCGCGCTCTGCCACTGTTCGTCGGCACTGTTTAGCAAGGCATCGCGGACTAAGTTCAATTTTGGCCAGGGTGTATTCAGGGTGGCATTTGACAAACCGTGTACCCCAGGCGGCACGCTGGTCAGTACTACTCCATGGCGACCGCGATGCAGGTGCCACATACGGTGCGGTGTGGCAACCAGTAGATTGAATCCGGCATAGCGGCGCGCGCTCACGCGCTCTTTCTCTTTTAGCCAGGCTTCGATATCGTCGCTTTGTAATACGCTGGCAACGAGTTCACCTCGGCTGGGTGCATTAACGGGGGTTGGCAGTGCTGGGTCTCGCACATTGGTCAACGCTGCGACAACGCCTTGTGAGTTAGCGGCTAACCACGTACCACCGGCTTCCAGGTCGCGGCCTCCCAGCACGGCGGTGTGTTCTTGCCAGTGAGCAAGAGGGGCAGTGGGGCGCTGGTGGAATTCATCCCGGTTGCCTGCCAAGCGTAAAGGGATAGAAGAGCCGGGGGACCAAGAAAAGGTAATTAAGCACATAGATAAGGCTCTCGAAGAGTAACAGGAATCCAATTCGCCAGTGTGGCATGACAGTATTGAGGCGTAGACATACACTTAACATTAATATAAATATGCTTAGCCACGCTATGGCTGCCAGCATGTTGAGGCGCAACATTTTAGAAGTCACCTAGGAAGGCGCACACTATGCAACGTTATCAGCAAGAGCACTTTTGGAATGCGATTGTCTGGCCTACGTTGTGGCCTCTTTTGCTCGTTCAGGCGGCCTTGGTACTGCTTTGTGTGCTGGTGGGGCTGGTGGTGTGGGGACTTTCTCCTAGTCAAACATCATGGAGCACCACGCTTTGGTTGACCCTGGCGTTGTTACTGGGCAGTTGCTTGAATGTTGGTGTTTTTTTGATGCTGGTTAAAAGTCGCGCGAAGCAAGATGGCGCCAGTTACATGCAAGAGCTGGCCGAGTTAGAAAGACAAACGGCGCAATTGGTTAATCATCGCGCGTCACTGACTGATTCGCAAACGCAAGATGTCGGCGAAGAGTTACCGCTTAACCGCTTAGCGAAGGTCAATCAGCGGTTGGCGGACGTTATTCGCGCAGGTGAGGATACTCAGCCCCCAGCTTCTTCAAGCGAGCCATTCCGATCTGATCAAGCGCTGCTTGATGACCTGCATCACCAGCAAAAACAGTTGAAGCATCTTATCGCGGGACGCGATCGTGCGCGGGAAGAGTCTCGTTTGAAGTCTGGTTATCTAACATTGCTTCAGCGTGAAGCCGACAGCCTGTTTGATCATTTGGGCGAAATGTTGCAGATGGATAATTCAGATACATGTTTGCAAAATATTACCCAGGTGCGTGAGCGGCTGGCGGATATACGCGCACTGCTCGCTAACCTTGTTCAGCAAAGTGCCGATGAAACAGATGGTTATGAGCAACTCCTGCAGGCTGACCGCAAGTTGCGTATTCTAGTGGTCGATGATGGCCCCGTTAATTTAATGCTGGCGCGCCAAATGCTCGAAACCCAGGGGCTTCAGGTGGACGGCGTCAGCAGCGGAGAGCAAGCTTTAGACTGTCAGCAAACGGTTTTTTATGATCTGGTGTTTATGGATATTTTTATGCCGACCTTAGATGGGTTAGAAACAGCGCGTCGCTGGCGAAACTTTGAGCGACATAGTGGCGGTCAGCAGCGCAGTGTTTTGATTGCTCTCACTGCGAACGTCGATAGCGCTGGTCACGGTACTTATAACGCTGCCGGTATGGATGACGTGCTAGCCAAGCCCTACAGGCCCGAAACACTACTTAGCATGATTACTAAGTGGCTACCCAGCTCGAATAACCAAGTGCAAAATAAATGACAGTATTAAGTATTTTGGCAGGCTATTTGTCGCTAGGTGCAGTGGCAGGCACTATGGCAGGTTTGTTTGGCGTGGGGGGCGGTTTAATTATTGTGCCTGCGCTTGTCTTTGCATTTGGCTTACAGGGGGTTGCTCCTGAGATTGCCATGCATCTTGCGGTAGGCACCTCGTTGGCGACAATCGTTGTCACCGGGGCTTCGTCAGCATTAGGGCACTTCCGAAAAGGCAGTATTCATAAGCCATGGTTTATGGCGCTGTTACCCGGACTTATGCTCGGAGCTATCGGAGGGGCGTTTATCGCAGACAACCTTTCTGGCACCGTTTTGGGAACCTTATTCGGGGTGTTTGTATTGCTGTTAGCCGTCAGAATGGTGTTGGGTCTTTCACCAAAGCCTGGTAGTTCGCCGCCAGGGAACGTTGCAATGACCATCGCTGGTGGTGTAGTAGGCGCTATATCTGCACTATTTGGTATTGGGGGAGGCGCAATGACAGTGCCTTGGCTTTCACGATGTGGTGCAAGCATGACCCAAGCGGTGGGAACCTCTGCCGCATGTGGCTTACCAATAGCAATGGTGGGTGCGTTAACGTTTATTGTGGTGGGATGGGGGCATCCGCTTCTCCCCCAGTGGGCGACTGGCTTTGTCATGTGGCCAGCCTTTATCGGTATTGTGCTAACCAGTGTGCCTTTTGCACGGGTTGGCGTTCGTTTGGCTCATGTGCTGCCAGCCAGTGCATTGAGGTTTTTATTTGCAACGCTGCTGGCCGTGGTGGGTTTGCGCTTCATCTTGGCGTAATTCACTAATGCCACGCTGCTGTTTTCTTCCTGTTTGTTTTAGAGAGTCTCAATGATTAATTACCCAACGATCGATCCGGTAGCGATTTCACTTGGCCCGCTGCAGGTTCATTGGTACGGCTTAATGTATGTGGTCGGGTTTGTGGCGGCGTGGTGGTTAGGGTGTAAGCGGGCGCCCCGTATTGGACTTACAAAAGATGATATCGGTGATTTGCTTTTTTACTGCGCCATTGGTGTGGTGGTGGGAGGACGATTAGGCTACGCACTGTTTTACGGCCTAGGACAGTGGGCGGCTGACCCGCTATGGGTGTTCCGTGTATGGGATGGCGGCATGAGCTTCCATGGCGGTTTATTGGGAGTGCTGCTTGCGGCATGGCTATTTGCACGTCGTAAACAACTGGCGTTTTTCACCCTTGCCGACTTCATCGCCCCGTTGGTGCCCATTGGTTTAGGCGCTGGGCGGATTGGTAATTTTATCAACCATGAATTGCCGGGAGGCGTGACGTCGCTACCCTGGGGCATGCCCTTTCCTGGTATGGGGCCAGAGCCACGCCACCCTTCGGCGCTGTACGAGGCCTTTCTAGAAGGTGTCGTACTGTTTGCCATCCTGTGGTGGGTGTCTGCCAAGCCGCGCGCCAGAGGACTGGTCTCGGGTTTATTCCTGCTAGGCTATGGTGTCTTCCGCTTTATGGTTGAATTTGTACGTATGCCGGATGCCCACATTGGCTATCTCGCCTTTGGCTGGTTCACCATGGGCATGCTGCTGACGCTTCCAATGATTGTGTTAGGTCTCGCTTTGATCGCCTGGTCGCGTAATCAACCTATTGATGTCAAGGTGTAGAAGGTGAGTAGTGAGTAGTGAGTAGTGAGTAGTGAGGAGTGAGTAGTGAGTAGTGAGTAGTGAGGAGTGAGGAGTGAGGAGTGAGGAGTGAGGAGTGAGGAGTGAGGAGTGAGGAGTGAGGAGTGAGGAGTGAGGAGTGAGGAGTGAGTAGTGAGTAGTGAGGATTGAGGAGTGAGTGGCAGGAATGCTTCTGGTCGCCTGATGCTTACGCGTATAGAATATCTACCCAAATTGCCTGTTAATCTGGAATTTCTGTGACTGCAATAACGCCCATGCCGAAAGAAGCGCTAGAACAGCCGTATCTCGACCTAATGCGCACCGTGATGGAGCAAGGCGTTGACCGGGATGATCGCACTGGTGTTGGTACACGCTCAGTGTTTGGTCATCAAATGCGTTTCGACCTCTCCCGTGGTTTTCCGCTGCTTACCACTAAAAAGCTACACCTGCGCTCTATTATTCATGAGCTGCTGTGGTTTCTTAAAGGTGATACCAATATCGGGTATCTCAAAGAGCATGGCGTACGCATCTGGGACGAGTGGGCCGATGAAAACGGTAATCTTGGTCCGGTCTATGGTTATCAGTGGCGCAGTTGGCCGAGCCCCAGTGGCGGTAGTGTCGACCAGATTTCAAATGTGTTGGAGCAGATCCGTACGACGCCTCAGTCACGGCGACTGATTGTTTCAGCCTGGAATCCAGGTCAAGTTGATGAAATGAAATTGCCGCCTTGCCACTGTTTGTTCCAATTTTATGTGGCCAATGGGCGTCTCTCGTGTCAGCTTTACCAACGCAGTGCGGATATTTTCTTAGGTGTGCCATTCAATATTGCAAGCTATGCGTTACTGCTCAGTATGGTGGCGCAGGTAACTGGCCTGGAGCCCGGCGAGTTTGTGCATACGTTGGGTGATGCCCATCTTTACAGTAACCACCTTGAGCAAGCTCAGGAGCAGTTGAGTCGCACGCCTAAAGCACCACCGCGCCTAGTGCTTAACCCTCAGGTAACCAATCTGTTTGATTTCACCTTTGACGACATCAGCATCGAAGAGTATGAATCGCATCCCCATATCAAAGCCGAGGTGGCAGTATGAGTCAGCAGCATGCTTATGACCCCCTGGTGCCGATAGCGATGATTGTGGCGATGGCCAAAAACCGGGTGATTGGGGTCGAGGGTAAGTTACCTTGGTACCTACCTGAAGACCTAAAGTTCTTCAAACGCATGACCCAGGCCAAGCCGCTTGTGATGGGGCGCAAAACCTATGCATCAATAGGCAAGCCGCTGCCCAATCGGCTCAATATTGTAGTAACCCGTGATACAAACTTTGCCGCCGAAGGCGTGCGGATATGTCATGAGCTACCCGCAGCATTGGCATTGGCCGACCAACAGGCCACCATTGAAGCCGCCGAAGAAATTATGGTGATGGGAGGGGGAGAAATTTATCGACAAGCGCTTCCTTATGCTCAGCGCCTCTATATCACTGAAGTGGATATTGATGTCGATGGTGATGCTGTTTTTCCCGAGCTCTCTATGGAAGAGTGGCAGGAAGTTCAGCGTGTAGCGGGCAAGCCAGCAGAAGGGCAGCCTCAATACGACTTTGTAGTCTATGAGCGGATCGCCGACTGATCAGCGCAAAGAAGGAGGGGGTATGGCCGCACCAGTACTGGATCTGCTAGGGACATTGGAAGCGCACCTTGAGCAGACTAAAGCCGCACTGAACGCGTTGCGTGAAGAGAACGAAATGCTCAAACGGCAGTTGGCGAGCCAAGTGTCGCAGGCTCAGCCACCTTCGCAGCCGCTGCAAGGCCTGGCTCAGTGTGATGCATCGGCCACTGAGCCGTCGGTGGAAAGTGTAAAGCCTTCCGACTCACAGGTGATCAGCGAAGCCGCCGCAGAAACAGCGCCACAGCCGCCTTCTCCTCAGGCGCTGTTGAACCAGTGGTATAAACGTTACCCGAATGCCTTTTTCGCTGGTCATACTAAACCGCTGAAAGTGGGTATTCATCAAGATTTAGCCCAGCGAGAACCCTGGTCAGGAAGATTGATACGCCGAGCATTAGCTAACTATGTAAACCTGCCTCGCTATGTAAAATCCATGCGAGAAGGTGCTGAGCGAATTGACTTGGATGGCAACCCTGCAGGCAAAGTCGATAAAGAAGCGGCGCGACATGCTAGCGAGCGACGAAAAGACAAGTTGGGAAAAGATAAGCTAGACAGCAATGCATCAAATCAAGCGCCGTCTTCGGAACACAGCTCTTCGAAACACAGAAAGCCGCAGCAATCATCAAAACAAGTGTCAAGACAAGTACCTAAAAATGCACCAAAAGATGCTGCCCCCACGCCTGTAAAGGCGCATAAGCAGAGAGGGGAAGGTCAAGCGACGGAAGCATTTGAAACAACAAAGTCACTTAGCTTAGAGGATAAATTAAGAGGACTTCAGCAAAAATTTACAGGCCGCTGAGACCAATCAGTTGCCCATGGGTTCCTTAAAAAAATACAAATCGTAAAGAAACACTGTTTTTTTCTATTGCGTTCACTGGAATCCCAGTATAGAGTTTGACCTGCGAGCATTGGACTATAACAAGGCTTTGTTGAGGACATGCCGCATACCGCCGGGAAAAACCGGAGGATGGCATAAAGAGCATGGCCCGCAAGCCAGCTGCAGACTTCAAAATGAGTTTGCGGTAACGATCGAAACAGTAAGCTAGTTAAGGAACCTACATCATGAAAAAGACACTTTTAGCGACTGCTATCATTGGCGCCCTAGGTGCCTCTGCTGCCGCTCAAGCAGCTACCGTTTATGACCAAGATGGTACCAAGCTCGACGTCTATGGTCGTATCGCCATGGGTATCGCTGGCGGCGGTCCTGAGTACAACGACGCTGACGTAAAAATTGACAACGGCGCAGAGTTTGTTGACGTCTTCTCTCGTCTGGGTCTGCGCATGAGCCAGGAAGTGACGTCTGACCTGACGGCTTTCGGTCGTCTAGAATGGCGCTTTGATGGTGATGAGAACACCACCGATGGTGGTTTCAACGAACTTCGCCAGAGCTACCTGGGTCTGCAAAGCAAGCAGTACGGTACTTTCCAAGCTGGTAACTTTGACAGCTTCTACAGCCAGTTCGTATCTCAGCCGTTCGACGTTTACATCTTCGCTGATAGTGACCTAGAGTTCGCTGGTCATTCGAAGCAGTCTCGCGGCGACTCTATCGGTTACTACACGCCTGATCTTCAAGGCTGGACTGCCTTCCTGCAGCTGAAACACTACAGCGAGCGTGGCATTGCTGAAACAGCAACTACCGAAGAAGGTAGTGTCGTAGCAGCTCAAGGTGGTGTGCGTTACGAGCAAGGTCCGGTCACTTTAGGTCTGGGTTTTGTTGACGACGTAGTACGTGGCGGCGGCAATGGCGAAATCATGGGCGGCCTGATCGGTTCTTACGCCATTAACGACCAGTTCTCTGTTCGTTTAGGTTATGAAGGTCGTGAAAACAGCGACGTTCGTGGCGGCGGCTACGACACCGTAGGTCTGGGTGGTACTTACACCACTGGTCCTTGGGCGTTCGCTGCAGATATCTACAATGTAGATACTGACGGTGAAGACGATGACCGTACTGCTTGGGCCCTGGGTACTTACTACAACGTTTCCAGCAACTTCGACGTATTCGTTGAGTTGAACCAAGCTGATCAGCAGTCTATCAGTGTTAACCTCGACGGCCTGGATTCCAGCGTTGAAAATGCTGACGGCGACGACATTTACTACCTGACAGGCGCGCGTTACCACTTCTAAGCTTGGCTTTATGCCACGCTTAGCAGGTAACCCCTGTAAGTAGAAATAGAGCCGGCCTCATTACGAGGCCGGTTTTTTTTTGGAGCCAAAAAGTGCAGGTGTGGACCTGTGCTAGCTATCAGTCGTCGAGCTGTCTGCTGGCGTGAACTAATGCGTGAAACGCATGCCGAGGGCTAGTAGCAGGAAGCGCTAGCGTTGAAGTGGTGCTTTAATAGTTGTTTTGTTTGTCAATGTAGAGTGGTGGGCGGTAATAATTTACAATGACCCACGAAACGATAAGCCAGCAGGTAGGCTACTTTTCATCCGCACTGTGTAGGGCAAGGGAATGCGTCCGTTAAAAATCCCTGGGCGGTAGCGTGCCTCTTTATTGGAAATTATTATGCCAAATACCCCATTTTTGTTAACGAGGCCAGCTCGCATGCTGTTGGCCGCGTTAAGCGTTGCTGTCGTAAGTGGCTGTGCTACCTATCCCAATAGTACGCAGCAGCAAGCACGGTATGTGCTGAATACTGACTCAGCTAAATTGCTCGGTGATGACAACCTCAATGGCTTTTTATCCCAAGCGCCTGCAGGGGCAGTAATGAACTTGGTGTACAGCCCATGGGGCGATAACGTCGAAATCATTGCAGATGCCCCATACCTCGCAGCCAGTGGGAGAGAGTGTCGGCGGCTGCGGGTAGTAGAATCAGGAAGTGGCGCCGCCGGTACGGCACTCACCTGCGAGACTCCTAATGGTTGGGTTAATCAGCGAGTGCTGAGCCCAAGCACTTCGGCTACATCCACTGCAGCACAAGGGCGCTACTAATGAACGCTATTCGTCTTCTTAAACGGCTTTCGTTTAAACGCCCTGTTGTCGTTGCTTCTTTGGTAATCGGCAGCGCCGTAAGCACAGCGGGCTGGGCACAGAGCATTAGTCTACCCAATACTATTCTGCCGGAAGAGCAAGCTGGCGAACAGCAAGAGCAGGTAGATGATACGCCCCGTGCCGATTGGCGTAGTGGTACTTATGGCCCGGTTAGCGCAGCGCCGCAAAATCCCGATGCGCTACCGCCATTCGGGGCTAACCTGTTTAGCGGTGGGTTCCGCGGCGCGATGGGCGACGGCCTAAATGCCAGTTACCAAGTAAAGCCCGGCGATCAAGTGACCGTGCGCGCCTGGGGGGCATTTGAATTTGATCGTGTGCTACCGGTAGATGCCCAAGGCAATATTTTTATTCCTGGCTCGGGGCCATTAAACGTAGAAGGCCAGAATAGCCAGCAAGTAGATAGCAGCGTGCGTGGTGCTATTACGTCGGTTTATCCAGAGAACGTACAGGTCTATACCAACGTGCAAGGTGTTCAGCCCGTTGCTGTTTTCGTGACTGGCTATGTTGAAAATCCGGGCCGTTTCGCAGGCACACCGAACGACTCTGTCCTTTATTTTCTCGATCAAGCCGGCGGCATCGACCAAGACCTTGGCAGTTACCGGCAAATTCGCGTAATGCGTAATGATCGTACGGTTGCCACTGTGGATCTCTATGATTTCCTTATCAATGGCTCTATTGCCCGCCCGCAGTTTAAAGATGGCGACACCATCGTGGTCGAAGAGCGTGGCCCCGCGATTGCGGTGGGCGGTGACGTACACCGTGAACACCGTTATGAATTGCTGGGTAACCAGTTAAGTGGTGCCGAGTTGGTTAATTTGGCGCGCTTAAGAAGTGGTGTTTCCCATGTGCTGCTGCGTGGTAACCGGGAAGAGGGGCCCATCGCACAATACTTCCCAATTGATAAGTTCTACGGCCAAACCATTCGTAGTGGCGATGAAGTCTTGTTCAGTGCTGACAAGCGCAGTGAGACTATTGTGGTGGAAATAGAAGGTAGTTACTACGGGCCTTCACGTTACGCGTTACCCCGTGACGCTCGCTTAAGCGAACTGCTAGATGCTATCCCCGTGCCGGAAAACATGACAGCGGTGGAAAGTGTTTCGCTTCAGCGCGAAAGCGTTAGGCAGCAGCAACAGCAATCCATGGAAGATAGCTTGCGCCGCTTAGAAACTACCTACCTCGGCGCTGAATCCAGCACCAATGAAGAAGCGAAAATTCGTGCCCAAGAGGCCGAGCTGATCCAAAACTTCATTGAGCGTGCCCGGGAGCTAGAGCCTAGTGGCCGTTTGGTAGTCGCCTACAACGATCAGATTTCTGATATTCGCTTGCAGGACGGCGATGTTATCACTATCCCTGAACTGAGCGACTCGATGCTTATCAGCGGTGAAGTGCTCGTGCCTCAGGCTGCTGTTTATCGCCCGGGTATGAACGTGATTGATTACATCGAAAGCGCTGGTGGGTTCACTAACCGCGCCGATGAAGACCACATTTTAGTAGTTCGCCAGAACGGCGCGGTGGAAAATGCCCGCAATGTTAACCTACGCCCCGGCGATGAAATTCTGGTCATGCCCGCCGCACCTACCCACAACCTGCAGCTAGCTTCTACGCTGACGCAGATATTGTTCCAAATTGCTGTCGCTACCCGCGTGGCAGTTGATTTGTAACGGCTCTAGCCACGGGAAACATGGAAAGCACGGATAAAACTAAAGATTATTCTTTTGACCTTGTCCGTGTTTTCAGTGAGTGTCCGTGGCAAATTAAAAGCCGCATAACTTATTTCACTTTCAAAAAGTAGAGCTATGGCAAATGTAAAAGGCGCGCCTAAGGGCGCCCGTACGCCTTGGCAAGTCACCCGTAGCGTTTGGTATGCCATGTTTGTGCGTGAGGCGCTGTCACGCACCATGGGCGATCGCATGGGCTGGTTCTGGATGATCTTTGAACCCGTTGCCTTTGTCGGCATTATGGTAGGCATACGCAGTTTTATTCGCGGTGACCGATTTATTGCCAATGCTGATTTTATTCCTTGGATGATCGCAGGCTTAATGGGGTTCTTTCTTGTTCGTGAAGGAATGATGCGCGGGATGGGAGCAATTGATGGCAACAAAGCGTTGTTCGCCTATCGCCAAGTGCAACCGATTGACCCGGTTTTAGTGCGTAACTTTCTTGAAGGAACGCTACGCAGCTTGATTTTTCTGATTTTTATTGGCGGTGGGTTAATGATCGGGTTGGATCTTTACCCCGATAATGCGATCCGCGTGATGGCCGCCTGGTTGTCACTTTGGAGTTTGGGGTTAGGTTTAGGGTTGGTCACCTCAGTCGCTGCAACATTAGTGCCTGAAATAGGCATCGTAGTACGTGTGATTTCGTTGCCACTATTAATTATTTCTGGCGTTATTTTGCCGCTAAATAGCTTGCCGCATTGGCTGCTGGAATACTTAATGCTTAACCCTATTCCTCACGGGCTGGAAACACTTCGCTTAGGCTTTTTCGAAAACTATGAAGTGGTACACGGAACCAGCATGCTCTATATGTGGCTGTTCACTCTCACTTTAATATCGCTAGGGCTACTGATGCACCTGCGTTTTGTTGATCAGTTAAAGGCAAAATAATTCATGCAAGCTTCCCTAAGTCGATTTGTAAAAGCATCCCCCCACTGGGCGTTAGCATTTTTAGCTATTCTGCTAGTGTCATTTTATTGGTTTGTATGGGCAGAAGAGCGCTATGTGTCCCGTGCAACGGTAGTGCTAGAAAGCCCTCAGGTTGCCACGCCGGAATTCAGCCTTTCGTCATTGATGGGCGGTGGTGGTGGGAATACCGCCGATCTTTTATTACTACGTGAACATCTGCTGTCTGTTGATATGTTGCGTTTGCTGGATGAGCAGCTCGACATTCGCCAGCACTATAGCGAACACGGCGATATTTTTGCCAAACTGCGCAACCCTGACGTGCCCATTGAAGATCTGCATAAATACTATCTGCGTCGGGTAGAAGTAGAGCTGGATGAGTATGCCGGTGTTCTGAATATTTACGTTCAGGGCTACACGCCCGAATTCTCCAGAGATATGGCTGCACTGCTGTTAGAAGCTGGTGAAAACCACATGAATGAGATGGGCCACCGTTTAGCAGACGAGCAGGTTCGTTTCCTAGAGCAGCAAATGATTCGCTTGGAAGATCGCTTTCGTGACACCCGTTCGGAGCTGCTAGAGTTTCAAAACGAGTATGGCTTAGTATCGCCAACCTCAACGGTGGAAAGCATTAACCAAGTAGTCGCGACGCTAGAAGGCGACCTAGCTCGCTTACAAGCAGAACGCAATGCATTAGCAAGCTTCCAAAGCGCGCAATCCGCCGAATTGCGCCAAATAGAGCGCAGCATCACCGCGCTACGTGATCAAATCGCGGAGCAGCGCGACCGCCTAGCACAGGCAACCGGTGATTCGCTAAATCGTGTATCGGCAGAGTACGAAACGCTAGAGCTTCAAGCTCAGTTTGCTCAGGAAACCTATTCAAGCGCGCTAGCAGCGTTGGAAAACACCCGCTTAGAAGCCGCCCGCCAGCTCAAGCAGGTTAGCGTACTGCAAAGCCCGCTACTTCCAGAGTACCCAACCGAACCAAACCGCCTTTATAACAGCAGCGTGTTCGCTATCATCACTATCTTCCTAGCCTTTATCCTCAGCATGATCATAATGATCGTGAAAGACCACAGGGATTAAAGAGAAGGCCCAAAAGTTCTCTGTCATCAACACTTCGCAGTTCACCGCCTGATGTGAAAATGAGCTAGCTTAAATCATGTATAGCCATCGATTTAACTCAGAGGTACACATCACGCGTCACGCCAGCGAAAGAATGGCTGCTAGGAACATAAATGATGGCGAGTTAATCGAATTGATCGAAGCAGGTACGGTTAAGCATAAAGATGAAGTGCGAGTCTGGGTGGCAAAGCATTTTGATAATAGGCAAGACAACCTCTTATGTGTTGCAGCAGTCCTAGAAGACAAATTTGTCGTGAAAACGGTAACGCATCATTTTGAGTGGGAGGAAAAGTAATGCGTACTACTTACGATGAGGCAGACGATATTTTAGTACTGCATTTGTCAGAAAAAACGACCGTCAAAGAAGTGTCTCAAGACTGGAATACGCATATTAGCTATGCAGAAGACGGGACAATTACGGAAATCGTTATTTTAGATGCCTCCAAGCAGGGGGCTTGGCCACTTTTGAAAAGTCAAGCTGCCTGAAATCTAACGCCGAGCCGCACACTGCCTGCAGGTGCGCTGACGCTTATACCGCGCTACAACAGAGCATCACCGAAAAAGGAATTTTCGATGCTAGATATCCTCCATCACGGTGGTGCTACGGGTGTCACCGGGAGCTGTCACCAGCTAATCCTCGATGGTGAAAATTCACTGTTAGTCGACTGCGGCCTTTTCCAAGGTGAAGACGCAGCGCAAGATAGCTTTCAACAGCTGCAAATTGAATTTGATATCAGCACCGTTAAAGCGCTGATTATTACCCACGTACATATTGACCACGTCGGGCGGCTGCCATATTTGTTGGCAGCGGGTTTTAAAGGCCCGATTATTTGCTCCATACCGTCGGCAACGCTATTACCGCTGGTTATTGAAGACGCTTTAAAAATCGGTTTCACGCGTAATGCAGAACTGATCCAGCGTTTCCAAGCGCAGCTTGAGTCACAAATTGTCAGCGTGGCTTATGGCAAATGGCACTCGGTGGTGAATGGTTGCGAAAAGGGTAAGCAGGGCATCACTACCCGCATCAAGTTTAAGCGGGCAGGGCACATACTTGGTTCCAGCTATGTTGAAGTTGCCCACCAGTACGCTAATGGCAGCAAAGAGCGTATTGTCTTTAGCGGTGATTTAGGAGCACCCTACGCTCCGCTATTGCCCGCGCCTAAATCACCCTATGGTTGTGACCAGCTAGTTCTCGAAAGCACCTATGGCGACCGCCAGCACGTGGGGCGTCGCGAGCGCCGTGCCGCGCTTAAAACTGCCATTGAACAAGCCCTGGCTAACGGCGGTACGGTCATGGTGCCCGCCTTCAGCATTGGCCGTACCCAAGAGCTGCTTTACGAGCTGGAGGGCATTATTTATGAAGCCAAGCGCAACGCCAAAAACAATCAGTGGCAAGCTATAGAAATTATTGTTGATTCACCGCTTGCTGCACGCTTTACCAACGTATATCGCCAGTTAAAACCCTACTGGGATAAAGAAGCCCAACGCCGCTTACGCAGTGGCCGCCACCCGCTCAATTTCGATAACCTCTACACCGTAGAAAGCCACGAAGCCCACGAGCAAACTGTCCAATACCTAGCGAAAACTGGCCGTCCAGCGGTAGTCATTGCTGCCAGCGGCATGTGTGCAGGTGGGCGCATCATGAACTACCTAAAAGCCATGTTAGGCGATGAGCGCCACCAGGTATTGTTTGTGGGATACCAAGGGGCAGGTACGCCAGGGCGAGCAATACAGCAATATGGCCCGCAGGGCGGCTGGGTGGAAATAGACGGCCAGCGTATCGACATCAATGCAGGTATTACCACCATTAGCGGCTACTCTGCTCATGCAGATCAAAAAGACCTGCTTAACTTCGTAAAGCGCATGCGTCGCTGGCCTCATACCATACGCCTTGTACACGGCGAAAAAAACGCTAAAAACGCGCTCAAAAATGAACTAGAAGCGCTTTATCAGCGTAAAGGGAAGCAAGTTGATGTGGTGAATAGTGAGTGGTGAGTGGTGAGTGGTGAATAGTGAGTGGTGAGTGGTGAGTGGTGAGTGGTGAGTGGTGAATAGTGAGTGGTGAATAGCGAGTGGTGAGTGGTGAATAGCGAGTGGTGAGTGGTGAATAGTGAGTGGTGAATAGTGAGTGGTGAATAGCGAGTGGTGAGTGGTGAGGGGTAGGGCGTGAGAAAACATCAGGAATTGCGTGTGTGGCAACAGTCCATGGATCTAGTGGAGCAAATTTATAGCATTACTAAGACATTTCCTGATGATGAGCGTTACGGACTTATTAGCCAGATGAGGCGGTGTGCAGTATCAGTACCTAGCAATATTGCAGAAGGTGCAGCAAGAGGAAGTACACAAGAATTTATTCGTTTTCTATATATTTCCCAAGGCTCCCTCAGCGAGTTAGAAACACAGATACTCATAGCAAACCGTCTAAACTATCTAAGTGATATTTCTGTAAACATAAATAGTATCCAGCAAATTTCTTCCCAGCTAGGCGGCCTTATTAAACACTTAAAGAGTCGGTGAAACTAACTTGCCCATAAATTTCCTATTTACTATTCACCACTCACCACTCACCACTCACCACTCACCACTCACCACTCACTATTCACGAGTTCACCACTCACTAGTTCACGAATTCAAAATGATTGAAATCAAACACCTCTACAAGCGTTACCACAACCATCATGGTAGCGACTGGGTACTAAAAGACGTCAATTTCACTATCCCTATGGGCGTTAGTGTAGGCTTGATAGGCGCGAACGGAGCAGGTAAATCAACACTTTTACGTCTTATTGCTGGCATGGATACCCCTGAGCGCGGCGAAGTAATTCGCCATAGCCGCGTTTCGTGGCCGGTTGGTCTTTCTGGGGGAATGCAGGGCAACATGACGGGACGCCAAAACGTTAAATTCGTTGCCCGGGTACAAGGCAGTAACCCCGAAGAGGTCAAACGGGTTATCAAATTCGTAGAAGAGTTCGCAGAAATTGGTCCAGCCTTTGATGAGCCTATTCGGACTTATTCATCGGGCATGAAATCACGTATTTCGTTTGGTTTATCGCTTGCGTTTGATTTTGATGTCTACATTTCCGATGAAGCCACTGCCGTTGGCGATCGCGCGTTTAAAGCCAAAGCGAAAGAGCTATTTGAATCGAAAACGGGTCAAGCCTCTTTGATAATGGTTTCCCACTCAGAAGGTATTTTGAAAGAGCTCTGCCAAGCAGGTGTTTATCTTAAAAAAGGCAGCGCCTTTTGGTATGACGATATCAACGATGCCATTGCCGCCTATCATTCAGATGTAGACAAAAAGCAACGTCAGTCTGAATTGCCTAGCCCGGATTTCTCACAGGGTATAAAAGAAAGCGGCTGAAAGTGCTATGATTTCAAGAACCTAACCAATCCATCAAGCACCAACAGCCGCTTCCAAAATGGTACCTGAAAAGCTGACCTTCTCGC
>Ga0208300_100523_pt1 | contig 26025 bp, 27 predicted proteins | sample 23_taG_FD_184096 | JGI IMG/M metagenome (GOLD analysis project Ga0208300, IMG submission 184096) | Marine viral communities from Cariaco Basin, Caribbean Sea - 23_WHOI_OMZ (SPAdes) (version 2) | ecosystem: Environmental > Aquatic > Marine > Oceanic | place: Caribbean Sea: Cariaco Basin...
TATCTGGAGATAGTGCTTCTGGAACTAATGCTGGTACTTATAATACTTCTTTATCAGGAACGGATGGAAACTACAACTTAACTTTTGTTGATGGGCAGTTAGTAATAAATAAAGCTAATGCAACTGTTAATATAAATGATATTACTAAAATCCAAGGAGAAGATGATCCAATACTAACATTTACAGTTAATGGTTTAGTTAATGGTGATTCATTAACTGGAGATATAATTAGAGAGCTTGGTGAAGAGATTGGTAACTATGCTATAAGCCAAGGAACTTTAAGTGCTGGAAACAATTACACACTTACAGTCAATAATGGAGTATTTACTATTTCTAGAAATACTCAATTAGAGAATATTATTACAACAATAAATACAGGGGGAACAGATAATCCTACTAATCAACCTAAAAATAAGGAAGACTTGGTAGAGCCAACTGTTCAAATAGAGACAACAACACCAAATGAAGAACCAAGTGTTGAAACTAAAACAACAACTCCAAATGAAGAACCAAGTGTTGAGACTAAAACAACAACTCCAAATGAAGAACCAACTGTAGAAACTAAAACAACAACTCCAAATGAAGAACCAACTGTAGAAACTAAAACAACAACTCCAAACAAAAAGCCAAGTGTTGAGACTAAACCTGCCAATAAAGAAACCTCAAGCAAATCAACTAAAACATCTAATAGTAAAAAAAGCTCTACAAATGGATCTGATTCAAAAAGTTCAAATGAAAACACAACAGAATCTTCAAATACTAATAATAAAGACTCTATGTCTAAAAATGAAACTAAAGTAGTAGCCCAAGATAAAAAAACATTTAAAGAGAATTCACAAGATGATATAAAATTAAATGATGCCCAAATTGAAATGACTGTTGATGAGAATGGTAATATAGTTCATAGTAAATCACAAATTGAAGTAAAAGTTAGAAACAGTGGTCAATTAATATTTGGTGATAACTCAAGTGATGTATTGGAAACTATGGGATTAGCAATCAAAGATATATCAGTTAACGCCAATCAGATCCAAATTAGTATAATTGATGAGAAAAACAATAATAATACGGTTAACTATAGTGCAGTTTCATCAAATGGCAATTCTTTACCGGCTAACTTAACAATAAATACAAAAACAGGAAAACTTTCAGGTACTTTGCCTAAAGATGCCCAAGAGATTGAAGTTTTTATTAAAGCTGTAGGAGAGGATAATACAGTTAGAATTGTAGGTTTAAAGATTAAACTTGATGAATTTGTAAACTAAGGATAAATATGAATAAAAAAAACTATATGATTATTTCAATAATTTTAATATTTTCTATAATTGGATTTATATATTATAAGCTTCAACACTCAAATAATATATTTGCCCAAGTTGTTTCTAAAGAGGGAAAAGTAAACCTAGTTGAAAAAGATGGGAAAATAGTATCAGAGATTTTAAAAGGTTATAAAATTAAAACAGGAGAGTTTATTGAGACAAAAGAAAACTCTTCTGCAACATTAAAATTTATTGATAATTCCATAGCTATAATTTCTGAGAACTCATTAGTTGGTATGAAAGAGTTGAAATATGATGAAGAATCAAAACAATCAATTACAGACATATTGGTGTTAAGGGGAAAAATTGAATCAAATGTTACCGATCAAGAAACCTTTGGTTCTGAATACAAAGTAACAACTCCAACCTTGCAACTTGCAGTTAGAGGAACTATATTTAATGTTGCTGTTGGAGAAAAAGAAACAAAAGCTTTTGTAACAGAGGGGAAAGTCTTAGTTTCAAATGATAAATCATCTTTAACTTTAAATTCTGGATATGGTATTGTAGTAGATGAAACAAATGTCTTAGGTTCACCAATATCAATATTAAGTAAACCAGTAATCGACTTAAATCACTTAGATGTCCAATACTATAAAAAATACCTATCTTGGAAAAAACTTGAAGATGCAGTAAACTACCATGTTCAAATATACTCTACAATTGAAGATAAAACACTAATTTATGATAAATATACAAATAATACAGAATTAAATATAGATGATTTAGAAAATGGAAGCTATAAAATAGATATAATAGCTGTGGATAAACATGGACTAGAAGGGTTTAAATTAGAAGAGTATTTTGAAGTTAGATCTAATCCTCTTCCACCAATTGTAAATCCACCAGAAGCTAAAGAGAAATCAAAAAAGATTTTATTTAGCTGGGAAAAATCATCAGAAGCCAATAAGTATATATTGGAGATCTCAAAAACAAGAAGTTTTGAAAAAATATTGATTAGAGTAAACAATTTAAACTCTACATTGGATAAAATATCTTTACCATTACAAAAAGGGGAATACTTTATTAGAATGTCAAGTATTGATACTTCAAATAATAAAGGCCCTTATAGTGAAGCTTATAAATTTAAAGTTGAGAAATAATGAGAAAATCAGATACTAGATATTGGAAGGATAATTTTTGGATAGTTATATTATCTATAATTATACCTTTAATACTTTCATACACTTCAATGTATGGCAATTTAAAAAACTATTTCAATGATACAATACAATATCTAGCATCTGAAGAGAGATATTTTACAGACTCAATCGTAATAGATATAAACAATAGCTCACTAAAAATTTTAGAAAAAGATTTTGGACATTGGCCATATACAAGAGATAAATATGTATTAATAATTGAGTTTTTACAATCAAGGGGTGTGGAAAGTATAGTATTTGATATTAATTTTGCAGACCCAAGGATTGGTGATGATCTTTTTAAAAAAACCATAGCAAAATATAAAAATGTCTTTTTTGTAACTAGTGCCTTAAAAGAAAATCTTCCTATGAATTCAATTGATCAAGAAAAATTAAAACAAATCTCATGGGCTTCAAGTTTAGATATACCAGCTTTAAAATATGAAAGTCTACTTCTACCTCATGAAAATATCCTTAATAAAGATACGATGTATAAGTTAGGGATTACATCTGTTTTAGAAGATGAGGATGGTTTGATTAGATCTATTCCTATGTTATATAATATCGATTCAAATATACTTCCATCTTTACTTCTTAGGATTCAATTTCCCCATAAAAATATCCCTAAAGTTAAGTACGATGATAAAAGTAATGATCTTTTTATAGATGAAAAAATATTTCATGTTGATGATAAAAGCAGAGTTAAACTATTTTATCCTCAAAATGCTAACTCTATTATCTCAATACCATTTTATAAAGTTAGTGAAGTGGCACTAAATAACAAAACAATCTCAAATAACAATTTTTTAAAAAATAAAACAGTTTTCATTGGAAGTTCAGCTTTTTTATCTGATAGAATCAATACTCCAAGAGGAGCGATGTCTGGTTCTTATCTACTTGCAATCACCTATGAATCACTTAAAAACAATCTTCTACTAAAAGATGATAATAAAATTGTAAACTATCTTTTACTTGCAATTGCTATTTTGTTCTCCTTGTATCTTAGTAGTAGAAAAGAGATTTTCAATAAAAATGAAATAATCATCTCATCTTTATCTGTTATTACAGTTATTATTTATGGTTTTATAGCTTTAAAGTTTTTTCATTTAGAGACCAATCTGTTTTTTTCAATACTAGTTGTTCTTTTCACAATTATTTTTACAGGGATAAACTATCAAGTATCTTTATCTAAATATAATCAAAAGTTAATTAATGAAACTAAAAAATTATACAATGAAGCGAACTGTGATACCTTAACTGGTTTGTTAAATAGACGTGGTTTTGATGAACAATATAAAAAATATAAAGAGATTAATAAATCAAACTCATTACCAGATACTTGTATAGCAATTATCGATTTAGACCACTTTAAAAGTGTTAATGATAGCTATGGGCACGATATTGGAGATTTGGTTTTACAAAAATTTGGAAATCTTTTAAAAATACATTTAAGAGAGATTGATATTCCTGCAAGATGGGGTGGTGAAGAGTTTGTAGTTTTATTAAGAAATACAAATATAGATGAATCAATTCTAGTCTTAAATAGAGTTAGAGAACTATGCAAAGAGATGGATATTGAAACTCCTCAAGGGGTTTTAAATGTTACTATAAGTGTTGGACTTACAGCTATAAAAGACTTCTCTGAAACTATTGATTCAAATGTAAAGAAAGCCGATATTGGTTTATATGAAGCAAAAAGAACTGGTAGAAATAAGGTTTGTATCTCTTAAGTAATAAATATAAAACTAAAAAGATAAAACCTTTATACTCGTATCATCTATAATCTGATAATTGATTTTATAAATATTTAAATCATTAACCAAGTCCAAATATTGTCTTAATACTTGTGTTCCATTTATATTGCTATAAATTTCACAACTTAACTCATCATAATCAAAATAACTATACTTACACAATATCTGTTTTAAGATAACCTTCGTGTCATTAAACTTATTTCTATAATCACAACTCATCTCATCAAAATTTACAACTGTTCTATACAAGTCTACAACTGATATAGGTTTTACAAGCCTTCTTCTTTTATAGTTTTTTTCACAATATTCACACCCTTGGATTTCACTATGTGTTAATTCATATCCAATAGTTATAACCCTTTGTTCAGAATCTTTCTCCATCACATAGTTTAGAAACTCGTTCCCCTCTTTTGTAGTAAAATCAATAAGTAAAATATCAAATTTTGAATTCTCATATAATGTTTTTGCATCTTTACTATCAGTTGTTAAAGTTATACTATAATCTTTCAAACTTTTGTTTAAAATAGTGATACAATCACCATCCTCTTGACAATACTCTTTATCAAAAACAAGAAGTTTCAAGATATAACCTTTTATTGAAGTAGGTTTTTATTATTTGGATTGTTTTTAAATACATTAATAGATTTTTGTTTTAGGTCTTTATTAAACTTATCTACTGTTGCTACTGAGTTTACAAACAATATAGACTCCTCTACAACAATTTGAAAAATTGCATGATAGGGTATCTTTACTAGTGAACCAAAGTTTTCACTTCCAAACCCAGCTTCAAAATGTATACAGGTATCATCTAATTTTATTGTTGAATAAGTATAGTTTGCTAACACAAAAAGGGAAAACTTTGATAATTGCTCCATTGTGTTTTGTGGCAACTGGGGATTAAAGGTGATTGCTTCAATATTAGCAGTAAGTGCAAACTCTTGATTTTGTTCCAATAAAAACTCCATTGTTTGCTTAACTTGTTCACTTACTAAATCTTTATAATCTTCATTTTCAATAATATCTTTAATCATATTTTTTAATCCTAACTTTAAACTATATTATGTATTATAACTTATGAAACAACTATTTCTACTTATCTGTTTATCTACAACTATTTTTGCAAACTATCTTAATCTAAATGATCAACAAATTGAAAATATTATAAAAAAACCAAATAAAGAGGCAATTTTTCTACGATTTAAAAAATACTACCAATTAAGAAAACAAGTTAAAGAGTTTAATACCCTAAAAAAACTAAACTATATAAATACCTTTTTTAATAAGATATTACCTGTAGAGGATAAGTTCAAATACCAAACAGATGATTATTGGGCTACACCTAAAGAGTTCTTAATCGAAGGACGTGGAGATTGTGAAGAGTATGCAATCTCAAAATATTTTTCACTTAAAGAGATAGGTATAGATGAAGATAAACTTTTTTTAGCAATTGTAAAAGTAAAAGGTAAAACAAACTATCATCTGGTTTTACTCTATTTTGAAAACCGTAGTTCAATACCATTGGTTTTGGATAATCTTAGCTTCAAAGTATTACCTTTTGACAAGAGAAGCTCTTTAACAACAAAGGTGATATTTAATGAAAAAGAGGCTTTTGTATTAAAAGATAAAAAAATCTACAAAAAAGCGAAGATTGACTGGGGTGATGATAATAAATGGGAAAAAATACTAAATAAAATCAATACTGGAAAATAAACTATTTTTTTGAAAAGTAGAATAAAACTCCAATAAAAGTCATATCTAATAAAAACTTTACACCCATAAAAGTTAAAAATGCTATACCCATGATGAACTCCTTATAAAATTCTTCATTAGGAAATTTTAACCTTTAATAGTATCACAAAGGTACTAGTCTTAAAAAAGTTTAAATAAATTGTACTAATATCATATATGAAATTGTACCTAAGAATATAGATATCAAATAGTTTTTTAAAAGTAGATGTAAGACTATTGTTGTACCAATTGCAACTAACTCTTTAATCCCATAGGGATAAAGATGAAACTCAATATCTTTTATAGAATAAAATATAAGTATCATCATAATTGTTGCAGGGAAAAATCTCTCAACAAAAACTAAAACACTAGGTAACTCTTTTTTTGTAAAAAATAAAAAAGGGAAAACTCTTGTAAAATAGTTTACTAAACCCATCACTAATATTGCTAAAAGAATATCAAAATTAACCATGTTTTTCCATTCTATTTCTAAAAACAAATAGTAATAATAAAGATAAGAAAATAGCTGTAATCAACATCTTATCTGATGGTACAAAAGCTAAGGCTATAACAGAACTAACTGCTCCAATCAAAAAGGGTATTTTATTTTTCAAACTTTTATATTGTTCTATTGATAAGACAACAAACAAAGCAGTTAATGAGAACTCTAAACCAGCTGTGTTAAAATCGATACTAGATCCAACTAGTGCCCCTAATGTTGAACCAATCACCCAATAACTTTGATTGAATAAACATAAAAAGAAGTAGTACCATTTTTTCTTTAATTGTTCATCATCTTTTATGGTAGTAAGTAAGGCATAGGTTTCATCTGTTAAACCAAATATCAAATAGGGTTTTAATTTTCCACTTTTTTTAAACCTTTTTAACATAGACAATCCATAAAAAGATTGCCTTAGATTTAAAAACCAAGAAGCTATTGCTATATCTATAAGTCCAGCTTTTAGATTAAAAAAATTAATAGCAACAAACTGTAAAGCTCCTGCATAAATAAATAATGACATAATTGGTGCCAAATACCATGCATAATCAAAAGATACCAAAAGCAAACCAAAGGCAAAACCTAAAACACTATACCCCATCATTATAGGTATGGAGATTTTAAAAGCAGTTTTTATCTCTTTTTTATATCTCAATAAAAAACTCATCTAAAACATCAAAATCAATCATTGCATTCATAAGAGCTATTTTTTTTGCCTCTTTTAACATATTTATATCTATATCTTTTTCAATTAAAACTCTGTCATGAAGAAGTCTATCTTTTGTAGTCCCATCTAGAAGTGGTTTTTTAGGAGTAAACCAATGAGAACCATCAAAAACAGCTATGTTAGCTATTGAACTATCTGTAACTAAACCATTTTTTATTATAATAATCTCATCACAATCACCTTTTTGCTTATATAAACTATTTAACCCCTCTCTATTTAAATATTTTTTTGAATACTCTATTGTCTCATCAAAAATAAGTTTAAAACTTTTAATCTCTCTTTTAGTGTACTCAAAATATTGAACATCTAAAATCTCATTTTCATTATAAATAAGTTTACATCTATATAGTTTATTTGAAGGGGGATATATATACTCTTGTAGATTTAGGTTTAGTCCAACGCTATTTGCTACTCTTTTAGCGTGATATTCTAAATTAAAAACCTCATAATCATCACATTTTATTGTTTCAAAATATTCCATTGTTACCATACTGTTTTTTGTTTTTGTTATCATATCTAAATATTTTTTAGGATTATGTTTTGAATATAGATAAAATACTTGATAAATACGACAATTTTAAAGATTGTTTTAAATATGCTTATATTGGTATACCAAAAGGTGTTGGTGGCTTAAAGAAACCATACTTTGGTACTTTGAATAACTTTTTAAAGGCACACCCAAACTTCAAATCAAAAAAAAGTATCCCAACACTTTTTTATATGCATGGCTCAGCTGGGTTTTCAAAAGGGGAAACCTATAGAAAATGGATAGTAAATGAAGCAAATTTTATATTTTTTGCTCCAAACTCTTTTAAGATAAAAAAAAGACCCACCTATAAAACTCCAAGTAGTATAAAAAAATACGAAAAGGTACATAGATTAAGACAAGCGGAGATTATTTATAATCTAAAAAAGATAAAAAAACTAGAGTTTATAGATTTTGATAAACTTTTTTTAATGGGAAACTCAGAGGGTGGTTTAGCATGTGCTGCATATAAGGGAAATGAGTTTAAAGCTAGAATTGTTACAGCATTTTCTTGTGAAAATAGTTACTACTCAAAGGATTTTAAAATAGGCTCAAAAAAATATGAACCTTTTTTAAATATCATAGGAACCCATGATGAGTATTTTGCAAATGATTCCATTCCAAATAAGAAATATGAAGTACAAGGGCATTGCACCCAAGCACTTAAAAACTTCCCAAAAGCAAAGGTTGTACTTTTACCTAAAACCAAACACGATATCACAAAAAACATCTATGTAAAAGATGAGATATTAAACTTCCTAAAACTTTGGGTAGAAGATAAGTAGATTACTTACCTATCTTCTCAAAAACTTTTGCAACCTCTTTTGCATATTGAAGCTCAGTAGTTATACCTACACAAGAGCAGTTTATCTCTGAAAGAACATACTTATCACTTCCATCATCATTATAATCCAAAATATAATCCATTGTCCAAAGAAGTGGATAGTTTTGCCCATTTAAAAAAGGTTTGATATCTTTTAAACCTTTTGTGGTAAGTTTGATTACATCTTTCCATTTAGGTTCATCTGGCGATTCATATTTATACTTTGCTCCACTAAAAAGTGTTGCAGAGAACTCTCCCTCTTGAGGTTTTTTATGAACAACAGAGATTGGTTTATCATTAACTAATAAAACTCTTATCTCCCCTTCACTAATCCTTTCAAGATATCTGCACCCTACAAAACCTGTTTTACCTTTAAAGTATGCAGCATTTTCTGATTCCTCTTCAAATTTTGACTCAAACTTTTCTAAAAACTCATTGATATTATCATAATAGTATTTTTCATTATTAACTGCTTCAACTGAGAATATTGAGCCATCCTCTTTTTTAGAAACAAGATATACACCCTCACCTGTTGAGCCATAATTTGTTTTTAAAACTCTTATTCCATGTTTCTTTAAATCTTTTGGGAATTTTCTAGCAAAGTCAGTAAAAGTATGATAGAAATAGGTCTCTTCATCTCCTAGCCTTGTACCTTTTAGTTTAGCTAAGATATCTTTGAAATCTAAGTTTATCATTACATCTGGATGGGTATGTATCTCTACTCCACTGTTTCCAAGAGCTTTTAAAAATTGAAAATACTCATCTACCTCTTTTAAGTTTCCTGGATTGATTCTAGAGATAACTGCAAGTGCATTTTGTTTAAGATACTCTAATAAATCGTACTTTCTATTTGGTTTATAAAAAACAATCTCTGTTCTAATTTGAGTTAAATCCTCAATAGCATCTAAAATAGGTTTTGTATCTGGTCTAAATCCATCAAAACCTTTGTCACTACCTTTTTGGTACTCAATTATAAAAATTTTATTTTTCATATATCTCCTTCAAATAAATTGAAGGATTTTAATATATGAAAAAAGACTATTTGGTTACAAAAAAACTATTGTAATAAGATTGTAACTAACTACAACAAGTGTCGCAGTTTAAAGTTAATTCATCTTTTTCACAAAGAACACATTTGTTTTCTAAATTTTCTAAAGAAAACTCTCTTTTATATGTGCAGTTTCTGTGCTTTGAAGCATGGTAAGAAACATTTAAACTTGGATCAAATGCTAAAATATTAGCAGCAAGTGTATCTAAGTAAGGGTTTTTTGTTAATGCTTTTCTAACATTTACATCACATGAATTGATTAATTCAATCTGAACTAATTTCTCTTCCGATTCCTTAGCTAACTTAATTTTTTCCAATGAACTCTTTCCACTTAAAAAAACCATTTTTTTGTCCTTTTTTTTATTATTATTTTTCTATTTCTTTTTAATCAAATAACTATATTTATTACTATAGATATTGATTATTTTTTTTGAGCAGCGGATTGTATTATTATGAATATAAAACTAAAATTTAACAAAAAAACTAGTTTAAATTATTTAAGGTTATTTATGTAAATTATTTTTACTAAGTAACCGATATAGTTACTATATAGGGTAATTAAAAAATTATTTTTAGAGAGGAAGGTAGATTTTATCGAGCATTTCGTTATATTCTAAAAGGGGGTCAGAGTCACAAGTAATTCCCCCTCCACTTTTATAAAAAATTTCATTTTTTTCTTTTTCTAAAAATCTAATCATAACTGCACTATCTAAATTTTTTCCATCATATATTCCAAATACTCCAGTGTAAAAATCCCTATCATATTTTTCTATACTATTTAGAATCTCAACAGTTTTTCTTTTTGGAGTTCCAGTAATAGATCCAGCTGGCAATAAAGAGGATAAAATCTCACCAAGATTTTCATTCCAGTTTGAGTTTAACTCTCCTGTTATCTTTGAACTTATTTGAAGAAGTTTTTTTTCACCTGCATTTATCTCTTCTGCATACCTGAATTTTTCCACTCTTATTTTATTTGCAACTATTCCCAAGTCATTTCTAAGAAGATCAACAACCATAGTGTGTTCTGCCATCTCTTTTTCGTTTGATAATATTTTCTTTTTGGCATCTTTTATATTGGCATCAATTGTCCCTTTCATAGGAAAGGTACAAATTTTATTATCTTCTATTTTAATAAATCGTTCAGGGGAGAAACATATAAAATTATCAAAAAACTTCAACTTAAATCTTGCATTTGCTTTTTCGTATATCTCATCAAAACTATATTTTATCTCTATTCTTGTTTTTGAAGTTAGATTTAAAAGATAACTATTTCCTGCTTTTATTTGTTCTTGTACAAAATCAAACTTCTTTTTGTACTCTTCAAAAGAGATTGGATACTTTTTTAGATTTGTTTTTTTTAAACTTCCAGTGAAGTTTTTATCTTCAATTTTAAACTTTACCTCTTTTGGTAGATCTTTTAAAGGTTTTATATAAAATTTTTCTAGATTATAAGAGATTATAAAAAGGAATGGCTCCTTTGAAGAGCCATATTTATTTAGAGTATTTATTAATTCTTGATTCAAACTACTTACTGTTTTGTGTAATTAGTTTCTTTAATACAGCCATTCTAACTGCAACCCCATTTTTAACTTGTTCAAGCACTTTGTTTCTAGGGTCTAATAACATCTCATCTGAGATATCTACATTTCTATTTACAGGACCTGGATGTAAAAGTAAAATATCTCTATCTCCAAAGGTCTCTTTTGTTATACAATAATCTTTTGCATAATCGTTTAAAGATTGGAAAAATATCTCATTGTGTCTTTCTAATTGTGTTCTTAAACTCATCACAACATCAACCTCATCAATTATTTCAGAGATATTATCGTATTGTTTAAACTCATCACTCTCATCTTTAAAACAATCAGGAGCAACAAAACTTACATCCATACCAAATCTTGGAAGTAATCTTTTATTTGAACCTGCAACTCTTGATGTTCTTACATCTCCAACAATTGCAACTTTCTTACCCTCTGTATCCCCATTGAAATGTTCAACAATAGTAAATAGATCCAATAAAGCTTGAGTTGGGTGTGCACTTTTTCCAGCACCTGCATTTATAATAGGACAATCAACATAATCAACTAAAGTACTATGTAGATTACAATCAGAGTGTCTAATAACTATAGCATCTGGACCCATTGCATTGATATTTGTAACTGTATCAAAAATAGTTTCACCTTTTTTTGTTGAACTTGTACCAACATCTAGTGAAATAACTTGTGCTCCCAATCTTTTTGCAGCCATCTCAAAAGCACTTCTTGTTCTTGTAGAGTTTTCAAAAAATAGGTTTACAATAATTTTACCTTTTAAAACTTCACTACTTTCATTATCTAAAAACATCTTAGCATCTTCAAAAACTTCAAGAATCTCTTCTTTAGTGAAATCAGATGTAGTAATTAAATGCTGCATTTTTTTCCTTTAAATTTTAGTTTTGATTTTATCCAAAAGCAGTTTAATAGTTAATATTTTGTTTAAAAAAATTTGATATAATCTAATCACTTAAATTTAGGAATAATAAATGTTAGAAGAATTAGACAAACAGTATGTTTTACATACCTATGCTAGAAATTATGTTAATTTCAAAAAAGGTATAAACGCTACACTATTTGATGACAAAGACAATGACTATATAGACTTCACTTCAGGGATTGGGGTAATATCTGTTGGTCATGGAAATCAAGAGGTAGCTCAAGCTATTTGCAACCAAGCAAGTAGCATAATACATATCTCAAACCTTTATGGGATTGAACCTCAGGCAAAACTTGCTGAAAAAATTGCGAAATACTCACAAATGGATGTGAGAACATTCTTTGCAAACAGTGGAGCTGAAGCAAATGAGGGTGCAATTAAGATTGCAAGAAAATATGGAAAAACAAAATATGATGGGAAAAGATATAAAGTTATCACTTTAGAGCATTCATTTCATGGAAGAACAATTACAACTGTAAAAGCTACAGGTCAAAGCTCTTTTCATAGTCCAAACTTTGCTCCATATCCAGATGGTTTCTCATTTAATAGTGCTATTGATGATATTTATAATGCAATTGATGATGAAACAGTTGCAGTTATGATTGAGCTTGTTCAAGGGGAAGGTGGAGTTCAACCTTTTGAAAAAGAAGCTGTTCAAGAGTTAGCTAAATTTTTAAAACAAAGAGATATTTTACTTATCATTGATGAAGTTCAAACAGGAGCTTATAGAACTGGTGAGTTTTTAGCTAGTAACCTTTATGAGATACAGCCAGATGTTATAACTATGGCAAAAGGTTTAGGTGGTGGTGTTCCTATTGGTGCTGTTATTACAACCCACAAAGATATTTTTGAGATTGGAGATCATGGTTCTACCTTTGGAGGAAACTATCTATGTTGTGCAAGTGCAAACAAAGTACTTGATATCCTAGAGGAGTACAAAAACTCTGGAAGCTTAGATGAAGCGATAATCTATTTTGATAGTAAACTTACAGAACTATATGAAAAATACTCTGAACTTTTTGTACAAAAAGTTGGTATTGGTTTAATGAAAGGGCTTAGAGTAAAAGATTCTGATACCCTTGTAGCTATTATCAAAAAATCTTTTGAAGAGGGAGTATTGGTTTTAAAAGCGGGAAGAAACACCTTAAGACTTCTGCCTCCTATTACAATCTCTAAAGATGAAATCAATGAAGGGTTTAAAAGGTTAGATGATGCACTTTCAAAAGTTTGCTAAACTATCATCTTTACTTTTATTTATCTCTCTTCCTCTTTGCTTAAATGCACAAGAGCAGGAGAGCATACTTTCAAAAGATAGACTTGATCTGTTTAAATATAGTCAAGAACAAAACGAAGAGAATAGTGCAAAACTAAAAAAAGATTGGATAAATCCTATTACATTGACATATGCAAAATCTTATGGTGAAAAATATGACACCTCAAGAAGTATGGTTTCAATAAATCAACCAATTTTTAAAAGTGGTGGGATCTACAATGCCATAAAATATGCAAATGCCACTTACGAATATACAAATGTAGATATTCAAATTCAGAAAAAAGAGTTGATAAAATCAGCTGTTACAATGCTTTTTAATCTACATATTCTTGATTTAAATATAAAAAAAGCAAAGCTACAATTAAAAAATGCCCAAATTGATATTATTAGGAAAAAAGAGCAAGTATTAAATGGTTTTTTAGATACTTCATATTTAGATAATGCCATTTTAGATGCAAACCAAATAAAAAACAATTTAGTAGATTTAGAGTACCAAAAACAAGAGTTAAACTATAACTTCTCTTCCATTGCAAGTGGAGATTATAAAAGTTTTGATTTACCAAAACTAACTTTAACAGATAAAAAGTCATTTATTGATAATAACTTAGAACTTATAAAAGCAAAAAATGATGTTAATCAAAAAGATTATTATGCAAACATGACAATCGCAAAATATCTTCCAACACTAAATGCTTCAATGGATTATACAAAATACCACGATACAGATAATAACCCCTCTCTTGATGAGGAGTCACAAACTTATGGTATCTCTGTTTCTATGCCCCTTGATGTTAGAACTTTTAATGATATCCAAACCCAAAGAATTGAATATCTAAAAACAAAACTAAATCTTAAAAATCTAGTTTTAGAAGAGGAAAACTACTATAAAACCAAGTTAGCAAAAATTGAGATGATAAACCAAAAGAAAAAAATAGCAAAAGAGGACTATGAACTTTACGATTCTTTACTAAAAATTATAAACGAAGAGAAAGAAGCTGAACTTAAAACACAAAGTGATGTGGAGACTCTGTTTAATTCTCAAAAGGTAAAAGCAGTAGAGTTAGAGATTTATAAACTTGAAGAGCAAATTGAGTTGTTTGATATCTACTCAAAAATGGGTTAAACAAAGAAGAGTTTTACTTCTTCTTTGTTGAAAAGTTTAAATAGAATTCTATTTCTGATTCTGTTAAAATCTTAATAGTATTTGTACTTCCAGGAACACCAACAGGATATCCAATAGTACAAATATATGGACCTTTTTTATCCAATAAATCTTTACTATCAAGCTCTTTTAGCATCTTTTGAATCATCTTAGAAGCTTGTGCTTCTTTGATAACTGAAACTGGGTATACTCCCCAAATTCCACAAAGTGAATTTACAACTTTCTTTTTATGAGAGAAAGCATAGATTTTTGTTTTTGGTCTAAATCTAGAGATTTTAATAGGTGAAGTACCTGTACTTGTTAAAACTAAAATACCCTTTGCATTTAGATCATCTGCAAGTTTTGTAACTGTTGCATAGATTACATCAAACTCATCTTTGTACTCTAAATCGTTGTATTTATCAAACTTGTAAATCTCTTCTGTTTTAGTGATGATATTGCTCATTGTTTCAACAACATTTATTGGATCAACTCCAACTGCACTCTCTTCACTTAACATCACAACATCAGTACCATCTAAAACTGCATTTGCAACATCTGAAATCTCAGCTCTTGTTGCTCTTTCATGTTCTGTCATAGATAGAAGCATTTGAGTTGCAGTGATAACAGGGATACTTGCAGCATTTGCTTTTTTGATAAGTCTTTTTTGAATTGTTGGAACCTCATAATAAGGAACTTCAATACCTAAATCACCTCTAGCTACCATTAAGCCATCACTTGCTTCAACTATTTCATCAATATTCTCAACTGCATCAAATTTCTCAATCTTTGCAATCAGTTTACCTTTATAATCACCTAAAAGCTCCCTTGCATGCTCCATATCTCTTTTGTTTTGAACGAAAGAGATTGCAAAATAGTCTACTTTATTTTCAACTCCCCAAGCAATATCTTTTTCATCTTTTTTTGTAATAACATCAATATCAATTACTGTATTTGGAAAGTTAACACCTTTTTTAGAACTAAGTTTTCCATGATTTTCTATTTGAGCTACAATCTCTTCACCTGTTTCTATAACTTTTGCTCTAATAGTCCCATCATATAAGTAGATATATTCACCCTCTTTTACTTTGTCTAATAGTTCAGGATAATTAATAGATACCACATATTTATTCTCTTTTTCTTGATACCCGATAATCTCATCTTTTAAAAATGTGATTGTATCACCTTTTTTTAATTCGAAAGGCTCTTTTAAATCACCTATTCTAACCTTTGGACCTGAGATATCCTGAAGGATTGCAACAGTTGTGTCAAGATTATCCATAGCTTTTCTAATATTTTTTAATGTATTTAAATGGTATTCATGACTACCATGTGAAAAATTCAATCTAAAAAGATTTGCACCTGCTTTAATTAAGCCCTCTATTACTTCAATACTATCACTCGCAGGCCCTAAAGTTGCTAAAATTTTTGTTCTTTTATCCATGGGCTTCTCCTCTTAATATAAAATATAAACCAAATTATACCCTAATTCGTTTACAATGAAGTAACACATGAGTGTGTTAATTACACAATTATTTCATTTAAAAATGATATAATTGCTTATAATTGGAAAGGATTTAATAATGATTTCTATAAATATTTCAAAAAAAATTTTAGCAACTTCCCTAGCTGTTGCACTTTTAACTGGTTGTGCAACTAAAAACAATGAAGCTGAACCCACTAACTCAACGGGGATGAATAAAACTCAAACCGGTGCTTTAATTGGTAGTATCTTAGGTGCAGTTATTGGGGCATCAACAAAGGGTGATAAAACAAAAAGAGTTATCTTAGGTGGTGCTATTGGTGCTGCTGTTGGTGCTGGGGTTGGATACTCTATGGAGCAACAAGCAAAAGAGGTAGCAAAAGAGCTTGAAACAGATGTGGATAATTCACAAAATGCCCAAATAGACCCAGATAATGATTTAATTGTTTCAAACACAGATAAATACGTAAAAATTATGTTAAGAGATAGTATGGTTTTTGAAACAAACTCAACTATTCCAACACAAGAAGCTGAAAGAAAAATTGCAAAAATTGCAAATGTTCTTAAAAAATACCCAGATACTATTGTTCAAGTTGTAGGATTTACAGATAGTAGAGGAAGTTATGAATATAACCAAAAACTATCTGAAAAAAGAGCTTCAAATGTAGGGAACACTTTATATAACAGTGGGATTGCTAATCAAATCTATTCAAAAGGTTGTTCATACAATAAACCTCTTGTTCCAAATGTAGATACAAAAAATATGGGATTGAATAGAAGAGTTGAGATATATCTATACTCAGACCAAGCAGCAATTATTGATGCTTGTGTAAACTAAAGTTTTAAAGCTATTATGAGTTTAGAAAAAATAAAATTTAGCGACTATTTTAACTCTTGGTTATATGATAAGGATGGGTACTACAGCAAATATAAACAAATAGGTAAAAAAGGAGACTTTTATACCTCTGTTTCCACCTCCTCTTTTTTTGGTGGAACCATTGGTAAAAGGATAGTTGATGCAATCAAAAACAAAGAACTTCCAGAAGACTCAACTATTTTAGAAATAGGTGCACACCATGGGTATTTACTTGCTGATATTATTCAGTTTATCTATACACTAAACCCAAAACTTATCCAAACCCTAAACTTTGCAATAGTTGAAAGGTATCCCCACTTACAAAAACACCAAAAGGAGTACTTCAAAAACTCCTTTGATAATGCTATTGATTTAGTACACTATAATGATATCTCTGAAGTTAAAATAGAAAATGGCTTTGTGGTTGCCAATGAGATTTTTGATGCTTTTCCTTGTGAACTTGTCTATACAAATAAAGATGATGTTTTGGAGTTAGCTTATATAACTGAACACAAAGTAGAGTTTGAACCTTGCAAGGATGAGAAGATTCTTACTCATTGTGAAAAATACAAAATCACAAAAGGGGAAGTTGCAGTTGGCTATGAAGAGTTTATAAATAGTTTATGCAAAAATATAAAAAATTTTGAGTTTATAACCTTTGATTATGGGGATAACTACCCAAGAAATGACTTTTCTACAAGAATATACTCTAAACATGAAGTTTATGCTTTATTTGAAGATAGTTTAGATTTGAAAAACTATTACCAAATCTCTGATATAACTTATGATGTATTTTTCCAGCATTTGATTGATTGTTTTAAAGAAAACAAAGCTAAAGATATAGTTTACTCAACTCAAATGCAAGCTTTAATTGAGTTTGGAATTGTTGATTTATTAGAGATTTTAAAACAAAACGTGGATGAAAATACCTATTTAAGAGAAACCCAAAAGGTAAAAACCCTTTTAGAACCAACAGGGATGGGAGATAGATTTAAAATGCTACAAATTAAAAAGTAGCTTTAAATCTCCTCTTTATTTTTTAGTTCTAAATACTCCTCATCACTAAAAATTCTAGATTTAGTCAAAAATTGATAACCATGGTCTATCTCAACAGAAAATGAGTTTCCAAAGGCACCCTTCTCCTCTTTTACATCTATAATAATCTGAGAGTGTCTAAAATACTCAAACTGATCTTTATCTATAAAAAACTCACAGCCACAAATCTCACCAAGTTTTACATTTCTACTTGGTACATAAAAGTCACCCTTTTCATAACACATAGGAGCTGTTCCATCACAACAACCACCACTTTGATTAAAAACCAAATCCCCATGCTCTTTTTTTAACATCTCTATAACTTCAACTGCCTTTGGGGTTACTATCACTCTTCTTGTATCCATAATCTATCCTTTTATAAGAAGGGAAATCCCTTCTTAAATTATCTATTAAAAAAATCCTAAAGCATTTTTGCTGTAAGAGGTTAAGATATTTTTTGTGTGTCTATAAGAGTTTAACATCATCATATGTGTTTCTCTACCTATACCAGATTTTTTGTATCCACCAAATGATGCATGAGATGGATATAAATGGTAGCAGTTAACCCATACACGTCCTGCTTGAATAGCTCTACTTACTGTATGTAATTGGTGAGCATCTCTAGACCATACACCAGAACCTAAACCATAAATAGTATCATTCGCAATCTCAATAGCTTCTGCTTCATCTTTAAATGTAGTTACTGCTAAAACAGGTCCAAAAATCTCCTCTTGAAAGATTCTCATTTTATTGTGCCCTTTAAATACTGTTGGTTTAATATAGAAACCACCTGGGTGTTTTTCTGATTCTAAAGCTTCACCACCTATTAAACACTCGGCACCCTCCTCTTTTCCAATTTTAATATAATCTAAAATTTTCTCTTTTTGATTTATTGAGCATTGAGCCCCCATCATATTGTCTGTATCCAAAGGATCACCTAATTTAATAGCCTCAATTCTTTCTAATACTCTTTTCATAAATGGCTCATAAATAGACTCTTGGATTAGTGCTCTTGATGGGCAAGTACAAACCTCACCTGAGTTAAATGCAAATAAAACTAAACCTTCAATAGCTTTATCAAAGAACTCATCATCTGCATCCATAATTGATTCAAAGAAGATATTTGGAGATTTTCCACCTAGTTCTAAGGTTGAAGGGATGATATTTTCTGTTGCATATTGCATAATAAGTTGACCAGTTGTAGTCTCCCCTGTAAATCCAACTTTTTTAATATCTGGATGTGTTGAAAGATATTTACCAATTTTTCCACCAGAACCATTGATAATATTTACAACACCTTTTGGAAGTACATCTTGGATAGTTTCCATTAATAATAAAATTGATTTTGGAGTTGCAGATGCTGGTTTCATAACAATACAATTTCCAGCAGCTAAAGCAGGAGCTAATTTCCAAGCAGCCATTAGTAATGGGAAGTTCCAAGGGATAATTTGTGCAACTACACCATATGGCTCATAAATCTCTTGAGAGATAGTGTTTTCATCTAAATCTGCCACACTTCCAGATTCTGCTCTAATAACAGAAGCAAAATATCTAAAATGATCAACTACCAAAGGTAAGTCTGCATTTAGAGTTTCTCTAATTGTTTTACCATTATCTAAAGTCTCTACTAAAGCTAGGTTTTCAAGGTTTGCTTCAATTGCATCAGCAACTTTGTTTAACATAGTACTTCTTTCTATAACTGAAGTTTTTTTATAAGATTCAAAAGCAGTTTTTGCAGCTTGAACAGCTAACTCAACATCCTCTTCGTTTGATCTTGGAATTTTTGTTAAAACATCCCCATCAACAGGAGAGATATTATCAAAATACTCACCACTTTTTGGAGCAACCCATTCCCCTCCAATAAAGTTCTCATATTGAGGTTTGAATTCTGGCTTATTGTAAATCATATTTTTTCCTTTTTTGTAAATTAATGTTTGAAAATATTTTTTATTTTCATTGGTGAAATGATACATGAAGTTTATAGCCCAAATTTAGCTTGAATATAGCCTGAATATAGCCTGTGGGTAGCAAAAAAGTAGCATTTGATTTTTTCCCTATTTTCAGGGGCTTTTATGATGAGTTTTAGAATTATTTTATGATAAAATCTTTTTATGAAAACCTATAATTTTAAATATAAAAATGAAAATCTAGATGATTTGATACCCTTTGAAAAATTTAAAGATAGTAAAAATGTACTTATACAGATTTTTTGTGGGGAGACAAAAGAGAAATTATCTTTTTTATCTAAACAATTAAAACAAACACTTCCACAAGCAATAATAATAGGTACAACAACAGATGGAGAGATTGAAAACTCAAATATATATACCACCTCTACAATTATCTCTATCTCTTTGTTTTTAGATACAAAAATAAAAAGTGCCCATTCAAAAGGGATAGAACATTTTAAAAATGGTGTAAAGTTAGCTAAAGAACTAATCCAAGAGGATACAAAACTCCTAATCCTTTTTACAGATGGAACCACAAGCAATGGGGAAGATTTTCTAAAAGGGATAGAGTCTGTTGATTCAAAAGTTTTAATATGTGGAGGAATGGCAGGGGATAATGGAAAATTTACCCAAACCTATATTTGTGAAAATGAAAACCTAATAGAACAAGGTGCAGTTGGAGTTTCACTAAGTTCTAAACACCTAGAGGTTTTTAATGATTACAGATTTAATTGGTCTCCTATTGGTATTGAACATACAATTGATGAGATAAAAGAGAATAGAGTTTATAAAATCTCAGGACTTAAAGCTATAGACTTTTACGAAAAATATTTAGGGAAAGAGGTAGCAAAAAGATTACCCTCAACAGGAATTGAGTTTCCTTTTATCATAGAAAAAAATGGTCTAAAAATAGCAAGGGCAGTAATAGGAAAACATAAAGATGGAAGTCTTAGTTTTGCAGGAAACCTAAAAAAAGGTGATAAGGTAAAACTTGGTTTTGGAAATGCTGAGATGATTATGAAAAACTCAACTGAGTCTTTTAATAATAGCTACAATCATAAAGCCCAAACATTTTTTATCTACTCTTGTATGGCAAGAAGAAGATATATGCCAGATCTAATCAATATAGAGATTAAACCCTTTGTAAAAGTTGCTCCAACAGTAGGTTTTTTTACCTATGCTGAGTTTTATCATAATAATGGACACAATGAGCTTTTAAATCAAACCTTTACAGTGGTTGGTCTTTGTGAGACAAACTGTAAAGAGTATAGCCAAGAACCAAAAAACACAAACAATGAAAAACAAGAAAATAGTGATTATGCTGTTACAATTGGAGCTTTAACACACCTGATAGAACAATCTACACTAGATTATGAGAAACAAAGTGTAAAACTACAAATTCAAAAAAACTATTCACAAAACCTTTTAAAATCCCAAGATTTGTTTATCAAACATGCAGTACATGAAACAAACACTCCACTTAGTGTAATTATGAATAATATTGAGCTTTTTGAGATGGAGTATGGTCAAAACCCTTATCTTTCAAATATTGAAGTTGCAATGAAAAATGTTTTCAGTATCTATGATGATTTGAGTTTTTTAATCAAAAACGAGTCTATCTCTTTTGCTACACATAAAATAGATTTGATTGATTATATAAGAAGTCGAATAGAGTTTTTTGAGATAGTGGCGAAAAAATCAAACCTTAAAATAATCTATCCTTCTTCTACAAAAAAGTTTATTATTGATTTCAATGAAACTAAACTTCAAAGAATTATTGATAACAATATTACAAATGCAATAAAATACACAAAAGAGAATGAAAATATCTATATAAATTTAGAGATTGAAGATAAAAATGGAAAACTTATTTTTAAAAGTAAATCAACTCAAATAGAAAAACCTGAGATGATTTTTGAACAATATTACAGAGAAAATAGCCATCAAAAAGGTTTTGGTTTGGGATTAAATCTTGTAAAAAAGATTTGTGATAGTGAAAATATAAAAATAGAGGTTGACTCAAATAAAGAGTTCACCTCATTTACATACTATTTTAAAGGTATTTAAGATGAAAATATTATTGCTTGAAGATGATATTATGTTAGGGGAAGCTATATGTAAATATATCCAATCAACTGGTCATATAATAAAACAAGTAAAAGATGGAAATGAAGCTTTTGAGATAATCCAAAACGAAAATTTTGACCTACTTATTTTAGATATAAATGTTCCTGGGATTGATGGATTGACACTTTTAGAAACAATCCACAATAAAAAAATCAGAATTCCAACTATATTTATCTCAGCTTTGGTTGATATAGAAGATATCTCAAGAGCATTTGATTTAGGATGTTTTGATTATCTAAAAAAACCTTTTCACTTAAAAGAGTTGGCTTTGAGAATAAATAGACTAATCCAAACAAATCAAAACCATCAAGCACATAAAAGATTATCAAAGTCATATAGTTTTGATAGTGAAAATCTTACTTTGATGTTCAACAACCAGCCTCAAATCCTACATAAACGGCAACTTCAAATAATAGAACTTCTTTCACAAAATAGAAGTAGAGTTGTAAATTATGATATGTTTAGAGATTATGTTTGGAATGATGACATGATAGATAATGCAACAATTAGAGCAGAAGTAAATAGAGTAAAGAAAAAATTAAAAGAGGATTTTATCATCAATATTCGTTCAGTTGGTTACATGATAAAGCTTCCAAACTAAGAATCTCCTTTGATATGATATAAAGATATTTTTGGTAAAATCAAGACTTAAAAAATAAAGATTTAAGGGTAGAAATGACTCTAATTATTAATGGTGAGACAAAAGATTTTAAGGAAGGTGTAACTTTACAAGAGATTATCACTTCACTTGAAATTGAAGATAAAGTAATGGCAGCAGCTGTTAATATGGATATTGTTAAAAAAGAGAACTGGAAAGATTATAGACCAGTAAATGACGATAAACTTGAACTTTTACAATTTGTTGGTGGTGGTTGATAATGCACGCTTCAGACATAAACTCAGTTTGTACCTATTGCGGTACAGGGTGTGATATTACTGCACAAGTTGAAGATAATAAAATCTTAAAAATCTATGCACAAAATGATGGATATGTATCTCAGGGTAAACTTTGTATCAAAGGTGCCCAAGGGTACGATTTTGTTCATTCAGACCAAAGAATTAGAAATGCAAGGGTTAAAAAATCCTTTATAGAAAAAAACCTTGACGAGTTACCAAGGGAGTTAAAAGCTAGGGCAAAAACCTTAAAAGATTTTGATGAAAACTATTTTGAAGCTCCCTATGAGTTTACAACTTCACTTGCAGCATGGAAATTAATGGAGATAAAAGAGAAATATGGAAGACACTCATTTTGTGGGATGGGTGGAGCTAGAACCTCATGTGAAAGCTCTTATATGTTCCAAAAATTTGTAAGAACAGCTATGGACTCACCACATGTAGATAACTGCGCAAGAGTTTGTCACTCACCTTCACTTAAGGGTATGAAAACAACTATTGGTGAAGGGGCTGCAACTAACCCTTTTGATGATATTTTTGAAACTGAAAATATTATTGTGATGGGTTCAAATACAACTGAAGCACACCCAATTGTAGCAAATAGAATCATCAAAGCTGCCAGGTCAAAAACAGCAAGTTTAACAGTTATAGATGTAAGAAAAATTCAACTTTCTAAATTTGGTGAGCAGTTAATAATCCCCTATGAAGCGAATCTACTTGTACTTAATATGATGGCTTATGTTATATTGAATGAGAAACTTTACAACAACGAGTTTATAGATACTAGATGTGTTGGTTTTGAAGAGTATAAGGAATCGATTCTAAACGACCCATATGCAAACCCTGAGTTTATGAAACAAATAAAAGGGTATGAAGAGTTAGCCTGTCAAATCCCAGAAGTAGCAAGAGCTTATGCAACAAAAAAATCTATGTTCTTCTGGGGACTTGGAATAACTGAACACCTTGATGGAAGTTATGCTGTTATGGCTATAACACATCTTGCAATGTTAACAGGAAATATTGGTAAAAGAGGAACTGGTCTTATGCCTTTAAGGGGACAAAACAATGTTCAAGGTGCCTGTGATACTGGATGTTTACCATATTTTGATCCAGATTATAAAACACCAAAAGAGATAGGTCTTATGACTCCACAATTAATAGATGAGATGATTGCAGGAAAAGTAAAAGCTATGTATGTGATGGGGGAAGATATTGCACATATCCATCCAAACCAAAATAAAGTGCATAAAGGTTTAGCAAATTTAGAGTTGATTATCTCAAATGAACTATTTATGAATGAAGTTACAAAGATGGCTGATATAGTTTTTGGTGTAAAATCAGCCTATGAAAAAACAGGTGTATATGTAAATGCCATGAGAAGACTTCACCTATCTCAACCCTTAGTTGAAACAGACTTGCCAGATGACTGGGAGGTTTTAAGGGATATTGAAAATAAAATCAATGGTGAGTTTGTATATGAAAATAGTGAAGATGTATGGAATGAAGCAAAAGAAGCAGTAGGCTCAAGATACTCAGGTGCAACATACCACAAACTATCAAAAAATAGAAACAGAGGTATGCAGTGGCCAATTGCCAAAGATGATACTCCAGTTCTACATATTGAGGAGTTTAGAACACCAGATGGTAAAGGTAAGTTTGTATATCACCAATACCAAATAAGGGAACAAATCAAAAAACTTGTAAACAATGAAGAGTTTGCTAAAAATGAGTTTTATCTTACAACAGGAAGAACAATAGTTCACTATAATAATGCAGCTCAAACTCTAAGAAGTGAAGCTTTAAACTCAAGATATGACAAAGATATAATCTTAGCTTCTATAGAAGATAAAGAGAGAATTGGAAGTGATAAAATCATAATGAGAACCCAATATGGTGAGACTGCAATAATGCCTGTAAAATATGTAAAAACAATAAAAACAGGAACACTTTTTACAACCTTCCACCATGCAAGTTCAAAGGTAAACTTCATCTTTGGAGATGAAGCGGATGAACTTATTATGACTGCAAGATTCAAATCTATTAGAGTGGAAATTGAGCCGGTCTAAGGGAGATTTAGCAGAAGAAAAAGCTTGTGAGTATCTAAACTCACAAGGCTTTAAAATAGTAGAACAAAACTTTTATGCTAAAAAACTAGGTGAGATTGATATAATCTGCACCAAAGATCTAACCTATCATTTCATAGAAGTAAAATCAGCAGAGAATTACGAAACTGCTGTAAACAACGTAACCCCAACAAAACTATCAAAACTAAAACGTAGTGTTGATTACTATTTACAAAATAAAAAGCTTGATGTTGGATTTTGTATTGATGTTGTTATTGTTGTGGATAATGAAATCGAGTTTTTGGAAAATGTTACCTTTTAAAATAAACCAAAAAATTAATTCCTAAACTTAAGCTAATCAAGACATTTTTTCTCCTATTTTCAAAGCTATTCTCATAAGTGCAAATTAATAAATTCTCAAACTCTTATCTCATGGGCTTTATAGAATTTTCATAACTATATATTTCATCATATATGCACTATGCATACACTAAGATATATAAATTGACATAGTAACCTTTAAGTTATATACTTTGAATAGATAAAGGAAATACTATGTTAAGTGATAGACAAATTGCCAAACGTCTTAGAATCAGTTATGACACCTTTTTAAGATGGAGAAAAGATAAACCTTTACTTTATGCACATATTAAAGAGGGGTTTGAGCTTAAAAACTTGATTATTAGTATGGATGACACACTAAAAGCCATATTAACTCAAACACAACATATTAAGCTCAAAGATTCACTTTTTGATAATGAAGATAATCTTTATGAGGTTATCTCCTTTAAAGTTAATCAAACAGACCCATTTTTGGTAAACAAACCATATATTTGGGTTAAAACAAAGGATAAACAAGCCTTGAATGTATTAACTTATAAAAGTGAATTGATAGAAAATGGTATAAGTCAAAATGAACTTTTGATAGATATGAACAACTATCAAATCTATGACAATGATGACACAAGCCATTGGATAATCTCAAACAACATGAAACTAGACCATATCAATGAGTTTTTCACTTGGTATAATATTAACAATTAAGCCATCCTATAAGAGATAGCTTAAACGAAAGGTGAATTTTAAAAAGACAATAGTTTATTAACAATAAATTTTAAAAGAACTAAAGAAGAATACAATCTTCTTTGGTTTCATCTTCTGAGCACTTA
>Ga0208300_100524_pt1 | contig 26020 bp, 27 predicted proteins | sample 23_taG_FD_184096 | JGI IMG/M metagenome (GOLD analysis project Ga0208300, IMG submission 184096) | Marine viral communities from Cariaco Basin, Caribbean Sea - 23_WHOI_OMZ (SPAdes) (version 2) | ecosystem: Environmental > Aquatic > Marine > Oceanic | place: Caribbean Sea: Cariaco Basin...
CAATGCCAACCGTTGTAACCTTACTCATGGTCTCCTCCCACTCGTTTCTGATAGGAAAATTCTCCTTCCCTATCCTGGCGCATTGCGACGCCGATTAGGAGGGGAGGAGACCATCTCATCGACCTACGGTTGAAGATGTCTCTGAGGAGCCAGGAGGTCGTCCCACCCCTGGCTCCGGACTCAGCTATTTGCTACCAGCGTACCCCAGTTCCTTATCCACCAGGTTGAACAACTCCTCGCCCTTGTGCCAGCGGTCGAAGTTCTCCAGGAACTGGTCGGTCAGGGCCCGCTTCCAGCCGATGAAGTCGCCAGCCATATGGGCGGTCATGGTGACGTTCTCCATGTCCCAGAGCGGGTGATCTTCTGCTAGCGGTTCCTCTTCGAAGACATCGAGCCCGGCGCCGGCAATTTCGCCACTCTTGAGGGCTGTGATCAGATCATTGGTTTTGACGATCGGGCCACGTCCAATGTTGATCAGGCGGGCGGATTTTTTCATGGCCTTGAAGGCTTTCTCGTCAAACAGGCCTTCGGTCTGAGGTGTCAGCGGGGCGGCAATCACCACAAAGTCGGCGTGGCCGAGCTGTTCGAAAAGGTCATCGTTGCCGTGCACAGCAACAAAATCCGGGTCGTCATGCCGTGGTTTGCGGGCAATACCGTGGGCCTTCAAACCGGCGGCGCCCACCAGCCGGCCGATCTGGCGGCCGATGGAGCCGGCGCCCACCACCAGAACCTGCCTGCCTTCAGCCCGCTCCGTATCCCGGTGCTGCCATTGGTGTTTCATCTGAAGCCGGATGGAATTCGGAAAATCCTTGGCGAACATCAGGATGGTACAGAGCACGTATTCGGCGATGGTGCGGTCGAAGATGCCGCGGGCATTGGTAACCGTTACCTTCCCCTTGATCAGCTCCGGGAACATCAGGGCATCAACGCCGGCACTGGTGGCATGGATCCATTTCAGCTTGTCGGCTGTGTGCCAGGCGGCGGCCAGGGCTTCGGTCCGGAAGTCCGTCACCATCATGATTTCGGTGCCGGGCAGGGTATTTCGGAGGGTTGGTTCGTCACAGGCAAAACGCACATCCGCGCGGGCCCTGAGTGCCTCCATTCCCGGCGGTTCCTGTTCTCCCGGCGCGGTGAGAACGGTTACAACGGGTTTGCTTTGCTGAGTCATTGAGCCTCCGCCTTTTGTGATGAATGACGATGTCTGACTGGTGATGCCCCAGGGGTTACCTACAGGTTACCTACAGTCTGGTCGGCGGCTTCTGTCGGGTCAACTTGCTGGCCATGTGATTTCGCTGCAATCGCTAGACATGATGTTTTGTCTTGCAGAGCCCCGCCATACTGATTAACCTGCAGGAGTGAATTCCATTTGCCCCGCTTGCAGGAGGTGTGTATGGCAGAAGCCGCCAACCAAGAAACCGGCCAGACCAAACCGCGCAGAGTGAAGTACCGGAAAACCAAGGCCAGTTGGAACCCTGCCATGCAGGCGGTTCCGGTACCGGGCATCCGGCGCATGGTGAACATGGCGGCCACCATGAAAGATGTGATTCACCTTTCCATCGGTCAGCCGGACCTGCCGACACCCAAGCATATTATTGATGCCTACATTGATGCCCTGAACGCAGGTCAGACCGGCTATACCATGGATGCCGGACTACCGGAGTTGCTGGTGGCGCTGCGTGACTACTACGGCAAGCGGTACAACCGGAAGCTGACCCGGGACAATATCCTGATCACCAGTGGCGCCACGGAGGCCATGTACCTGGCCATTTCCGCGACCTCCGCGCCGGGCCGGCAGTTTATCGTAACGGACCCGTCGTTCCTGCTGTACGCTCCTCTGATCCGGATGAACGGCGGCGAGGTGAAGTTTGTGCCAACCCGGGCGGAGAACAATCACCAGTTGGATCCGGACGAAGTCATCCGTGCCATGGGCTCGCGCACTTTCGCTCTCATTCTGAACAACCCCAACAACCCGACCGGGGCCGTTTACCCGCGCAGCACCGTGGAAACCATTCTTGAAGAATGCGCCTATCGGGGCATTCAGGTCTATGCGGATGAGGTCTACGATCATCTCATCTTTGACGACGACGACTTTGCCAGCGTACTCAACTGCTCGATGGACCTGGACAACATCATGTGCATCAGCAGTTTCTCGAAAACCTACAGCATGGCGGGTTTGCGGATCGGCTGGGTGATTTCGAGCCAGGCAGCGATCAAGTCATTGCGGCGGTATCATATGTTCACCACGTCGGTAGCCAATACGCCGTCCCAGTTCGCGGGTGTGGCCGCGCTGACCGGCGACCAGCAGTGTGTGCGGGATATGGTGAATATCTACCGCGAGCGCCGCGACAAGGTGGTTGAGCTGATTGACCAGACTCCCTACATGACCGGGTACAAACCGGGTGGAGCCTTCTTTGCGTTCCCCGAGCTGCCGCACCATGTGGACGGTTCGGATCTGGCCCTCCGTATGCTCAAGGAAACCGGCGTCTGTCTGGTGCCGGGCGATGCCTTCGGGGAAGGATGTACTAACGCCGTGCGGATCAGTTTCTCCACCACCTGCGAGAAACTCGAGCAGGCGTTTGACCGAATCATTCCCTGGATGGCAAAACAACAGTTCTGAGGTGGTGCCATGTCAGCCCTCGATTCGGTGCTCATTCAGTGCCCCTACTGCTGGGAGACGCTGGATATCAGCGTCGACCCGTCGGTGCCTGAACAGGAGTATGTTGAGGACTGCCAGGTCTGCTGCCGGCCGATTCTGTTGCATGTCGCCTTCGATGAAGACCTGACTCCTCACCTAGATGCCCGGGCCGAGAACGAATAACCGGCCCGGACCGTTTCTGACCAATCATTAACCCGCAGGCCTTGCCCAGGTTCCTCCTGTGCCGCAGGATATAGTCAGATTCCCTGGAGAAACCCTGATGAAGATAACACCCCTGAAAGGTCTTTGGGCCCTTCTGATTCTGGCGTTGGCACTGACAAGCGGCTGCGCCAGCATGTCACCCTACACCATTTCCGAAGGCGAGCTGGAGAGGCACCTCCAGGACGTGGTGAGTGAGTTTGACCGCCAGCAATTGAGCAGCGGTTCGCCACTGAGCCTGAGCCTGGACGACGCCGACATTACCCTGGGGCCGGATGGCCGGGATGTGGCGGTGATTGACCTGCGGGGCCAGGTGGCCCTGAATGCGCTGATGGCAAAGTTGCCGGTGGATATTGCCCTGAAGGTGGAAGGTGCTCCGGTTTACGACAGTACCGAAAAAGCGATCTTCATCAGGCGGCTGCAGTTGCTGGAAAGCAGCATTGATTCGCCATTTTTCAAAGGTGACCTGAAGCCGGTGACCGACACCGTGATGCGGCTTGTCGCCCAGATGCTGGAGACCATGCCGGTGTATCGTCTTGACGAGGCCAATTTTGCCCAGAGAATGTTCGGTATGATGCCCGTGGATGTGCGGGTGGCGCCGGGCCGGCTTGAGTTTGTTATGGCAGACGAGTAAGTGCGTGGCCAGGTGCTCGACCTGGCCACGAAGATGCAGATTTCCTGATCAGGGGGACGGCTTCACCCAGACAGGCGCTTGCAGATCGCTGCCCCTATCTCATGGGTGCCCCGCCGGGTTCCGGCGTTGTCCGCAAGATCTGCTGCAACCGCATCGAACAACTCCTTGCCTGCGGCAGCAATTGCCGGGTCTTTGCGGCCGAGCCACTCAAGCATGCGGGCCGTGGTAAACAGCATGGCGGTCGGGTCTGCCAGGCCCTGGCCGGCAATGTCCGGGGCACTGCCGTGGGTGGGCTCGAACATGGAGGGCATGTCCGGGGCGGTGGGGTTCAGGTTACACGAGGGCGCCACGCCCATGCCACCTGAAAGCACGGCCGCCAGGTCGGTAAGAATATCGCCCTGCAGGTTGCTGGCAACCACCACATCGAAAGCCCAGGGGCTCTGCACAAACTTCATGCAGGCAGCATCCACCAGCTCATGGTGGGGCGCCACATCCGGGTATTCCTTGCTGATCTCTTCAAAGGCTTCCGTATACATGTCGCCCCAATAGCGCAGGGCATTCCGCTTGGTGACCAAGCATACCTGGCTTTCGCAGGTGCGGCCATCCCGTGTGCGGAAAGTCCGGGTCCGGCCTTCGTTCACCCGGTCTGCGGCCCGGCTGCGGGCCTGTTCAAAGCCATACCGGATGATCCGGTCGGTGGCCTTGCGGGTAAATACCTCCATCTGGGTCGCCACTTCATCGGGAGTGCCCTTGCGCAAGCGGCCACCCTGGCTGACGTATTCCCCTTCGGAGTTTTCCCGGATCACCAGCATGTCGATGTCCCTGGCGCGTTCATCGGCCAGATACTGGCGGGCACCGGGCAGCAGCCTCGCGGGGCGCTCGCAGACCCATTGGTCAAAGCCCTTGCGCATATCCAGCAGCGGCGCCAGGGAGATGCTGTCGGGCAGCAGGTAGCGGTCCGGATCATCCATCGGACCCGGGTCGCCCAGAGCGCCCAGCAAAATGGCATCGTATTGTTGCAACTGTTCCAGTGCGTCCCGCGGCATGGATTCTCCGTGCTCCTCATGCCAGGCATGGGAGGGCCAGGGGAATCGCGTCCACTCAATGGCAAGGCTGTGCCTGGCGCGCAGGGTTTCCAGGCAACGCACAGCCTCGGCCACCACTTCAGGGCCAATGCCATCGCCCGGGGTGACTGCGATTCGGGTAGTTTCGGCCATTCGGGAGACTCCTTTTATAAACAGACTCGTATAAGCAACACACCCCAGTTTAGTCATGTGAGCCGGGGATGTCAGCGTTTCACAGGCTTTAACTGAAAGTGGTTTTACCAGGCAAGGGATCGAGACTATAGTGGATTGAAAGTAAGTCTTATTGACGTAGCTGCCAAGCCAGGTTTTGAGTGCCTTCCGGAGCCGGAGTTTCCGGTGTGAGTCTTTTGTAAACCGACAGGATCGACCCTTTGCTCTACCGAATGATAACCATTGTTGGCGGACTGGTATTCGTCATCGCCCTGTTCGCCCTGCTCTGGTTTTTCTGCAAGAAATTCCTGGAGCACCATGGCGTGACTGACCAGGTCAAGGATCGCGCCACAGTGCTCGCCACCTGGACCTTTGCCGGCATCAGTGTGGGGCTGGTGTTTGCGGTGGTCGGCGCATTTGTTCTTGGTCCCTGGGCCTTTTACCGAACCCTCCGGGGCCATGGTGTCGGTATTTCAGATGCCGCTGCGATCTGGTGGGGCTTCGGCATCGTTCTGGCGGCCCTTGCCATTACCGGGATCGGCTTTTTCGGGTTTCTGATGGTCGTGGGTGCCTATTAGCCTTCAGTTGATTGCCCTGAGCTGTTCCCGGAACCAGATCAGCGCAGGCTCTCTCTCGTAGGCTTTGTGCCAGTATAGATGCACGTCAATGGATGGCAGATCCGCTGGCGGATTCATAATCCGGATATTTGCCCGCTCGGCGATGATTCGGGCGTAGGCTTCCGGCATGGTCAGCAGCAGGTCGGTATCCTCAACCACCCGGCAAGCCGCGTAGTAATGCTGGCAGCGCAGCCTGATACTGCGCTGCACACCCAGCCTGGACAGCTCAAAGTCCTCGATGCCGGGCCCCTCGGTGCGCGAAGACACCAGAACGTGCTTCGCAGCCAGATAACCCTCCATATCCAGTGTTTTTGTCGTCAGCGGGTGCCCCTCCCGTGCCAGCACTACCAGACGATCCCGTCGCAGTAATTCGTGGGCGGTCTGGTTACTGACCGGCAGCAGCACGTCCACCGAAAAATCCAGTTTGCCGGCGGCCAGCTGGGTCTCCATATCGCGTCGCGCGATCCGCTGACTGACAATCTCCAGCTCCGGATAGGCGTCCAGACGCGTCATAAGCCGGGGCAGAAAGGTGGACTCCAGAATATCCCTCAGCCCCAGCGAATAAGTCTTGCGCTGGGTTACCGGATCAAAGGCATGAAACTGGTTTACCGCGCCCTGAATCTGGGTCAGGCCCGGCCGCATGGATTCCAGGAACCGCCTGGCCAGCGGGGTGGGCACCATCTGATTGCCCTGCCGCGTAAACAGCGGGTCATCAAAATGGTCCCGGAGCCGGGACAGGGAATGGCTCACGGCCGGCTGGGTCAGGTGCAGCGCCCGGGCTGCGCGGGTCAGGCTGCCCTCCCGGTAGATGGTGTCGAAAACGTGCAACAGGTTCAGGTCCAGGCGATTCAGGGCCATCAGCAGGGTCCGTTTTTGGGGAATTGGGAATAAACACGGTTAATAATAAACGATAAGAATAATTCAGTCGCGTAATAGTTAAGTCACCTCTAGACTGGTCTCAACGTGATTATTCCCTGCACGCCACCGTGCAACAGTCAGCGAGGATACGGCGATGGATTTCAGTATTTCCGAGAAGGGCCAGGATTATCTCAACCGCGTGAAACAGTTCATGAAGGATGAGATTTTTCCCGTTGAAGAGCAGTACCACAAGGAGCTTGCCTCCCTGGATAACCGCTGGGTTGTGTTGCCGATCATCCGGGAACTGAAAGAAAAGGCCAAAGCCCAGGGCTTGTGGAACATGTTTTTCCCGGACGAGAAATACGGTTGTGGCCTGCTGAACTCGGATTACGCCCTCATTGCGGAAGAAACCGGGCGTAGTTTCATCGCGCCGGAGATCTTCAACTGCAACGCGCCGGACACCGGCAATATGGAAGTGCTGATCCATTACGGCTCTGAAGAGCAGAAAGCCGAATGGCTGCCGCGATTGCTCAGCGGCGAGATCCGCTCCGCCTTCTGCATGACCGAGCCTGCCGTTGCTTCGTCTGATGCCACCAACATGGAAGCAACCGCGGTTGTCGAAGGCGACGAGGTGGTTCTGAACGGACGTAAATGGTGGAGCACCGGTATTGGCCATCCCGATTGCAAGGTTGCCATTTTCATGGGCCTGACGGATCCGGACGCCCACAAGCACCGCCGTCATTCCATGGTGCTGGTGCCGCTGGACACCCCGGGGGTAAAAATTGAACGAATGCTGCCGGTGTTCGGTGAGTACGATGAGCCCTACGGCCATGGCGAAGTGCTGTTCGATAACGTTCGCCTGTCCCGGAGCGCATTCATTGCCGGCCCGGGACGTGGGTTTGAAATCGCCCAGGGCCGTTTGGGGCCGGGGCGCGTACACCACTGCATGCGCGCCATCGGTGCGGCAGAGCGCACCCTGGAGCTGTTGATCAGGCGGGCGACCACCCGTGAAGCGTTCGGGCGCCCGATCGCCAAGCTGGGCGGCAACCCGGACATCATAGCTAATGCCCGTATGGCCATCGAGCAGGCCCGCCTTCTGACCCTGAAATGCGCCTGGGCGCTGGATACCAAGGGCATCATGGGGGCGCTGCAGGAGGTCTCGATGATCAAGGCGGTGATTCCGTCCATGTTGCAGACTATTGTTGATCAGGCCATCCAGATTCACGGTGGTGCCGGCGTCAGCGATGACGACTTCCCGCTGACGCAATTGTTCGCCTATGCTCGTGTTTTGCGTTTGGCTGATGGGCCTGATGAGGTGCATCGCGCCATGGTGGCCCGGTTGGAACTCCGGAAGTACAAATCCTGATCAGTATTCGACATTTGGTGCCGGGATCGGGAGGGGACAGGTTTCTGAAACACGCTCCTTGCGGCACATCCCTGTGACGCTTGGGCTCCGCCATCCATGGCTCCGCACAGTTTCAGAAACCTGTCCCCACCCGATCCTGCAAACATTCGGATTGGATTCTGAACAGCTTGCACATAAGTCTGGGAGCTGATGCCGGGTAGAGCTTTCCAAAACCTTGCGGAGCCATGGATGGCGGAGCAGAGCTTACATGGACGTATTCACAGCGTGTTTTGGAAAGCTCTACCCGGTAGCAGCTCTTGCACCGAACGTGACATAAAGCTAGCGCGAACTAAAACGGAGAGAACCACACATGACACAACGAGTATTCATAACCGGCGGAGCCAGCGGTCTCGGTCGGGCGATTGCATTGCGGTACGCCAAAGAAGGCGCCAGAGTCTGCATCGGCGACATTAACCCGGAGCAGGGGGTTGGCGTTGAGAAAGAGATTACCGCAGCCGGAGGCGAGGGCTACTACGTCGAGTGCGATGTTCGACGCCTGACCGACTTCGAAAAGGTCCGCGATGATCTCGTGAAGAAATGGGGTGGCGTTGATGTGGTGGTGAACAACGCCGGTGTGGCGTCTGCCGGTTCCATCGAAGATACCGCCATGGCGGACTGGGAGTGGATTCTCAATATTAACGTGCTGGGTGTCGTTCGTGGCTGCAAGGCGTTCACGCCCCAGTTCAAGAAGCAGGGTTCCGGCACATTTGTGAACATCGCCTCCATGGCGGGCCTGATGCTGGCACCGCTGATGGATAGCTACAACGTTTCCAAGGCCGGGGTTATTGCGCTGTCTGAGACCCTGAGCCAGGAGCTGCGGGACGACGGTATCCATGTAAGCTGTGTCTGCCCGGCGTTTTTCCAGACCAATCTCGCCAGCAGCATGCGCTCGGACCTTCCCGGAATTCAGCAAAATGTGAACAAACTGATGAAGCGTTCCAGTATTACCGCCGGGGATGTGGCTGAGGACGTTGTAAGGTCAGTGCAAGACAAGAGTTTCTGGGTGCTGCCCCACGCGAAAGAGCGCCGCATGTGGATGCTCAAGCGGCACGCGCCCAAGGCCTTTGACTGGCTGATGCATCAGGAAAGCAAGCGCTGGATGAGCAAGATGGGCGGTAAGGCCAAGGCCTGAACCCAACACATGAACAAGAGGAGAGCCCTGAATGACCCAGATTGATGAGGCGATGGATATCCGTGAAGGCGAAGAGCTGGATATAGCCGCTGTAGACCGGTTCATGAAACAGGCCATTCCTGACCTCGCAGGCGAGCCGGACATTCGCCAGTACCCAGGCGGTGCCTCCAACCTGACCTACCAGGTGGATTACGGCGACCATTCCTACGTTCTCCGCCGGCCCCCGTTCGGCAAGATCGCCAAATCGGCCCACGATATGCTGCGTGAGGCAAGGGTGATGCAGGCTCTGAAGCCGGTCTATCCTTACGTGCCCAACATCATTGCCATTTGCGATGATCACAACGTGCTGGGCTGCGATTTCTACGTGATGGAGCGCCTGAAAGGCATCATTCTGCGCCAGGATTTCCCGAAGGACTTTGAGCTCAGTGAGGCGGACACCCGCAAGCTCTGCCTGAACGTGATTGGCAAGCTGGTGGATCTGCACTGTGTGGACACCAGGGCGGCGGGCCTGGATAAGCTGGGTAAGGGCGAGGGCTATGTACAGCGCCAGATTGGCGGCTGGAGTGATCGCTTCCGCAAGGCCCGCACGGAGGATGTCGGTGACTTTGAGGCGGTGATGGGCTGGCTTGACGACAAGATGCCGGCGGACACTGCCCAGGTGGTGATCCACAACGATTTTCGCTTTGACAACGTGGTGCTGAACCCGGACAACCCGTTTGAAGTGATTGGCGTTCTGGACTGGGAAATGGCCACCATCGGCGACCCGTTGATGGACCTGGGTAACAGCCTGGCCTACTGGATCGAGGCGGATGACGAGGGGCCGTTCCAGATGCTGCGCCGGCAGCCCACCCATCGCCCGGGTATGCTGACCCGCAAGGAAGTGGTGGATTACTACATGGAGCAGTCCGGTTTCAAAGCCGACAACTTCGACTTCTATGAGATCTACGGTCTGTTCCGCCTGGCGGTGATCATCCAGCAGATTTACTACCGTTTCTATCATGGCCAGACCAGAGACAAGCGCTTTGCGGCCTTTGGTCATGCCGCCAATTATCTGGAGAAACGCTGCCAGCGACTGATTTCGGAGAGCGCCCTGTAATGGCAACCATCTATCTGGTGCGCCATGGCCAGGCCAGTTTCGGGAAAGAGAACTACGACCAGCTCTCGCCCTGCGGGTGGGAGCAGGGCCGGGTTCTTGGTCGCTGGTTTGCCGGAAAGGTTGAGCCTGCGGCGGTTTTTGGTGGCGATCTGGAACGACATCGTGAAACGGTCGAGGCCATCACCACCGGATACGGGACCGAGTTGCCGGATATGCAGGTGGTACCGGGTTTCAACGAATTCGACCACATCACGGTAGTGGCCCGTTATCGCCCGGAGTGGAATGACCGTGCGGTGATGGCCAGAGACCTCAAGGCCTTCCCGAAGCCGGCCAGAGCCTTCCAGGAGGCCTTCGTGCAGGCAGTGCGCCGCTGGGTATCCGGCGAATTCGACCATGAGTATGACGAGAGCTGGCCTGAGTTCAAGGCACGGGTACTGATCGCATTCGAGGAGATGATTGAGTACGCCGATGGTGGCGATGTGCTGGTGGCAACCTCTGCTGGTCCGGTTTCGGTGATTGCCCAGCACCTGCTCGGGCTGGACGATGCCAAAGCGCTGGGGCTGAACGAGGTGATCGCCAACACCAGCGTCACGCGGGTCCTGTATTCAGGCCCCCGGCGCAGCCTGGCCGTGTTTAACAACTACAGCCACCTGGAAGCGGACGACCCCGCCCTGGTGACATTCCGATAATGCATTGAGGTGAACGAATGAGCAGCAAGAACCTGTTTGATCTGACGGGCAAGGTTGCCCTGATTACCGGCGCCAGTCGTGGCATCGGCGAGAATATCGCCCGCACTCTGGCTGATTACGGTGCCCACGTGATCGTCAGCAGCCGCAAGATTGACGGCTGCGAAGCGGTCGCCAGCAGCATCCGTGAAGCCGGCGGCAGCGCCGAAGCCCACGCCTGCCATATCGGGGAAATGGATCAGATCGAAAGCATCTGGGCGCACATCGAGCAAACCCACGGCAAGCTGGACATTCTGGTTAACAACGCGGCGGCGAATCCCTATTTCGGGCCGGTGGAGGACACCGACCTGGGCGCGTTCAACAAGACCGTGGATGTGAATATCCGGGGCTACTTTTTCATGTGTGCCCGCGGTGCCCGGATGATGAAAAAAGCCGGTGGCGGCTCCATCGTGAACGTGGCCTCGGTGAACGGTGTGAACCCGGGGCACTTCCAGGGCATTTACTCGGTGACCAAGGCTGCGGTCATTTCCATGACCAAGTCCTTCGCGATGGAGCTTGGCCAGCAGAAGATCCGGGTGAACGCTCTGCTCCCCGGCCTGACAGACACAAAGTTTGCCAGTGCCCTGACAACGAACGACGCAATCAAGAAACAGGCCATGGCCCACATCCCCATGAAGCGGGTAGCCGACCCGAGTGAAATGGCGGGTACGGTACTGTATCTGGTATCTGAGGCGTCCAGCTACACCACCGGTGCCTGCATCAACGCAGACGGCGGTTATCTCACTATCTGAATGGCCCGGGGTCAGATGAAAGCGTTCATCTGACCCCTCTTTCACGGGAGGTCGTGTTCAGCTTTCAGGCTGGCGAACAGGTGCCTACTGAATGCTGGTTTCAGAAGCGCCGGAAGAAGCGTGTGAAATCGCTGTGCCCGTCGGCGGCCTGAAATGCAGTGAATACAGAATGCGGTCCAGCACCGCCTGGCCATTCCACGCCGGGTCATTATTGACCATGCCCACCACAGCCCAGGTCGTGTTATTAGCATCGCGAGTGAAGCCGGCGATCGATCTTACATTCTCCAGATAGCCAGTTTTGATGCGGCCTTCGCCATCCATGCCGGTATTGCGAAGGCGGCGCGCCATGGTTCCGTCCATGGCAATGATTGGCATCGAGGCCATCAGGTCTGCCGAGTAGGCGCTGTTCCAGGCGTGTTGCAATATCTGGGCGCCCTGGCGGGCGGTGATGCGGCCGTGCCGGCTGAGCCCGGCGCCGTTATCGATCACCATGCCGGCAGTGTTGATGCCTTTGCCTTCCAGCCATTCGTAGATCACCCGAATGCCGGCTACCCGGTCATCGTTTTCGTCTTCCAGCCGGTTTTGGGCACCAATGGTAAGCAACAGCTGGCGGGCCATAACGTTGCTGCTCCATTTATTGATGTCTCGCACCATGGACACCAGATCCGGCGAAGTGGTTTTCAGCACCAGCCTTGCGCCTTCCGGGGTAACGCCATTGAGGTTGCCACCGGAAATGACCACGCCCATGTCCGTCAGAAGTGAACGGATCAACGATGCGGTGTACTGCTCATGGGGTAACAGGGACATGTATGTCGTGGTACGGCAGCCCTGAGGCAATTCGCCGGTTACGCGCACGGTAACCCGCTGGTCATCATGGAAAACAGGCTCCCACTCAAAACTGTGACGGGAGGGGCACGGCCCTTCGGCCGTCGCAACGACGCGGTTGTCGATCACTAACTCACTCAGTGAAGGGGTGCTCCAGGCCTGGGTGCCCCGTTCATCCGCCCGCACCTGAAGGTGCATCAGGTTCAGGTTGGTCAGATAAGCGGAAGGCTCAACGAGGAAGGGCGCATGGGGATTGTCACCATTGTCTTCGAAGCCTGGGAAACCGCCATCCACTTCAAAATAGCTGCCATCCAGCACCAGGTCCCCTTCGATTCTGGTAATGCCCATGCTCCGCAAATCCCTCAGGGTCGTCCAGAGTCGCTCAATGGTGAGCTTGGGGTCGCCGCCAAAGCGGACATAGAGATTGCCTTTCAGGGTGTCGCCGACCATGGTCCCGTCAGTCAGGAAATCGGTGTCCCAGCGATGGTTGGGGCCGAGAACTTCCAGCGCGGCAAAGGTTGTAACCAGCTTCATGATGGAACCGGGACTCATGAGCGTATCGGCATTGATGTACTGGTTAATGCCGGGGCCATTCAGGGGGATGGCTGCCATGCTCATGGCATTCTCATTGTGGAGCGATTCCTGGGCGTAATCCTTGAGTTGGCTGGTCCAGAGACGGTTGCCGGAGAAACCAGTATCATCGGTTTCGGCAGTTGCAGTCAGAGGAGATGCAATCAGGGCACAAACCGCCACCGATACCAGCGCTGAACGTCGGAATCCAAGACACGTTTTTCCTGCACTGTCAGAGCGCTGCATTCCCCGAATTTCCATGGTTGCCGTCCAATGAGTTCCTATGGCTAAACAATAGCCTATCTTTTCTGGTTGTACTATGCAGAAAAGCTCTACATGACGTTAAAAAATGCCAGTAGTGTCGTTGTTTGTATTGAACTTTTGTGACTCAATGTAAGTGCCCTTGTGAATCATGGAGTTAGGTGGACAAAAATTAACTAATGTCATGCATGGCACCCGGGAGCCAATGGAAAATCGTCAGATTGCGTGATAATGACGTGGTCTCCAACAGAAGGTTTGTTTATGTCCAATATGCTGTTTCGCAACATTCACGTGCTGGGTTCGGTCACCACTTCGTCGCTGACGGCGTGGCGCGGTTGCCTGGTGGTGAAAAAGGTACCTCAGCCGGAAAAGCCGATCGTGCTCTATGATATGGAAGGCTGCCCCTATTGCCGCAGGGTCCGGGAGGCCCTGACCGCCCTGAATCTGGATGTGGAAATCCGCCCCTGTCCGAAGGGTGGTTCGGTGTTCCGGGCGCAGGCGGAGGCTCTGGGTGGCAGCCAGCAGTTCCCGTTGCTGGCGGACCAGAACACGGGGGCGGTGATGTATGAGTCCGAGGAGATTATTGAGTATCTGTTCCGCCAGTATACCGGGCGGCCGGTGCCCAAATATTACCGTGACCGGGTCTGGCAGCCGGTTCTGGGCTCGGTGGCATCGGTGGCCAGTGCCATGAGGGGGCTTCGGGTTAGCCCCGGGAAGCGGCCGGAGCAGCCTTTGCATCTCTGGAGCTTTGAAGGTAGCCCGTTCTCGCGGCTGGTGCGGGAGCGGCTGTGCGAGCTGGAGATTCCGTACACTTTGCACAATCTGGCCAAGGAGCACTGGACGGAAATCGGGCCGGCGAAGCAGCGGATCAAGCCTGGGCCTTATACGCCGATTCCCGGTGGCAAACGGGATGCGTTCTTTCAGGTGCACAAGCGGGTTCAGGTGCCTTATCTGGAGGACCCCAACACCGGAGAGGGGCTGTTCGAATCTGCTCGTATTCTGGGTTATCTCGATAGTCACTACGGGAACTGACCTGCGTGTAAGACTGTCAGTCATCGAGTAGCCGCGCGGGTGGGTCATCCCTTGTCCAGACACACCGTAAATACATCCATGTAGGCTCGGTCGGGCCATCCATGGCCCTCCACGGTCTGGACAAGGGATGACCCACCCGCGCTTTTGGGCCTTGTGCTATTCGCACTGAAATTTATAACAGTGGGGCAGCAGATATGGCGAATCGGTTTACCCGAAGACAGTTTCTGGTCAGTTCCGGGCTGGTAGGGCTTGCTCTGACGTCCCCTCACTTGTTCGCGAACCTAACCAGCAATCCCGCCTCATCTCCCATCACCCGAAAAATTCCCGGAACAGACGAGGTAATTCCATCCATCGGCATGGGTACCTGGATTGCCTTCAATGTTGGTGGCGACACACAGCTGGTTGAACAGCGCACCAGGGTTCTGAAAACCTTCTTCGATCAGGGTGGGACGGTTGTAGACGGCTCGCCGATGTACGGCAGCGCCTCGGATGTGGTGGGCGAGGCGCTGGATGCCCTGGATGCCCATGACCGGGTTTTTGCGGCCACCAAGATCTGGACCGGTGACGAGTCAGAGACCCGACAGGAGGCGGCGCGCTCCCGCAGACGCTGGGGTGTTGAGCGGTTTGATCTGTTGCAGGTGCATAATCTGCTGGGCTGGCAAGGGCATCTTGAAACGTTGAGACAGATGAAGGCGGGCGGCGAAGTGAGGTATATCGGCATCACGACTTCCCACGGTCGCCGACACCGCGAATTTGAGCAGATCATGAAGCGGGAGCCTCTGGATTTTGTGCAACTGACCTATAACGTCCTGGATCGTGAGGTTGAGGGGCGGTTGCTGCCCCTGGCCGCGGAACGGGGAATCGGGGCGCTTTACGGGGCGCTGCCGAACCCGGAGCAGCGGCGGCGGATGGCCGTCGGGCTGATGGCAGTAGCCTGGGCAGGGAGTGGTTACGGAGTTCTCGTGGGCTACTTTAGCCCCATTAACTGGCCGGCGGCGTGGTTTGGCTGGGCCTTTGTGGCGTAGGGCGCCCTGCTCGCAGCCGCCGGGTTCTGGTTCAGTCCCAGGCCGGAGCAAAGTCTGGATTAGCGATCCGCTCGTTGCGGTCCAGCGCATCAATGGCGCGGATTTCCTCTTCGCTCAGCTCAATATCCAGGGCGTCCAGATTGGCTTTCTGGTGCGCCGGGCGGGTGGAGGAGGGAATAGGCACAACGCCTCTCGAAGCCACCCAGGCGATCGCGATTTGGGCCGGGGTCAGGTTTCGTTCGCCGGCAATGCGTTGCAGGGTTTCGTCTTCCATGACCTTGCCGACGGCTAATGGCATGTAGCCAGTTACAGCAATGCCGAGCTTTTGCGCATGCGCCACAACCTTGCGGTTCGCCAGGAAGGGGTGGACTTCCACCTGGTTGGTAAAGATGACGGTGTCGCCGAGAATCTCTTTTGCTTCATCCATTTGGGCGCAGGTGAAGTTGGAAATGCCGATATGCTCTGCCAGGCCTTCCCGCTGGGCATCCCTGAGGGCGCCAAGATATTCTTTCATGGGCACTTCATCGCCCGGTGATGGCCAGTGAATAAGCGCCAGGTCGACATGGTCGGTTTTCAGCCGCGCGAGACTGTCGTGCAGGCTGTTGATCAGGTCGCTGGCGTGCAGCTGGTCATGCCAGATCTTGGTGGTGACAAAAATCTCGCGGCGCGGAATGCCGCTGGAAGTGATGCCATCACCCACTTCCGCTTCGTTTCCGTACATCTGGGCAGTATCTATATGACGGTAGCCCAGGGACAGGGCACTCTTGACGGCGTCCCGGGCATCATTGCCCCTGAGCCGGAAAGTTCCCATGCCGATCTTTGGAAGTGCGCTGAATGACATGCTGTCCTCCTTTGCGAATCGTGTGTTTTTAAGGTGGTGCCGGCACACTGGTTCTTCAAGTGGCCTCCGGGTATCATCGCGCCTGAACTAACCTGTGAACCGAAACGATAAGGCCCAGACCATGTACACCGGCCATTGCCTCTGTGGCGACATCAGCTTTGAATACGATGGCCCCCTTGGCCCCGTTGCCCTGTGCCACTGCAGCCAGTGTCGGCGGGCACACGGCAGTGCCTTTTCAGCCAGTGCGCCGGTACAGAAGGTGCGGTTCCGTTTCATTTCCGGCGAAGACAGGATTACCGAGTTCGAGTCACGCCCCGGCAAGTTCCGGGGCTTCTGCAGCTGTTGCGGCAGTCAGCTATACAGCCGCGTTGATGCCATTCCCGGGATTCTCCGTCTGCGGGTCGGGTGGGTCAACGAACCCCTGGGCAAGGGCCCGACCCGGCATGTTTTTGTCGGCTCAAAATCCGACTGGTTCCAGATCACCGACGAGTTGCCACAGTTCGATAAGACCGAGCGAACCAACGATCCTCACTGAACCGGAACCATCCGGTAAACCTTGCCCTGCGGTGAATCCGTCAGCAGCCACAGGGCCCCATCCGGGCCCATACGTACGTCGCGGATTCGCTCCCCCAGATCGGTCAGCAGATCCTCTTCTCCGGTTACCTTGCCATCTTCAATCTCAAGTCGAACCAGCTTGCGCATTTTGAGTGCGCCCACAAAAAGATCGCCTTGCCATTGCGGGAATCGGTCACCGGTGTAGAAGGCCATGCCAGAGGGGGCGATGGACGGATCCCAATAGTGTAAAGGCTGGGCCATGCCTTCCTTTTTGGTGGCCATGGTTATGGGCAGGCCCGAGTAACCAATGCCATAGGTGATCTCCGGCCAGCCGTAATTGGTTCCGGCCCGGATAATATTGACCTCGTCGCCACCCCGGGGGCCGTGCTCATGGCTCCAGATCTCGCCGGTCTCCGGGTGGATGGTCATGCCCTGGATATTCCGGTTGCCGACCGTGAAAAAGGTGTCGTTGGCGCCGCTGTTATTCAGGAACGGATTGCCGGCGGCAGGGGCGCCATCGGTGGTTATCCGGTGAACGCCTCCTGCGTCGTCAGCGGTATCCTGGGCGCGGTCCATTTCTCCCCGGTCACCCACGGCCACATACAGGTTGCCCTCCCGGTCAAACTCCATGCGCCCGGCAAAGTGCCGGCTGGTGCCAGAGCGGGGCAGAGCCTCGAAGATCACTTCAACATCAGTGAGCTGATTTCCATCGAGAACCGCCCGGGCAACCCGGGTGGTCATGCCGTTTCGGTTTCGGTGGGCATAGCTCAGAAACAGAGTCTGATTGTTTTCGAAGTTGGGATGCAGGAGCACATCCAGCAAACCACCCTGGCCGGCGACAACGAGCTCAGGCAGCCCTTTGATCGGCTTGTCGACCAGCAGACCATCGCGGATAACTCTCAACCGGCCGGCCCGCTCGGTGACCAGGCTGGAACCATCCGGCAGAAAGGCGAGACTCCATGGGTGCTCAAGGCCCTGCGCCACGGTTTCCAGCCGGAAATCCGCCCGGTCAGAGGTAAAGGTCTGGCCCGCCAAGCTGGCGGCGGACGCCAGCAGCAGGCTGCTTGCGAGAATCAGGTGCTTGCAGATAGACATGGAAACCTCCGTTTCGCCGGCGCCAATTAATGAGCGGTTGATGGTTGAGGATAGCAGTGGGGGTATATAGGGCGTCAAAAACTTCCCGGATCATTATTTCTGATGTTTCAAATAAGAATGATTCGTATTAGTATGTGGGAATAGCAGTTCAACGCTGAATCACACCCAGAACGGAGAAGAAGATGTCCCGAATTCCGGAGCCCCTGTTAATACATCGAGAGCCTCAGGAAGTGTGGCACCTCTGCCCAGGGCTTCTGCGGAGATCCGGCCAACGCCAGCCTGACGGTTTCCTGGATTTACTGACTGGGAAAGGTGAGGGCGGGAAACCTTCCCGCCCTCTTTATCGAGTATGAATGGGGAGGAAGCGGAATGACGCCCGAGCAGGAAATGATTGAAGGATTAAAGCTGGCCGCCAGTGCCGGCGCGTTTATTGGCCTGGTGGCCATAGGTCTGGCTCTGGGCTCTGCGATTGGTGCCTAAGTGCTGTCCAGTTCCAGCCCTCCTGGCCAGGCATGTGATGAGTGTTTTTGAAACCCTGGAGCGCCAGAAGGTCCAGGATTCGCTGGGATTTTAAAACAGAATCATTATCACGTGCGGGTGTTTTGTTGTAGCCAGCGGTCCAGTTTGTCGGCAAATTCCTTGCGGTCGGTCTGGCTGAAGGGGGCCGGTCCGGACGTTGATGGTATAATCCCGTGCCCATTCAATTAACAGGAAATGATAATGTCACAGCTTTCTCCATGCCCGCAGTGCAGTTCCGAGTATACTTACGAGGACGGCGTCCAGCTTGTTTGTCCCGAATGCGGGCATGAATGGTCCGAGGCGGAGGCCGCGGCTGAAGCGGCCGGGAAGGTAATTCGGGATGCCAACGGGAATGAACTTCAGGACGGTGACACGGTTACTGTTATCAAGGATCTGAAGGTCAAGGGCTCCAGTTCCGTGGTGAAGGTTGGCACTAAGGTGAAGAATATCCGGCTTGTGGAGGGCGATCACGATATCGACTGCAAGATCGATGGCATCGGTGCTATGAAACTAAAATCGGAATTCGTCAAGAAAGTCTGACAGTTATCCCTTGGTTGCAGTCTGGATTTGCTGTTCCAGCTCGCGAGCTGGATATAAAAACAGTAATACGGTTTACCTTCTCTTTCGTATTCTGTTGCAACGCTGTCGGTTCATCCCCTGTTTTCCTGGAACTGCTTTTGACGATTCTCAAGAGAAACCTCTGGACACTCTTTTTCCTGATACTCCTCGGTGGTTTGGTGCTTCTTGGCACCGTTCTGTTTTTCCGCTGGCAGGCCATTGTTTCGGAAGAGAAGCATTATCACGGTGCCCGTGCTGAGCTGGTGGGGCAATCGGTTGACAGCATCCTGCGAACGCAGGAGCTTGTGCTTGATGTTATTGGCCGGGAATTGCTCAACCAGGAGGATGTGCTGTCTGGAAGCCGGAAAATACCGTTACTCGACAGCATCCTCGCTGCTAATCCGGTTCTTGTGGGGTTCGGTCTTGCACGGCCGGATGGCACTCTGGTGCGTGTTAGCAGTAACCTTGATCTTTCCAAACTGCCGAACCTGCGCACGGATCCCAAGACCCGCGACACCTTTATCCGCGCGCTGTCGTCCGGGCCGATGGTATTGGGGCGAACCTACTTTGTCGATGCACTGGGCTCCTGGGTCATACCGATTCGTAAAGCGATACGGTCTGAAACCGGCGACGTGATAGCCGTAATGACAGCAGGCCTCCGGCTTGGCGACGGGGATACGGTTTTCGACGAAACCCTGCATGACGGCACCCACGACAGGGTCATCCTGCTCAGGGAAGTGGATGGCTACGTTCAGTTCGTCTCAGGCGAGGGTGTTGGTCCGGAGCAATACTGGAAGGTTCAGGAGCCGATGGCCGGGCGACGGCAGAATCGTGAAGGGTTTGAGCGGCACCTTGGTCGCAGTGCTGAAGACGTGGTGGGGAACACAGGCACGGTGGTCGTCCGAACACGCCGGGCAGGAAAGGATTACCTTACCGCGGCTATCTTCAACTCCCGCTACCAATTGTGGGCGTTGTCGGAAACCCAATTTGTCCCGATGTACCGGGCATTCTTTGTGTCTCTCGCGCAATACCTTCTGGTGTTCCTGGCCGTTATCCTTGTTTTCTATAAGTGGTTCCGGGTTATTGATACCGCTGAAGGAAAACGGCGACAGGAACTCTACTATCTTGCCCGGCATGATGATCTGACCGGGCTTTTTAACCGCAACGGCCTGCTGGACCGGCTTGACGCTCTGTTGTCGGGTAAAAAACCTTTCTGCCTGGTGGTGATCAATATTGATAACTTCAAAGGCATCAACGACCGGTTCGGCCTCGAATACGGTGATGAAACCCTGCTGGAGTTCAGCCGCCGACTGGTCGGTCTGGTAGAGAGTCGTGACGATCTTGCGCGGCTCGGTGGTGACGAGTTCGCGATTGTAACCCCGAATGCGGACCTCGCCGCGGTTGAAAAGGCCTGTGTCTCTCTTGTCGGCGACCTGTCCCGAACCTTTGAGGTGGGCCGGCTGAGGTTACAAGTGACCGCAAGTATCGGGGTGGCCGTTTTCCCGGACCATGGGGAGTCTCTGAGTAAATTGATTCGAAGTGCTCACCTTGCGCTGTATGAAGCAAAACAGAGGCGAAACGACGTCTGCATCTATCGAGCAGAAATGGAGATGGTCTATCTGCGCCGGCTGTCGGTGGAGCAACGCCTCAGGTATGGCCTGGCGTCAAACGCGCTTTACATGGTGTTTCAGCCGCAGGTGGATGAGACGCAAAAAACGGTGGGCCTGGAAGCCCTGGTACGTTGGCGGGATGAGGAGCTTGGTTTTGTCTCTCCTGCCGAGTTTGTTGAGGTTGCCGAGAAAAGCGGCCTGATGGTGTCTTTGGGGCGGTTCGTTGTGGAAACCAGTATGTACGAGTACAGTATTTTGCGGGAGGCCGCCGGGCGTTCTCTGGATCTGGCCATTAACATTTCCGTGATCCAGTTCCGCCAGCCAAAGTTCGTTGATTCGGTACTCGAGGCCCTGAAGGTTCACAATGTATCGCCACGGGAGTTGGTGCTGGAGATCACGGAAAGCCTGTTTATGGACGACTTTGAACCGGTGCTGGCGACAATCGAACGATTGCGTGAGCATGGGATCCGGATTTCGATGGATGATTTCGGCACGGGCTACTCGTCGTTGAGCCTTCTGCGCAAGCTTCCGCTGGACGAGCTCAAGATCGACAAGAGCTTTGTGGACAGCATCCTGGAAGACGAAAGAGCTGCGAACATGATCCGCAGTATCGTCGCTATCGCCGAGAGCTATAACATGGAGCTGGTCGCGGAGGGTGTCGAGGAAGAAGCCCAGGCCCTGATCCGAATGGGCTGCCGCCGCTTTCAGGGCTATTACTTCAGCCGACCTGAACGGCTCGACAAGCTGAAAGCCGATCTGGCTCTGGAGGTCGGCGTATGAGCGTCAGCAGCGACCATCGGTCGCAGTGAACGGCTTGGCAACCGAGGGGTGACTTTTCATGCTGTCCCCCTACGCTATCAATAGGGATCACTGAACATGAAATACTGTCTGAGCGTACTTGTTCTCGCACTGGCCCTGGCTGCGCCGGCAACTTCCGCCCATGATTACAGTCAGGGTGCGGTGACGGTTGATCACCCCTGGAGCCGCCCTACGCCGCCGGGCACACCCGTGGGTGTGGGCTATATGAGCATTTCAAACACCGGCGGCAACGATATCGTTCTTGTCGGCGCCCGAACTCCCCGGGCAGACAGGGTGTCGATCCACAAGAGCAGCATGCAAGAGGGCGTTATGCGAATGACGCCGGTAAAAGGCGGGCTGGCAATTCCGGCCGGCGAAACCGTGGAGCTGAAACCCTACAGTTACCATCTGATGCTGGAAAAACTGAAAAGCCCGCTTCAGGAAGGCGAGGTTATCCCGCTAACCCTCAGTTTTGAGGGCGCGGAGGATATGGAAGTCCAACTGAATGTTGCGCCGCTGGATGGCGCGATGGTTAAAAACAAAGGCATGGACCATTCCAGCGGTGGAATGGAGCATGGCGGGGACTGAGGATATTGTTTGGCGGAGCTCCGGCACTGGCCTGGCTACCACTCTTTGTCTTCTGCGCTCTCCTCAGCCTCGATTTCCGCCTTGCGAGCCTGGATTTTCTTCATTTTCTCGTCGGAGATTTTCATGCTGTGGGCGCTGTTACGCAGTATCATCATGCTGCCCACTATCAGCGCCAGTGCGAGAAACAGAATGACCCATCCTATCATCGGCATGTGCGTGGCTCCCTGATTGATTCGGTTTCCTTTATAGTGAACCATGCGACGGCATGCCGACAACCAGATATCCGGAGACCACCAGATGTCTTTCTCCCGAATCCACGACCAGGCGATCACCCACAAGGGCGGAGCAGATGCGTTACGCGCCCTGCTGCCTCCTGTCGCCGGGCGCGACGAACTGGAGGCCAGAGGCGATGACCGCTATCTGTCCGAGCTGACCCGCTGTATCTTCAAGGCCGGATTCGTCTGGCGAGTGATCGAGAACAAGTGGCCGGATTTCGAGGTGGCGTTTGAGGGGTTTGTGCCGCTGTACTGGCAGCAGGTGCCGCCGGACGTATTGGAGGCTCTCGCCCGGGATGAGCGAGTTGTCCGGAACATGCAGAAGATCCGTACGGTGCCGGAGAACGCCCGGATGATCGTGGATGCGGCCCGGGACTACGGCAGTTTCGGACGATTTCTGGCACAGTGGCCATCGGAAGATCAGGTGGGGCTGTTGCTCTGGCTGAAGCGCAATGGGGCTCGCCTTGGCGGAAATACCGCCCAGTATTTTCTTCGCCGTGTCGGCTGGGACGGCTTTATTCTCTCCTCGGACGTGATCGCGGGCTTACGCAGGGAAGCGCTGCTGGATGCGAGTCCGGGCAGCAAAAAAGCGCTTGTTCAGGCCCAGCAGGCTTTCAACACCTGGCATCGTGAAACCGGGCTGCCCTACAGCCATTTATCCCGGATTCTGGCGTGTTCTGTTGGTGAATAACGCTGACGGCTGGCGGGCTCAAGGCTCGACAGATGCCTCAGGAAGGTTCATCGGATCCAGCCGGTAATACCCCAGCAGGGCCTTGTACACTTCCGGTTGCTCTTTCTTCAGGTGGTCCGGCTGCTGGAAAAAAGCTTCGGTCAGCACCGCGAAGAACTCGGCCGGTTCGGTTGCGCCGTAAGGATCGAGCCAGGGCTTGTGATGATGGCCCAGGGAATGCCTGAGATCCTGGTAGGCTTCGGTCATTGTATGCTGCCAGTGCCTGGCTTGTTCGCCGCTCAGGGGTGGTGCGCCATCGGCGGTGCCGTCCAGATAATCCAGCTGGTGGGCGAATTCGTGGAGGATGACGTTGTGGCTGCTGTGCAGGTTGCCGGCAGCTTGTTCGCATTCCTTCCAGGCCAGCACGACCTGGCCCCGGCTCGACGCTTCGCCCGCCCGGATTTCGTTGCTTTCGCTGACCACCATGCCATCGCTTTCGATATTTCGCACATGGTAGGCGTCCGGGTAAACCAGAATGCTGCGGACCTCATCGAAATCCGAGTAGGAGCGGGCGAGTATCAGCAGGCAGGCGTGGCCGGCGATGGTCAGTTTCACCGTGTCATCCACTTCGAAACCATCGCAGCCATAGAATTCCTTCTCGGCAAGAAAGAGCTGTACCCGCTGTTCCAGCGCTTGCTTGAGGTGCCCGGGAAGTTTTCGGTAGAGCGGCACCTGGGATTTCAGGTGCCGGCGCCAGATTTTCGGAAACGGTTCCTTAAGCTCCCACTCTCTTCGCCATGTTCGGTAAAAGAACAGGAAGAAAACCGCGGCCGCTATCAGGGCTACTGCGAAGATTGCGAATATGAGTGCTGTTGACATGCTGCTTCCAGCGACCGTTTGAATGAGCGAGCTGGTATCTTACCGAAAAATTGCAACTGCCAGCAGGTCCGCTCCGTGCTTCATGGTGTTTTTTCAGCCTGGCAATACGACGAAATAATTTTCCGTTGTTTACATTTCCATTACGCAAGGCTTCGGGTTTCAGGGTAATCTTGTGTCACATTCAAGGAATTCTGCAGTTTATGGAAAGCTTCAATACCACAGCGACCTATGAGCCGGCACGAGAGCGCCGGCCGCAGTTCTGGCGCCTGGCCATGCGATGTGCCCAGATTGCAGGTACGGTCGATGTTATCTTTTTCTTTCTTTTTCATGCCCTGGGGTCGCCGATTCTTGCGTGGGTGAATGTGGTCAGCGTGGCCATGTATGCGGGCGCCTATTACGCGCTCAAATACCACAGGAATAAAATCGCAGTGGTATTGATCTGGGCGGAAGTGCTGATACATGCGGCGCTCGGCATCATCCTGATCGGTTGGGAGAGCGGTTTTCATTATTACCTGCTGATGTTCATACCGGCGATCTGCGTTTCAGCATCACGAAGGTGGGCCGTTTATGCATTGCTGGGGCTCTGGGGTTACTACATCGCGCTGGATGTATTGATGTGGTTTATCGAACCGTTACAGCCTATCAACCAGACTGCCTTGCATATCGTCCATCTGTTCAATCTGAGTGTGGTCTTTGCCATGTTCAGCTATCTTTCCTCCTATTATCTGAGGATGGTGGTGTCTGCCCAGCGCAAACTCCGGGAGATGGCGACAACGGATTCACTGACCGGGCTCTCCAACCGCCGCCACATGAGTTACCTGGCTGAAAAAGCGCTGGCCCGGTTCCAGCGCAGTGGCCATCCGGTGGGTTTCCTTTTGTTGGATGTGGATCACTTCAAGTCCATCAATGATGCCTACGGCCATGAAGCCGGTGACAGGGTGCTGGTCTGCGTTGCCGATGTCATCCGAAAGGAGTTGCGGGCACAGGATCTGATCGGGCGATGGGGCGGTGAGGAGTTCCTTGCCATTCTTCCGGATACCGATACCGCAAAGGCCCAGGCGAGCGCGGAACGGGTGCGCAACGCCTTCCTGGCCAGGGATTGGCGGGCGATCACCGGAGGGGATCTGGAGGTTACGATCAGCATCGGAGTGAGCGAGCTTCGGGCCGGTGACGACCTCAGTAGCGCTGTCAGCCGGGCCGATATGGCACTTTACCGGAGCAAGGCCAGCGGCCGGAACCGGGTTGAGCTTGAGGCCGTTTGAATGACCGCCAGGAGTGAAAGCGAGGATTTGAAGGCATGTCGCACATCCGGAAAAAATCGATCAGTGGCCTGATATCAGGTGACACTTTCACTGTGACACGCACCTTTACCGAGGAAGACACCCGGGTTTTTGGTGACATCAGCCGCGACCACAATCCGGTTCATTACGATGACCGTTTTGCGGAATCGAAGAATCTCAAGGCTAAAATCTGCCACGGCCTGCTTGTCGGCGGCATGATCACAGAAGTGGGTGGGCAAATCGGGTGGCTGGCGTCCGGGATGAATTTCCGTTTCCGGAGGCCCGTCTATTTTGGTGACACCATCACCTGCGTATTCACCCTTACTGAAGTGGATGAACGGAACCGTGCCCGGGCCGAGGAGTTATGGTGATTTCTGGTGTATGGAAGCAGGCTGAAGAGGTGGCGTATCCTGTTGGTTGATCACCGCCAAGATCACAACCAACAGAGGAACGATACGCCATGACCAAGTCTAACCTGCATGCTCTTTCACAACCAGAAGTAGCCACCAACGATCCTTTACACGATCTGATCCGACAAGGTGCTCGTGACCTGATTGCCAAGGCAGTCGAGTCGGAGCTCCAGGGTTTACTGGATCAGTATGGCGATGTGTCGACACCCGATGGTCGCCAGGCTGTGGTGCGCAATGGACACCTGCCTAAGCGCACGATCCAGACAGGCGTTGGGGATGTTGACGTTCAGGTGCCAAAGGTCCGGGACCGCAGTGGTTCCGGCATTCGCTTCAACAGCCAGCTCCTGCCGCCGTATCTGAAGCGGGCTCAGAGTCTGGATGAACTCATCCCCTGGCTCTACCTGCGCGGTGTCTCTTCTGGCGATTTCCAGGAGGCCCTTAGTGCCTTGGTTGGCGAACAGGCAAAGGGGCTCTCGGCCAACACTGTGTCCCGGCTCAAGGCGCGGTGGCTGAAGGAGCACGAGGATTGGCGTCGCCGCGACCTGGGCCAGAAGCGCTACGTCTACTGGTGGGCGGACGGTGTCTACAGCAATGTTCGTCTGGATGATCGGCTCTGCCTCCTGGTGATCATCGGGGTAACCGAGCACGGCCACAAGGAGCTGGTCGCTGTTGAAGATGGTCACCGGGAGTCCGAAGCCAGTTGGCGGGAACTGCTCACCGGCTTGCGAGAACGGGGTCTGGACCGCGCGCCCAAACTGGCCGTGGGCGACGGCGCTCTGGGCTTCTGGAAAGCGCTGAGCAAGGTGTTTCCGGAAACCCGGCACCAACGGTGCTGGGTGCACAAGACCGCCAATGTGCTGGATAAGCTGCCCAAATCCGTACAACCGAAGGTGAAGTCAGACCTGCATGAAATCTATCTGG
>Ga0208300_100526_pt1 | contig 25977 bp, 33 predicted proteins | sample 23_taG_FD_184096 | JGI IMG/M metagenome (GOLD analysis project Ga0208300, IMG submission 184096) | Marine viral communities from Cariaco Basin, Caribbean Sea - 23_WHOI_OMZ (SPAdes) (version 2) | ecosystem: Environmental > Aquatic > Marine > Oceanic | place: Caribbean Sea: Cariaco Basin...
ATGATTTAGATAAAGTATTAAAAAGATATAAAGAGAATGCGACTGATAAGGTCATCAATGATACTAAAGCATTCAATAAATACCTTAGAAAAATACGTAAAGGAAATAAATGGGAAAGAATTAAAAAGTTAGTCTTTGCTAAACAACAATTTTTAATTAAAAAAATTAGATTAATTCAAACTCAAAGTGGGGCTTATCGTAAAGCGTATAAAGAAAACCCTACCGTTGCATCCGTAGGCAGTGAAGTTTTCATTGATCACTCTAATACACAATTTAAACATTTTTATAAATTTAAAATAGCAAAGAAAGAAATCTTATATTTACCGTTAGCCTATAATCAAGATTTCCACAATCATTTTAAAAACATCAACCTTAATGCTAACCATTATGTTTCCTTAAACAATAAAGGACAAATCAATATAGGTTTACAAGAAACATTTATACAAACCTTTAAGGAAACTATAAGTGTAGAACAAATAGCAGGAATTGATTTAAATATTAAACATAATTTTTGTGTAATCAATATCGATGAAGACTACATTGAATTTGATTACGATAGAGAATTTTTTAAAAAACAAATTAATGACTTGAAAGCGATTGATGCAATAGGCTATAATCAGCTTTCTATTGAAAATAAACGTAAATTACAAAAAATTGTTAAACGTACTGAAAGTTATTTTCAATATTTAGTTTCCGAAATATTAGACAGTCTTCAAAATAAAGCGATTACTGAAATAGTATTAGAAGACTTAAACTTACAGAAAACAGGATTTAAAACATTTAGTGAAGAGTTTGGTGTAAGTTATAATCGTTTAGTAAAAATATTAAGATTAAACCAAGTAAAACATTGGTTTAAGAATCAAGGCAATAAACGTGGTATAAAGGTACACTTTACATCACCTTGTGCTACGTCTATTGAATGTAGTGTATGTCATACTATTGAAAAAGATAATAGACGTAATCAAGAAGAATTTAAATGTATTGAATGTGGACACACAATCAATGCGGATAATCAAGCCTCATTTAACATAGGTAATCGAATCAAATTAGATGTTCTAAGAGATAGATTACATAACTATGATAAGTATGGACAATGTACGCCTAAAATAATGAGTAGAGATACGATTAAGCGTACAATAAAAAGCTGTTATAAACAGCAATCACCATTGAACGGTGATCCCTTTGCAGATTGCAAAGGAGAAACCAATTCCAAGTGTGTAGCGTAGCGAAACATTTGGTGTTGGTAGTTCATTTTAAGTTGTTTAGATAAATTTATAAAATATGGTAATTCACCTTCTTATTTATATTTTTGGAATGATTTCCTTATTGACAAAGATAAGATTTCAATAAAAGAACATGTCGAGGCATCAATAAGAAATGATTTCGGTAAAGTAACAATTTTATTATTAGATTACTTAAATATTAATTGTAAAGATATAATTCCTTATGTTAAAATGTGCTTTTCAAAAGGTATGCTTTCAACTTGTAAAGAACTTATTAAAAGAAATAAGGATTATATTAAATCAGACAATAAAAATATTTTCAATAACATTTTCACAAATGTATATAGTTACCCAAAAATGAATAAAGAATTTTTTTATTTTATAAATTTTTTGGATAAGGAATCTATTTTTTCTATTAACGATATCGTTAAAGTCATTCATGATTCTGATTATACAAGATTGAAAAATTCTTTTAAAAAAGAATATACAAAAATTAAAATTAAGGATTTTTAATGTTTAAATATACACATACAAAAAAAAAAATCAAAACACTTAATCAAGCGACTATTGCTAATGATAAAGAACTTATTCTTGAATTTTTAAAACAACCTAAAATAAACAAAAGAATTTTTAAAAGTGCAATAATTAATTCTATAAAACTTAATCAAGAAGATAATTTTTATCTATTATTAAATTTTAATAAAAAAAATAATATTATTGATTTTGAAAATGTTTTTTTTGAATTATTTCATACTGCTTGTTCAGAAAATAATCTTATTTATGTGAAATTTTTAAAAGAAAATTTCCCTCTTAAATCTTTTATTCTTAAACATAAAACTAATAATGAATTTAAATGTGTTGAAAATTTATTAATGCATTTAGTTATGACTAATTGTTTTGAATCTTTAAAATTTTTATTAACTGAAAATAATCAACTTATTAAAGATTGCTTAAATCATAAAAATTCAAATATAAATTATCAATTTACTATTAGGGATCTTTTTATCAATGCTTGCTCTTTTTCTAAAACAAGTATAGTAAAATATTTATTTGATTTTGAATCTATTAAAAACCATAATGATATTGATTTTTTTAAGAAATCAATTGATGGAGCACTTAATTATAAAAAGTTCAATACCACTAAATTTTTATATAATAAATTTAGTGAATTTAAAAAATTTGATAAAGAATTTTTATTACTTGCTAATCAAAAATCGTTTTATAGTTTTTTTAAATTCTTAATAAAAGAAAATCCAGACTTAAAAGCATACCAAAAAGAAATAAATTCTGGCTTATGCTTTTCTACTTCTCGAATACACGAGTTCAATTTAGGTGGACAGAAAGCTCATTGTGAATTTATTGAATTTTTAATTCAAGAAAATATTTATATTAATTTTGAATTATTAAGTGATTACACTCACATTGAATGTATTAAAGAAAAATTTAATATTCTTGCGACCAAACAAAAAGTGAAAACGTTTTAATATGAAAGCAGATGATTTTATACAATGGTTGAACTTCAAATCAATCGAACAATCAGATTTTTTTTTCTACATTGATGAAATTAGTCGATTAAAAAATGATAACAATTGCTCTAACACTATTGCTGTTCGAACATTTCTTAAAGATAAATCTGATATCTTACTTCAATTTTTAGATGAATATAAGGAAGAAATTATTATTCTTCCTAATTTCATTCAATTCTTAATGGTTCATTATTTTAGAGAAAATATATTTTCGGCTACTCATTATCTTTTAAAATATAAATTAAATGATAGTTACATTAAAAAACTTGAAAAAGAAGTGAGTATTTTCATTGAATACCTTTATAAAAACAAAATGTATGAAAGTATTTGTTACTTTTTTCACTATCCTGATATTAATCGTATAATAACAAGAGTTAAACCTCTTGAACAACTGGAATCTGTCAATATACATTCTGCAGGAAATGAAGATTTTAAAAAGTTCATTAAACTAATTAAAATAACTAATTTTTAAAATTCAATTACCTTACCTTGTAGTAAATATCTTTCAAAACTTTTATGTAGATTTTGTGGAATATCTTCCTTATTAACACTAATATAAATTTTATTATCAGATAATACCTTTAATTTTTCTTCTACGTCATTTCTTTTATCTAATAATATAATTAGTTTACAATCCTCTTGAAGATAATCAATAAACACCTTTTTAAAGACTTTATTTTTAATCAAATAATTAATATAGGTATAATCTTTTGATTCAAGATAAAGTGTAGAAATAAAATAAGGCAAATACTTAAACTTTTTTATATCTTTGATTATCAGTTTAAATTTAGTATTCTTTTCTTCTTTATTTAATTGAGAACATTCTGTAATAGAACTCACAACCCAAGACAAACCTTTTTCTAATACTTCTGATTCTTTTAATTCTTCATTATGATCTTTTAAAAAATTCTCGAACTCTTCTAAGTTTTCCATATTATAACAAAGTTCAAAAAACCTATCTCTTATTTCTTTTTTAACCATTTATATTCCTTAAAATATTTTAGCATTTTTATGTTTATATTATATCAAAGTTTAAAAAAAATGTCATCAAAAAATAAAAAAAACCCTCTTTGAAAAGAGGGCTTTTTATTAATTTAAGTTTAATGGATTAAATTAAACTTTTTCAGTCCTTTTGTTTTTAGAAGGCTCATAAGTAATTTTTAATTCTTCTTTTTCTATACCTACCTTAACTTTACCACCTTTTGTTAACTGACCGAATAAGATTTCATTAGCCAATGGCTTCTTAATCTTTTCTTCGATTAATCTTGCCATAGGTCTTGCACCCATTGCTGAATCATAACCATTTTCAGCAAACCATTCTTTTGCACCTTTTGTTAACTTGATCTCAATGTTTTTATCTTCAAGTTTAACACTTAGTTGCGTTACAAATTTATCGACTACATTACCAATAACATCTGTTGATAAGTTATTAAACCAGATAATTTCATTTAAACGGTTTCTAAATTCAGGTGAAAATACTTCTTTAATTGCTTCATCTGCCTTATGTTCAACTTTTTGCTCTTTAAAACCAATACTATTACGAGTTGTAGCTTTTACACCAGCATTAGTTGTCATAATTAAAGTAACATTTCTAAAATCAGCTTTTCTACCAGTACTATCTGTTAATGTACCATAATCCATAACTTGAAGTAGAATATTATAAATATCTGAATGCGCTTTTTCAAGTTCATCCAATAGAATTACACAATGTGGATTCTTAATAACTGCTTCTGTTAATAGACCACCTTGATCGTGACCAACATAACCAGGGGGAGCACCTACCAATCTTGCAACACTATGTTTTTCCATATACTCAGACATATCAAAACGAATCATTTCTAAACCAAGTGTTTTAGCTAATTGTTTTGTTAATTCTGTTTTACCCACACCAGTAGGACCTGCGAATAGGAATGAAGCGGTTGGCTTATCGTCATCATTCAAACCTGCGCGAGACATACGAATTGCTGCTGTAACTTTTTCAATTGCATGATCTTGACCATATACTACATATCCCAAATCTCGATCCAAGTTATTTAGACTTGACATTTCATCTGCTGAAACTGTTTTTTCTGGAATACGAGCAACTTTTGCAATTACTTTTTCAATTTCATGTTCGTCTACTACTACTTTTTCAATTACATCTTCATGAATGTTTTGTTTTGCACCAGCTTCATCAAGAATATCAATAGCTTTATCAGGCAAAAATCTGTCATTGATATAACGAGCAGATAACTTAACTGCTTCTTCAATAGCTTTGTCAGTATATTCCACATTATGATGTTCTTCATACTTAGAACGTAAACCTTTCAAAATCACAATTGTATCTTCTACACTTGGCTCGACAATTTCAATTTTTTGGAAACGTCTTGCAAATGCTTTTTCTTTTTCAAAAACTTCTTTGTATTCTTGATATGTTGTTGCACCCATACATTTTAGTTTACCTTTTGACAGTAAAGGTTTTAGCAAGTTAGAAGCGTCCATAGTACCACCAGACGTTGAACCAGCACCTACTATTGTATGAATTTCATCAACAAACAAAATAACATTACCTTGTTTTTCAATATCTTTTAATACTGCTTTAAGACGTTTTTCAAAATCACCACGATACTTAGTACCAGCTACTAATGCACCCATATCAAGAGCATAGACAACTGATTCTTGAAGCGATTTTGGTACTTTACCTTCAACAATATTTAGTGCAATACCTTCTGCAATAGCTGTTTTACCTACTCCTGCTTCACCTACAAAGATAGGGTTATTCTTTTTACGTCTTTTTAAAATTTGAATAGCACGTAGAATTTCTTCATCTCTTCCTACAATTGGATCAATTCTTCCTTCTTCGGCTTCTTTATTTAAGTTGATTGCGTATTTTTTAAGTGGAGAACCACCTTTTTCTTCGCCTTCTTCATAATCACTTCCTACCGATTCATATTCTTCTTCTTCACCGTGTGAAAGGTAAGATTTTACTTCATAAGCTGTAATTCCCTGTTCTTTTAAGAAATAATTTGCATATGAATCTTCATCATCTGAAACAACTTCAATTAAAGATACCAATAGTCTTGTTGTATCAGCTTCTTGTTTGCCAGAAAATTGCGATGACATTACTGCTTGTTGAAGAATTCTTTCAAAATCTGGTGTTGCTGATTCTTTGTTGTTAAATGTACTCATATCTATAATTCTTGGTACATTATTTTCGTCAGCAATAAAATCTTCTAATTTATTTTTTAATTGATTGTAATTTCTACCTACTTTTTGAATTACTTTTTTTACTTCTGGATCATCAAGTAGAAAATAAAGAAGTGTTTCAACTGTTACTACTTCAAGTCTTTCTCTGTTTGCAAATACTTGTAGGTCTGTTAGTACCTTTTGAACGCTTTTACTTAACATATATATTTACTCCTTATGCTACTTCTACAATTGATTTTAGTGGGAACTTATTTGCTTTGGCATATTCATTTGTCTTTTTTGATTTCATTTCGGCAATGGTTCTTGGGAATGTACCACATACACCTTTTTTGTTATAATGAATATCCATTGTAATTGCTTCAGCTTCTTGAATTGTTTTACCAAATATTTTAACTAATACGCTAACTACAAACTCCATAGTAGTATAATCATCATTTAATAAAACAACATTATACATCTTTGGTCTTTTAATTTCGACTTCTTCTTTTTCTTGAAGATCAGTTCCGAATTTTTCACTCATATTACATCCTCATTTTTTTTGGTTTTCATATTATATAACAATTTATTTCATATTACAATTAAAAATTTCTTATTTTCTTAATTTTTACATATTCTAATCGGTTTGGAATGAATTGCAAAAGATATCTTAACATGATTTTTTCATACATTCCAAGCTCTTTTATTTCATTTTTAAAACCTACGCAAATTATACCGTGATGTAAATCTTGAATATTACTTTTGAAATATTCTGGCTGTTTGTTTTTATTTATTAATTTTTCAAACTCACCTATTTCAAAATTTTTTAATATATATTTAATATAATCTTCTTTTTTATTATAATAATATAAAGGAACTTCGCAATCTATTTCATTCATAACTCTTGGATAAGTTATTAATTTATCTTCATATAATTTAGATAACTCTTTTAAACACAAAGACTCTTCTTTCTTTTCTTCTGCACATAATGTATTAAAAGAATAAAAACCAAGCTGTTCACTCTTTGTTATTAGTTCTCTTAAATAATTTTCAACATTTAGCTTATTCATACATTCCTCTACTTATTGTATTAATTTATCAAAGTTTTAAAATAATGTACAGTTTTTTTTGACTTCCATAGACAAAATTTGATATAATACAAGCATTCTATTACTAAGGGCTTCTTTATGACAAATTTAATACAAAAATTTAAATTATTAAAGAAAGAACAAGCTTCTTTTGAAAAAGATAAAGAAAACCTTATCTATAATATTTTTGAAGCTCTTAATGTTAACTATCAAAAAGAAAATGATTCAATAGAAATTAAATCTACAATTCTTTTCAATGATAAAGAAAAAGATATAAAAAGAATATCTATTTATTTTGTAGATAATGAAAACAAACATTTTTTTACAGATAAATCAACCACTATTTTTAAAGTAATTATTGATTCTAATCTAAATGTTAGATTTGAACAAAATTTTGAAAACAAACATGACTTAAATGTATTAAAAAAATATAATAACATTATTAAATCTTTTGTTGATATCAATACTTGTAATTTTAATTTTATATATTTTTATAACGAACTTTCTTATATTATTCATTTATTAATTTATAATAAACGAGAATTAAAAAATATTAAAAAAGAAATTGATAAACAAAAATTTTATTCTTTGAAAAATGAAATTAAAACAATTATCAAACCTATTTCAGATAAAGATTCTTTTTCTATTTATAAAGAATTAATTAAAAAAAGAAAACATAAAGAATATATTTTATTTTGGGAAGATGATATTGAAAATAATATGATTATCCTTAGAAAAGAATTATTAAAAATTGATAACACTGGTAGAAATATTGCTATTCATTTAGTTAGTGAAGATTTAGAAAGACATAGAAAAATAACAAAATCAAGATTAAGAGAGATATTGAATAATCAATTCTTTTTTAAAAATAATCTTGTGAAAGATATTGAAGATATTTCTTTTCTTAAACAAATTATCCAAACAAAAAAGAATAGTTATTCTGTTTTAAATATTTTTGATTTTTATAACTTTCTTAAACCACATATTAATGCAAACTTATTTTAAGGAAAACTATGAATAATCTTCAAACTATGCTTAAAAAAATTAAAAATGAATTAAAAAACACAGAAGTAGATTTTAATAACTCCATCTTAGAACTTTTTAATCAGTTTAATATTAATTTTACTTTTGATGATAATTATCAAATTTTTAATATTGTATATCATAACAAGAATCATAAATCCATGATAATCAGGATGTTTTCTAAAAGAGAATATCAAAATATTAATAGTTCTTCTTTGAGTTCTGTTAATGATTTTTCCTCTTTGCTAAGTTTTGAATTTACTAATGAAAATAATAATTTTCTTAAAAAACGTAAATATGAAGAATATGTAAACAATCCTAAAGATATTTCTATAAATGAAAATTTTAATTTTAAATTTTGGTTTGATAAATTACAAAATTTAAGCAATAAGATCTATACTTATAATAAAAAAGTAAAATTGATAATAAAAAAATTACATAATCAAGATTTAAATAATTTCAAAAAAACAACTGATCTTTTATTTAATTATATTACACCTGAAATGGTTGAAGAATCTTTTAAAGAACTTTCAAATAAAGAATCTTTTGAATTAATAACTCTTGATTATCATTCATATTTTAAAAGTGCTATTTTTTATCGGTATAAGTTTAATCGTATAAACGAAAACACTTTTGAGTATAAAGAAGATAATTATGGTTCTAAAAAAGTTATAGGAAGTAATCAACTCAAAGATTTAATCAAAAAACAATTTTATTTTAAAAGTAACATTGTTTCTGATTTTCATTCTTTTTTTATGTTATTTCCTCTTATTTCAAATAACGGAATAAGATATACTTTAAAACTTGAAGACGTTATTTCCAAATTCAAACCATACTTAAATGCAGAACAATTTTAGGATTTCATCATGAATAACAACATTAAAGAACTTGAATTATTATTTGAAAATAATAAACAAAAAATAATTAAATTAGAAATAGATATTTACAACTTAGAACTTAAATTATTTGAAAAATTAAATATAAAAACAATTCAATTAGATAATAAGTTGAAATTTGAAGTAAAATCATACTATGATAATTTAATCATTAATATTCTTGATTTACAAAATCAAAATTTTGATTCTCCTTCTGTTTTAGATATCTATATTAAGAATAATGACATTAATATTTCTTTTAATTTTTCAAATTCTACTCAAAAATATATTGAATTATATTCTTTTGTATTGGATTGTATAAAAGATTATTCTCTTGAAAATTTAGATTATTTTTCTTTTTTAAAAGAATATAACAATGCTATAACTAAATTAGAAAATTTAAAATCAGAAAACTTTTCATTAAATCAAAAAATTAAAAACTTACATGTTCAAAATGAAATTGAAAAAATTAATAGTGTTTTATACTATATTGAAGAAGAAAAAGCGATTGAATTTTATCATTCTTTAATTAAAGATAAAGAAACTAAAAAAATAAAACTTGTTCATTTGAATATTCTAGATGATGTTTATTCTTTCAGAGAGCATGAATTTATTATTAATTTTTTCTCTTGTTCTAAACCAAAAATAAAACTTGTTTTTGGACAAAGAATTGATGAAGATGAATTTATTGATATATGCAAAAAACAATTTTATTTCAACAATAAATTAGTTACTGATTTAAATACTGTTTCTTTTCTTTGTGAAAATAAATATGCATCTGTTAAACAAATTATAGAAAAGCTTTATCCATATATTAATGCAAATAAATTTTAATAGATTTGTTCTTTTAAATATGTTATAATTATCACAATATTTTATAAAAAGGTTTCTAAAAAAATGATTTCAGAAGAACAGTATTTAGAATACAAAAAAGAATTTGAATTAGCCAATAAAAATCATGAGGATTTTATTGTAGATAATTTTTATTCTTTATTTTTTAAATTTAATGACTTCTTTAAGGATAATGACAATTTTGAGCTTGATATAAAGTCTATATCAGGCAGCAAATTATCAGGAAGTATAAATTTCTCTTCTTATACTAAACATCCAAAATGGGGAGTTTCTACTGATCGTCTTTATGTTAATTTTGAAATTAAAAATGAACAAATGCATTTATCTTATACAGAAGATAATTCTCAAAGACCTTTTAGTAATATGAAACAAAAATCAATTTTATATATTGAGGTTATTAACTTTTTTGAAAACTTTAATATAGAACAGTTTTCAAATTTATGTAATGAATATGAAAATTCTTCAAAAGAATTATCTAAGACTAAACGTGATTTTACAAAGTTAGAAGATGAGTATTTTGCTGCTTTAAATTTAAGATATCAAAAAGCTTTTTTAACAATTGTAACACAAGTTGATAAAGATAAAGTTCTTGAAAATTTTGAAAACTTTATTAAAGAACAAATGAAAATATTAGATTCAAATGACAAGTATAAACAATTTAAAGAAAAGAAATTTGAAGGCTTTTGTTATTCTTTTAATTTAGATGAAATTTCATTTAATAACTTTTCTATTAAAATTCAGAAAAATATAAAAACAAACAAACCTGAATTTCTTTTGAATTATAAAAAAACAAGCAAAAAGAAATGTATTGAAGCTATTATTAATCAATTTTATTATAATGATAAATTAGTTACAGATTTTAGAAATTTTCAATCAATTAATGCTTTTCCTAAAAATAATTTTTTGAATTACTCTGAATATAATTGTAAGGCTAAAATTAAAATTTTAATGAATCCATTTATGGCTAACATTATAGCACAAGATTTTTAAATTTTGAGGAATTTTAATGAAAAGGCATGAAATATACGAAGAATTTAGAAATAAATTAAAAAATGAAACAAATGAAGATATTATTAAATATATCAATAAAACCTGTTTAAATGGTAAATATATTGATAAATTTCTTTATTATTCCTGTGGTTTTGATAACTGTTTTATTGTTAAATATATTTTAAATAACTATAAACCTTATCTTGAAGATTCAATTTGCAATGCTATTAAATATAAAAATGACCATATTGTATTAATATTGTTTGAATTTGTTAAAAATAATAAAGAAGAATATGAATATTTATTAAATAATATTGATTTTTATTTAGATTTCATGGAAAAATGTGTTTCTCATTCTAATACTAATATTATATCATTAATTACAAAATATTATTCAAATGGTGATCCAGATTTTATAGTGAATTTTGATAATTCTCTTAATAAATCATTAATGTTGTCTTATTTAACAAATGAACAGTTAAGATTTGTTTTAAATTATAAACATTTTTTATTTTCCAAAGATATTGAAAATATATTTTCTGAATGTATATTTCTTGGAAAATATGATTATAGTATTGTTATTTTTGATAATTTAAAAAATTTATTAATAAATATTGATAAAAAAATAATTGTAGATTTAATAATAAATATTATTGAAGAAGAAAATTATAATCAAAAAGTTTTAGAACTTGTGGAGTTTTTTAACTTGGTGAAATATTTAAAAGAAAAGAAAACATATCCTCAATTATTAAAGTTAATTCATAAAATACATTTAAAAAATAGATTAGAAGACTTTTAAAAGCCTTCTATCTTTTCTTGATTTTCTATAATTTTAATATAATCTTTCATATTTTTTAATAAACTCATAATATCTGATTCATAACTTTGACTTTTGTTATTTGTATTTACAATCTTAATATTTTTCAAAAAATTTAATTTTTTAAATTCATTAACATTTTCTATTTTTTTGTTTAAATAATAAAGTTGAGAATTTAAACATTTTTCTATATATGATTTACGACCTCTTTTTTCATTTACAATATAATGTTTTTTATTTCCTTTTTTTACTATATTAAAACTATTCACTTTAAAATAAATACTATTTCCTATTAATTCAAAAGAAATAAAAGGCGTATCCTCTTCATTTTTTTCTATTAAATTTAACATTTCTTTTGCATTATTTCTTCCTGAAAACATCTTTTGGGTTAGGTTTTTTATATATTCATATTCTCTTTGTTGTATTTCAGAATATATTTTAGAAATTTTTTCATCAATAATCTTTTTTTCTTTTGATAAATAATCACAATGTTCTTTTAATTTGTTAATTATATCAATATTTATTAGTTTAAATAATTCAATAATATATTTATCTCTTTTTATTTTTTTCTCTATTTCCTTTTCACCATTATATTCATTTTTAAAATTAACATACTCTTTTTCTATTTTATTCTTCTTGAGTGTAAATTGTAAATATCCACTTTCAAACTGAACTTTAAAACCATCACTATATTTTACAACTTTCATGTTATAAGTATTGTTAATATCAATATTTTTAAAAAGAAACTTAGATAATGTAACAAGATTACTTTCTTCTTGCTTTCTAATCATATATACATTTTTCTTTTCTTTTTCAAATTCTTCTATTTTTTCTAAATACATTTTTTTTATCTCTATATTTTAATATATCCATATTTTAACAAAAACACTTTATTTCTTCAATCTTTTTTTGTATAATAAACAAATTAAAGTCACTTAGAGAATATATTATGTTTAAAATGAAAAATTATAATCGCTTTGAATTTCAGACAAAAAATTTCATTATTCGATATGAAGCAATTGAAGAAGAATATCCAGAAGATATGATTGCTGAAATGGATTCTGATTTTGCCGAAGAAGTTCGTTTCGATCTTCAAAGTGGAGAGTCTTGTTGTTTTACTGCCGAAGTTTCGGTTATACTTAAAGACACCAATGAAGTTTTAGGTAGTGCGCCTCTTGGTGGAAATATTTATAATAATTATGAAGACTTCATGGATCATTACGGTTTAGGTTATACAAGTGTTATTAATAAAATAAATAATCTAAAAGAAGATGAAGAAGAGGAAGAAATAAATAAATTACAATATGCATTAGAACAAATTAAAAAAACAGGTTCTTCTCCTTTTGGTAGCTATTTTAAAGATTTAGTTAAAGGAGCTATTGCTGATGCTAAAACTTCAAACAAATATAAAAAATTTACTGAATTAAAAAGAAAAAAAGAAAAAATTGAAAATTTTTAATTATTTGACTTATTAATCTAAATACGTTAAAATAACGAAAATTGGAGAATACTATGGATATTGAATTTTTAAAAAATAAACTGAAAAACACTTTACATTATACAACAGAAACAAACAAACTTTTCAGTGATTATATTACTTCTTTATTTCCAAAAGATTATGAAAAAAATAATATCAAAATTTTAAATTTTAGCTATCAACCTGTAAATAAAAGTATTCATTTTATGGTTGAATTATTGCCAATTAAAGAACAACTCTCTATTTGTTATATAAATATAAATATTTCTTTAGAAAAAGATAAAATTTCTTATTCATTTGATGAATCTCCTTCTAAATATGATGAAAATAACTTTTTTAATAAAAAATATTTATTTGATGCTTTATATGATTTAATAAAATCTATTTCAATAAAAAAACTAAATTCTATTTTTGAATCTTCTAAGATATTAAAAAAAGAATATATGAAACTTGAAAGAGATATTAAAAAACTTGAAGAAGAGCATTATTATAACAAATATAAAAAATATCAAATGGCTGTAATTAATATGTTTCCACCATTAAATAAAGAAAAGATTGATAATTTAGTTGAAGAATATATAAAAAAAGCAACAGAAGAACTTTATTTAAAAAAACCTGATTTTGATAAAGAACCTGAAAGTGTTTATGACGTTTTTAGAAAAAAAGAAACTATTGTTTATTTTGAATTCAATAAAGATAAAATTCAGCTATGTGAAGGAAAAATTAATTTTAATTTTGATAAAAATAAAAAAATTAAATTTAAAATCAATGATGAAGTTGTAAGTAAAAAGAAATTTGTATTAGCACTTTCTAATCAATTCCATATTGAAGGAAAATTAGTATCGAGCTTGCATAAAGCACTAGAAAATTCATTTTTTCAAATATTTATAGATAACACTTCTTTTCAGCCTAAATTTATTAATCAAAATAGATCAGAAATGGTAAATATTGAAGATTTTTGTAAACCATTTTTGGTTAATACTATAGCTAATAACTTTTAGAGGTTAATATGAAAAATAAAACTGAATTTGTACGTAATATTTATGCTTTTGAAGGACAAAATAAAATTTCAATAGAAGATAATGATGAAAAAATTAATCTTTTATTATCAAAAAATTATACGATTAAAGATGTTATAATATCCTCAGAACAAAATAATAAAAGCCCTATTAGTGATAAAAAACAGTCTATTTTTGTAGAAATTTTCATCTTAGAAAAAACATTATAAGGAATCTTATGAATTTAAAAAATCAAATAGTTATATTAAAAAATATTTTATATTGTGATAGATATAGCGTTAAATATCAATTAGATAATCAAGAAGAAATTAACAAAAAACTTGAAGAAGGTTATGAAGTAAAAGATATCAAAATTTCTTCTTCAGGTGAAATTGCAGAACGAGAATATCAAGCTAATGGTCAAAAAAAAGTTGTAATCATTGAAATTTATATTCTAGTTAAAAATAAAATTACTAATTTATGAGGTATATATGAAAGATTTTCAAGTTATATTAAGAAATGAATTTATTATTGATCAAAAAGGTAGTAAAGAATCTAAAATTAATAATAATATAAAAATACAAGAATTAATTAAAGAAGGATATATTGTTAAATCAATACATACTGAAAGTGGCAATTTTCATGAATCTGGATATTCAAGCAATAAAAAGGTTGATAAGAAAATTTATTTTGTTGAAATTTATATTCTCCAACTTCATCAAAATCTTTAATTTTTTTTATTGACTTTTTATTTTAAATTTCATATAATAAAAATATGTGCATTAATTAGGAATTTATTTTATGTTTAAATTAACTTCACATTCGCATAGTCATTCGAGTTCTAGTTCATCTAGTTCCGTATTACTGTGCCAGAAGCAAATTTAATACTTCACAAGAAGGTTTGCTAAGGCAAGCCTTCATTGTTTTTATATATAGAAAAAACCTTGAGGGCTAAATCCTTAAGGTTTTTTTTATGCACAAAATAAAGTGTAGGGGTTCTTATATTTTTAATTTAAGTTATTGATTTAATTGAATTTTTTTTAAAAAAAGTGTTGACAAATAAAATTAACTATGACATAATGTAAAACATAAGATAAAGAAACAAACAAATTTATTATTTATTAAAAGGTAACAATTATGAAAAATATTAACTCACATTCAAGTCATTCAAACTCGCATAGTTCGAGTTCTATTTTGTATACATAGTAAATCACATTTATTAGGTTGATTTATTATGTATAATCAACCTAAAAGAATAACCCTCTTTAGGTTGATACTTGAAGAGGTTTTTTTTTTGGAAAGGTGCATGAGTGGTTTAAATGGCTTCCCTGCTAAGGAATGAGCCGAGAAATCGGCACAAGGGTTCGAATCCCTTCCTTTCCGCCAAATTACAATGGTGTTATTAGCTTAATTGGTTAAAGCCCTTAGCTGTGAACTAAGAAGATATCGGTTCAAATCCGATATAGCACCCCAAATTACGCGCAGAAAAGTGTAGTGGATTAACATTTTTATGCGCAGAAAAGTGTAAATGGTAGGTTGGCAGAGTCAGGTTTATTGCACTGGTCTTGAAAACCAGCGAGGTTAGTAACCCTAACCTCCGTGGGTTCAAATCCCACACCTACCGCCAAATTTAAATGGAAAGTTGGCAGAGTTGGTCTAATGCGCTCGACTGCTAATCGAGAGTCCCTAACGGGGCGCGTGGGTTCGAATCCCACACTTTCCGCCAAATTACAATGGTGTTATTAGCTTAACTGGTTAAAGCCCTTAGCTGTGAACTAAGAAGATGTCGGTTCGACTCCGATATAACACCCCAAATTCAAGTTTATTAAGATCTTTCTTCTTTAAAAATGAAAGACCAGATTTTGGAAGGTAGGAAGCAGTGGTGCTTAACTGGTCTTGAAAACCAGCCCATCTTCGGATGACGGTTCGACTCCGTTACCTTCCTCCAAATTTAAATGGTAGTATGTCAGAGTGGTTTATTGTGCAATCTTGGAAAGGTTGTGGCGTTGTTAATAGCACCGTCCGTAGGTTCGAATCCTACTACTACCGCCAAATTTTAAAAGGTAGGTTGGCAGAGTCAGGTTTATTGCACTGGTCTTGAAAACCAGCGAGGTTAGTAACCCTAACCTCCGTGAGTTCGAATCTCACACCTACCGCCAAATTATGGACTTTTAGTTTAATTGGTTAAAACCCCTTGTTGTGAGCAAGGTAGTTCAGAGTTCGAATCTCTGAAAGTCCTCCAGTTTTTATTGATTTTTTAATGGTAAGATGGTAGAGTCAGGTTTATTACGCTTCCCTGCTAAGGAAGTATGCCCTAAAAAGCATCGTGGGTTCAAATCCCACTCTTACCGCCAAATTTTTTTAGGAGTTTTTATTATGAAATTTAAATGGCTTATACAAGATGTAGGATTAATACAATCGCAAATTAACAGAAAATTTGAAGCTCTTGATTTCATGAATGAAAACTTTAATGTCATTGGTGTTATGGCTGATTATGACTATATTACTAATCTTGAAAATGTATTAGAAGAAGATTTAAATACTGTTTATATCGTTTTAGGTGGTGTTAAAATACTTAATCTTTTAAATAAAGCTGATTCTATTGAAGATATTATAGAGTTTCCAAATAAATTTCAAATTGATAACAGTGATTCTATATTGAAATCTTTAAAACAAGGTTACTTTTATAATTTTGAAAATTTTGATCAAGCTTATTATGGTACTTTGAATTTGCCATTACTTAATTCAAATGCTGATTATTTACCACTCAAAGATAATTTAGATACATTTTTTGATGTAGATAAGTTTATTAAGCCTTCAAGAGATTTAAAAGCTTTTGATGCTGGTATTCTTGAAGCTGGTAAAACTTTAAATGAATTTGTATTGAATCAAAAAAGACAACGTTTTTATTTAGAAGAAAACATTGTTGTTTCTAATTTAAGAAATATTTTAGATGAATATAGATTTTTTGTAGTAAATGGCGAAGTTGTTACTGGTTCTGCTTATCGTAGAAATACGGTTGTTGGAGAAGATAGATATATACCATTAGATATTCAAGATAAAGCTATTAAATATGCTAAATTATATCAACCAGCAGATGTATTCACTATGGATTTAGCAAAAACTGATGATAATGAAATTTCTATTATTGAATATAATTGTTTTAATTGTTCGGGAGTTTACTTATGTGATCTTGTTAAAACTTTTAATTCAATTAAAAATTTATTTTTAAATAAAGAGGTCTAATCAACCTCTTTCTAACTAAAACAGGAGAAAAACTATGATTAAAGGTACACGTATATTAATGAATGAAGAAGCTAAACAATACACTGATATAATTAATAAAATCAGAGACTGTCTTCATCAATTCTAATTTTAATGAAATTATATTGCCTTCAATATATGATTTAAATACTTTCAGTAAAAAAACAAGTGAAGAACTTGAAAATCAAATATTTAAAATACAATCAAAAAATGATAATGATTATTGTTTAATACCAGAAGTAACAGGTATATTACAAGAAAAATTTAATAAAAACTGGTTTTTTGAATATAAAAAGAAACCTCTTAAACTATTTTATGTTAATCGCTGTTATCGTTACGAAACTCCACAAAAAGGAAGATATAGAGAATTTACTCAATTTGGTGTGGAAATTCTTGGTGGAAATCAACCTGAATTATATAAAACTGAAATTGATAATTTAGTTACTGATATATTAAACTTATTTCCTGATTTAAAATACAATATTAATCCTAATGTTAAAAGAGGATTAGGTTATTATACAGAAGAAGGATTTGAAGTTGAATGTCAAAATTTAGGTGCTCAAAAACAAATAATTGGTGGTGGACGTTATAAAGAAGGTATTGGTTTCGCTATCGGTATTGATAGATTAATACTGGCTTTAAATTCATAAAAATATAAAGAGAAAATACTGTATTTTCTCTTTTTTTTTTGATATAATAATACTACTTTATTTATGTTATAGGTCTAAAAATGTTATTAGAAAAAATTGAAAAAGAAATCAATGAAATCAAATCAGAACTTATTAAATTAGAACATAGTAAAAAAAACTTTTCTGATTTTAATGATTATTTAAATCCTTTACTCGATATTGATTTAAAAATTGAACTGGTTAAAATAAAAACAACCAATAAAGAGCTAGAATTTTCTTTTTATGATTCTAATAAAGGTTTTAATACTTACTTTTCTACTCATGCTATTTTTAATATTTTTATAGGCGATGATAAATTGGATTTTCATTCTGATTTTAAATGTTATTCAAAAAATAAAGTTCATATTAAAAAACAAGTAGAAACTTTTACTGCATTATCAGATTTTTTTGATAAAGTTGAATTTTTAGTTTTAAATTCTCTTTTTGAAAAATATATTAATTTGAATAATTCTATAAAAAAATTAAAACAAAAATTAACTAAACTTCAAACAAAATACTATGATCTTTCTTATGGAATGGATAAAAAAGCTATTGAGAATAATCTTATAAAAGTTTCAAATGAAGAAAATAAAAATAAAATCAAAAAATGGTTTTCTGAAAGAACTCTTTTTAATTCTTTTTTTATTACTTATCATTATAAGAAAAATGAAATTTGGTTTGAAAAAATAATAATTTCAAGCAGAATTAATAATAAAAATGAACATTTTATTGATGTTGATGGTAAGAGCGTTAGTGAAAAACAATTATTAAAAATATTGAATAATACTTTTTACATTGATAATGAAATCGTGTATAATTACGACTTTCTAAAAGATAAAAAACCAAGTAGTGGCTTTGATATTGAATTTGATATAAAAGCATTTGCAAAAATCTTTGTCATTAAAGATAAAATAAACGATTTTTAAGGAGTTTTTATGTTGAAAACTAAATTCTTAATTTCTGCTTGTTGTGCTCTTACTCTTTTTTTTATTCTATTTTGTTTTAATGGAATAGAAATTTTTAGCAACCATCAGGTGTGGTTTGGAGTAATTGCATATTCTTTTATTATGTTTGAAAACATTGATAACTTTACTAATCAACTAATTATAGAAAAAGATAATGAAGAAATTAAAGACGATGGTTTTTTAAGAAAAGAATTAAATCATAAAAATCTTAATGTAAGAAAGTATTATAGAAGTAAACAAAATAGTAATGAATATTTCGGAGCATACTTATTTACATTATTTTTTCCATTTTTTATATTAATGATTCCTTTTAAAGACACAAAATTTGGAGATAATATTCATTGTTTCCTTTTTGATAATAAACTTATTGAATGGCTTTTTGAAATTAAAGCACGAAAAGTTATTAGTTCAGAAGAAATAACAGAAAATCATAAAGTATATACTGTTCTAACTTATTTAGATGGTAAAAAAGTTTATAAATATAATAATAAAACACATCGAGAAATTGGGGCGGCTTCTTTTTATCCAAAAGAATACTTTACATTTTCTAATTATAGAGATAAATATTTTATTCATGGAAAACAAGTTTCTATAGATAAATTTGAAAAATCTAAAATACAGCATAATTGTGAGAATTTTTAAATATGAAAAATTTTAATTTTATTAATATATTTATATTCATTTTATCTTTTTCAACTTTATTATTAACAAGCTATTTATTTGTTGGAGACTATGCTTTTACTTTTGAAATGGTTTTATTTATTTTAGGTTGGCTTTTATTTGCTTATAATTATTCTTTTAATGAAGAAAAACCTACTTCTATGAAAGTTTTTAAAAAAATAATTAAAGATAAATTTAAAGATAAATTTGATCCTATTAATATTAATCCTGAGTTAAATCATGAAAATCTTCAAATAAGGCAATACTATCTAAATCAAATTTATTTCAAAAACTTATTTTGTGTTTTTTTTATTAATTTATTTTTTCCTATCTATGTATTTGCTATTATCAACCATAAAAGAAACTTCGGAAAATATATTTTAGCTTTCTTTGAAAGTAACTTTTTAATTAATTATTATTTTAACAAGAAAAAAAATATCATTATTGAAAAAAGAAAAGTAATTGAAAATAACAAAGAATATGATGTTTTTCTCTATCTTGATGGAAAAGAAGAATATAGATATAAAAATAAAATACATAGAGAAAATGGAGCAGCTATTTTATATGATAAAAAATATTTTTTTATAACAAATTCTATGGATAAATCTAAATTCTTTATTTTTGGAAAAGAAGTTAATGAATTTGATCTAAAAAAAGAATTAAAAAAACATAATATAATAAACTTTTAATTGATTATTATTATTAAAAATGGTATAATAATCCAACTTTAAGAGGAAATAAAATGGGACAATATTTTAAAGCAGCGAATTTAGATAAAGAAGAAAGTTTTCAACCTGATGGAATTAAATTTATGGAACATTCTTGGGTAGAAAATATGTCTGTTGAGCAAGTCATGTTTGCATTATCAAAAAAATGGAAAAGACAACGTGTTATTTGGGTTGGTGACTACGCCCATAATACAGAACCTTATGAATATCCAGAAGTAATACTTGATAAACCAAAAGATACTGATTTATCTTTTAATGCATATTTATATAATGTTGATAAAAAAGAAAAAGTTGATATGGCTCTTTATAATAAAATTGGATTTACAAATGTTGAAGAATGGACTAACAATAAAGGTAAAAAAGAAACTTGGATTTCAATAATTCATCCTCTTCCTATATTAGTTATAGCAGAAGGTGATAGTGGTGGGGGTGATTACCATAATGATGAAGATCCAATGTTAGGTGCATGGTCTGGTGATCGTATTTTTGTTAGTTACAAAAACTTTAAAACTTATAAAGACATCACCCATAAAGTTCTACCTATAGAAGAAAGAGATTTTGATAAAATTGGTGGTGACTATACCGAATACTACAATAAAAAAGTTTCTACTTTTAAACTAAAACAAAATTTAGAAAAATTTTAATATAAAAAAAGGTGAACTACTGTTCACCTTTTATTTTATCTTTTTATTCTTATTTTATCTTTTTCTTTTCTTAATACAGGCTTCTGGATATTTGCTATTTCACTTTTAAATTGATACCCTGTTTGTTCTGTAAATAAACCGTTATTTACTGCTTGGCTTACTACAACATTTAAAATATCTTTATAATCTTTATGTATTTTAGCATGTAAATCAGTAAAACAATCCGATTGATAATCACAGACTTTACCCATCTTTTGATATACCAGTTTGTATTCGTCATCATTTTTTACTAACTCATATCCTTTTGATTTTATATTTAAAAAAACAACTGGATTTTCAAGTAATTCAGATCCTAAATTACATAAACTTATTACTGGTGTATATTCTTGAGTTACACCTGTTGGTCTTATTATTTTTTTTAAGGCTTCTTTATTATTTATTTGATTACTTACTTTTTGTGTTGGTGTCATAATGGACTCCTTTATTTGTTTATTTCTCTTTCTTACTTTATATTATAATATATATTTTATTTTTATACTAATTTTTTGTTTAAAAAGTGTTAAATTTTATTTGAAAAAATAAATTTGATATAATTTGTTTTTTTTATTATAATTAATATATACTATTATAGAGGTATTATGAACAAATTAAATTTATTATATAACGCGATAGAAAACAACAACATAAAAACTGTTCAGTCGGTTATTTGTCTTATTGAGGAAGCTGATTTAGTTAAATTTAATAATAAAGCTTTGTCGATGGCTTATGTACACGAAAATTATGATATTTTTGATTATTTAGTTTCTTTTGATAATATTTTTCAATTCATGAAAAACGATCCTGATAAAACTTTGCTTAATTTTTATAAAAAAAGAAAACTAAAAAAAGATTTAAATTTATTCTAAAAAAAAAAGCAACCTTATATGGTTGCTTTTCTATATGCAAGCTTATAACCTTGCTTTTTCTAGAAATTATTTATTTTGTCTTTTAATACAACCTTTTTAAACTCTTTCTTTTCTAATAAATTACCATTATTATAAAACTTTTTTTCCATTTTAAATAAATTAAAAAAAGCTTCTTTGTTATTTCTATGAACTTTTTTTTCTTTATTCAAGTAAAATAATTCAAAAAATTGATTAACTACTATTCCTTTTTTCTTATTTTCATAAATTACATTTTGTTTTTTTATTAAATAATCAACAAATCTTTTATTAATTCTTTCTTCACTCAATATCAATAATGGTAAAAATAAAAAAATAAAAATAAATGAAAAAATTTTAAATTTTAAGCTTTTTAATTTAAGTATGTCATTAACCTTATTACTTAACATTCCTACTTCTACATTAAATAAATTTGTATACTCTTTTTCTATTTCTGGATAATCTTTATAATCTCTTGATATTATATCCATATTTTTTATAAGTAATCTAAGATTTTTTTTGATAAAACTTTCTTTTTCAATAAATGAAGTATCATACACTTCTATTGTTTTTTTATAGTAAATAAAAAATAAATATAAATACAAAATTATTGGAAATGATATTAAAATAATTCCCATTAAAAACTCCCTACTTTTTTCTGAATTTGTTTTTGTTTGTAATAATCAGGATACTTTTCTTTTACTTTTTCTTTTATTAGAGAACTATATAATAAATCTGCCATCTCAATATTAGAGTCTTCCATTGCAATATTAAAAAAATTCATTAATTTTTCTTTACTTGTTACACGACCTTTCTTTTTTAATTTTCTTATTAAATCACAATTCGATTGCTCTACAGCCATTTTAAAACAAGCATACTTATTTTCAGTTACTTTAATTCTTTCATCTGATAATAGAATATCTATTACTTTTTCTTTTTTATTTTCTATGGCTAATTCCAACGCATAGTTTTCATCATCAGTAGGATCTACTCTTTCGTCTTTTAATAATAGTTTTAAAATTTTAATATAACCATACTCAGAAGCTGTTTTAACACATACATCTAGCATTTCAGCAGGATTTGCTCTACCATCCTCCAAAAGAAGTTTAACCATTGTATAGTTATTTAATTTAGTGGCGGCTCTTATTGAGTAACTTTTATTATTAGAGGGATCTACTTCTGGATGAACCAAAAGTTCTTTAAATCTTTCTATTTTATTTTTAGAAATTACATATTCAAATTCATCATAAGGCGTATCAATTCTTGTAAAACTATAAAATTTATTTTTGATTCTCATAGTATACCTCTTTAAACTAATAACTAATTATACTACTTTCACTGACAGCTTTCAACTTATTTTTTATTATTATATATTTGATTTCTCTTTATAATTGATATATAATACCACTTTATAAATAACCGAGGTGGATAATGAATAATTATTCTAATTTTGAAAAAGCTTTTGATGAAAGAAATATTGAAGAATTAAAAGAATATTTTTATTCTGAAGATTTGGTTTGTTCTACTCTTTTCAAAGTTTTTTTAAAGTCTTATAGTGGTTATATAGATAATAAATTAACAAAATGCTTTTTTGAAGAAGTTATTGACTTTCTAATTAATAATTCAGAACATGTTAAGGAATATGTTTTAGAAAATTTTAAAGACGATGGCTTTAAAGCGGATTTAAAGAAATTTTTTGTTAAAATTAATGTTAATAATTTTTAAGTGAGAATAAAAATGGATAATATAAAAAGAACAAAATACCACAGAACCTATCATGTTGATTGGTCTAAAGGTGTTCAATCTGATGATAAGGTTAATAAAGATTTATCTCATTTTGAAGGTAAAATGATTGTTGCTACTGAAAAGATGGATGGCGAATGCACAACTATGTATTCTGATATTAATGGTATGCATGCTCGTTCTACTTCAAGTACAACAAACTGGACTCGTGATTGGTGTAAAAAGCTACAAATTTCCATTATGCAAGATATTCCAGAAGGTTATCGTCTTGTAGGTGAAAATATGTTTGGTGAACACTCTATTCGATATGATGATTTAGAAAGTTATTTTTATCTATTTTCTATTTGGAATGATAAAAATGAATGTTTATCTTGGGATGAAACATTAGAATGGGCTAATATTCTTGATTTAGCAACACCAAAAGTATTTTATCGTGGAGTTTATGATGAAAAGGTACTTAAAGACTTAGCTGACAGTATTGATACTAATACTTGTGAAGGTTATGTCATTAGAACGGTAGACGGTTTTCATTATAATGACTCTTCTAAGCATATTGCTAAATGGGTTAGAGAAGGACACGTTCAGACTAATGAACATTGGTTAAAGAATGCTAAACCTAATGGTCTTAAAGAAGGAATTATTAAACCAGCATATATGAAAAAATAATATATAAATAAAAAGACGTTATCTTTTTAACGTCTTTTTTATTTTTTGTTCTAATTCTGGTTCTGAATTTAATATTTTGTCTATTTTAAAACGATTTATCGGATAATCTTCATCTAAAAATTTATTATTATCATTATCATACGCTATTCCAAAAAATTCTTGAAAACTTTCTTTGTATTTAGCAAACTCTAAAAAATGAGTAACATCTTCATTATCTAATTTATTTTTTAAATAAAATTTATTTGGTTTTATTTTTATTCCATGAAACAAAAAAGGTGTTTCTTCTTCATTCGTCCAATCAAGACCTTTTCTATACTCAAATTCTATTTCTTTTTTTTGATAATTTTTATTTTCATACATACGTTGCCAATTTTTTAATGCACCGCTACGACAATCACCTTCCATATCTGATATTAAATATTTATCATTTTCATAAGCATACATTGCCATGAAATTATATAAATGTTTTCCATATCCCTTCCTCGCAAGTGATCCGTCTACTGCAAAGTAATTGTCTATTTCCTGTATATGACTTGAAGCAATAAAATCTCCATTATCCGTATATATGTATATCTCATGAAGATTTGTTCCTGATTTAAACGCTTTTATATTAATTTTTTCTTCTTTCATTTTAATTTTTTTGTTATATTAATATTTTAACATAAAATTATTAAGCTGCTTTATTATTTCAATTATTTATTGTTTTTTCAATATCTACAACGATATACAAATTTTCATTCTCTTGAACTACACCTGAAACATATGTTGAATCCTCATTATATAAAGGAGCGGATTCTATATTTTCTTTTTCTATTTCTATTGCTCTTGTTACATTTTCCACAACCAAACCTATATGTTCATTTAAATGTTCTAAAATAATTATTTTATCAAAAAATGAGCAAGAACACCCATTCAAATTGCGTAGCAATTAGTGTGGGATGAATTGCGCTAATTAGTTTTGTTTACTTTTTATTGACTTCTTTATTGTTTTCTTTTATAATCGAAGTCATATCTGAGGTAAACTATGGCTATTCGTAAAACACATATTAGAGAATTAAATGACGAAAAATCTATTCGTACTAAGCGTATCTCTTCTCATAGTTTAACTAATCAACAAAAACTACATAGAATTAAACAACACTTTAATATCGTTGTTGATATTAAAAATAATATTTCTCAATTTCTTTTCGATAATATAGAAAGTTTTCTTTATCAAGATGAAAAAGATAATCTTAGAAAACAATATCAACAATTTAAAAATGATGAACTCTCTGCTTGGGAATTACAACAAATTTATCAAGATTTTTTTGATAAGTATGATGAAGCCTTTAAGCGATATAAGAAAAACCATAAATTTAGGCTTCAAAAATCTATTAAAAAAGAATATTATAAAAAAGATACAAAGTTTAATCAAAAAGGTGATATTAAATCATTTACAATAAAATTTAAAAATACACCACTTTCTAATTTAATTAATTGGTTAGTTTATGTTCCTTATGATGATTTAGATAAAGTATTAAAAAAATATAAAGAGAATGCGACTGACAAGGTTATCAATGACACTAAAGCATTCAATAAATACCTTAGAAAAATACGTAAAGGAAATAAATGGGAAAGAATTAAAAAATTAGTCTTTGCTAAACAACAATTCTTAATTAAAAAAATTAGATTAATTCAAACACAAAGTG
>Ga0208300_100527_pt1 | contig 25931 bp, 19 predicted proteins | sample 23_taG_FD_184096 | JGI IMG/M metagenome (GOLD analysis project Ga0208300, IMG submission 184096) | Marine viral communities from Cariaco Basin, Caribbean Sea - 23_WHOI_OMZ (SPAdes) (version 2) | ecosystem: Environmental > Aquatic > Marine > Oceanic | place: Caribbean Sea: Cariaco Basin...
ATGTCATCGAAGCTTTTCATGCTGCTGGCCATTTGCTCAGCCAGTTTCTTGATGTCAGATTGGTTAGTCATTGCTTATTCTCCTGTTAGTGGATTATAAGCAGTTACACACTTTTTAGGAAAGGCTCACTGAGACAGATTGGCAGTCATTCTCCAGCGGCGATACCTTTTATGTACCAGCAAACGCTAGTTTTCAGGTGGTTGCAAACACCGTTGTAGACTACTGTTGCACTTATCTTTAATTCTAAACTGGGCTACATCATCGGATGTAGCCTTATTTTTAGGGGCTGTCCTAAGTAATTTTACTTATCTAGGACAGCCCCACCTATTAATGCTGCTTGCCACTACTCTAAATAAAGCGATGCAAGATGGCTGTAGGGACATAGTAAAATAGCGCCTAATATAGGCGCTATTCGTTGATTCGCTTCTTGTAAGAAAAATAATCATTACTTACTGATAAAAGCTACCAAACCTTAAATTTAAATCTTAGCTATATTCGATTAGTTTTGATAAACAGCTTTAATTTGTGTTTCTAAGAACTTGGTGGCAACGCTATTGTATTGGTTACAGTAGACCTCTGCGATATTAGGGTCGATATCTTCTTTCTCTTGAATACCTTTTTGGTCATAATAAGCTTCATAAATTAAGCCTTTGTATACGACAGCAGCATTAATATCGCCATCTTCATCAGTATATCTTACCGCTTGCAATTCATTTTTGCTTCCGACATTTTCTTTAACCAGATTGTTGACAGTATTGTACTTTTTTTCTTTAGCAATCCACTGATCTATTGTCATGTTACCTTCTTCACTATAATCATAAAAAGTATAGTAGTCTTGATCAGGTGTTTCTAAAAATATGTAACACTGCGAGCCACTAGGGAAAGAAGCGTTAAAGCTATCCGGAAAATAACTTAAATCTGTCTCTATCCCAGTCTGAGCATTTCCTGGCTGCTTGCCGACGCCAGTGAGGTCAAGAGTAACGATGTCATAAGTCGAATTAAAGATGCTGCTACCTGACTGAATTTTTAGCTTGAACGTATCGCTATCGACGAAGTTAATTTTATAGAACTTACTATCATAACTTTCAGGAACAGCGACAAATAGACTATTACCAACATAGTATTCTAACCCAAGATTGTCACTTCTGCTGTCTTGATAAGCGGTAGGCGAGCTTCCAACAAGGGTAGATATAATTTGTGTAAAACCTTTATTACTTAGTTTGTAAGCAAACTTGCCCCATCCTGTTTTGTATTCTCCGTCGACCACATCGCTAAAAGGGTCAAACGTTGCAAATTTCAGCTCATTGTTGACGACAGGCCCACCATTGCCGCTGCCGTCTCCTACATACTCACCATCATCGTCACTTCCACAGCCTGACACCATTAATGCGCCTGCCAATACGATACCTGTATATAGCTTACTCATTTTCATGTTGTTACCTGTCGTTATATTTCAGTAAGAAACTTAATAATAGACAAAGCTGTTTTCTATTGCAAAACAAAAATTTGGTCTTAACATTATTGCTACGATGACTTAGTGCTTCTAACTATTATCTAAATTAGTAGCATTCTCATGGGTTATGTTCGGATAGATTGGGAAACCAGCAGGCATAAAAAAAACGCTAGACGCGTTATATTTAAAGGGTTTAAGATGTATATAGGATAGTTTAGGACAAGCTAGGAAACTAGTATTTAATAAGATTGGCGGTGAAGGAGGAAGTCTAACTGTGTTTATAGGTGTTTGTTTCAATTATGATTTTAAATATATAGGTGCGTGTTAGACCAGCAAATAGACCAACAGCGTAACAGTATTGGAGGCAAGACAAATCATGGGATTAACTTCATAATTATTTGTAACTAAGTGTTTCTAAACTGCCACTCGATTGTAAAAATATCCTATCACTAAAAAAGCGTTTTTAGTAATCTAAGCTTTCTTATAGTTTAGATTTCAATCATAATTTGTGGTTAACAACTTTAAGTAGTGGATTATTCTTGATTATAATATCTAAGACAGTTTTCCCCCGTCTTTTAGCTGTTCGCAAACTTCCAGATTCATTTTCACAAATCCGTCCCAATCATATAAGTGCGATAGATACCTCTCATGATAGTCCTCAATGCGACATACAATTGGACGCTGCTCGTAGATAGTGCAAAGTAGACTGTTATCATCGAAATGACGGCATGTGCCGTCACCTCGATTTAGATAGTTGGTCTGTTCACTTAAATGGACGTTTTTGCAGCATTGCCCACAGGTTGTACATGGAAATGGCAGTTTAGACATTTTCTATTTTAGAAAAACCGTCGTTAATACTAAAGTCAATTTTAGCTAAATTTGCAGAAGCACTACCATACAGTCTGCCTTCCTCATCAAGGATAGGGGTATCGATGGCTACTTTGAGGACTTGAATAATCTTGACGTTTTTTAAGACGGTCATCTTTGCTTCTTCATTATATAGCGAATAATCAGTACCTTGTATCTCGATTACTCTTTCTAGACTTTTCAAGTTACGACGTAGATGTTTACGTAAGGTAGAAATGATCTCTGAGGCTTGATGAGCAATTTCTTCTATTCCCGTTGTCAGAGCTATAGCTTGATCTACATCAGCAGCAAACTCTTTAGCCTTAGCAATATTACCATGAGCATCATTTAACTTGGTCTTTGCTTTACTGCCCATATACCATCCAGCGATGAGTAGACCAGGTCCTGCAGCTAAAGCATTAAGAGCTAATGCGCCACCAGCCATTCCCATACCTCCAGAGGCTAAGCTACCACCACCTAACCAAGCAAGGGTAGCATTAGTTGCAGCCACACCGCTCAGAGAGCTAATAGCGGTACCTGTGCTTGCAGCAGCGAACATCATAGTTCCATTATAGGCACCAAAAGCAGTTAACGCCCCTGCCATAGCACCACCACCTGCACCTAGACCAGAATCAATAACGAATGAAACGTCTTGTTTCAACTCTTCGAGCACTACGTTACTAAACTCTTGAACTGTTAAGTTTCCTAAATTGCCATCATGCTGGAAGTCTATATTTTTGATCTTTCCGAAAGTAGTAATAAAGGTACTTACATGGTTTGTTAAAGTATCAGCTTTTTTTGCCCCTAAATCCGTTAATGCTGCTTGGCACTTCTCACGAGACTCTTCTAAGCTCCATTCTGCACGTCTTGCTATACCTTGGGCGGTATCGTTGGCTTCGCTTGCTTTTTTATTGTCATAAAAAGCTTTACCAGTTTTTGCTGCTCCAGCGACGCCAGCAGCTACTCCTATTATTAGCGGAATTGGCATAATTTTCTCCTACTCGTTTATCAAGATGGCAAGCTCTTTGTTTATTGTAAAGAGCTTTTCTGATACTTCCAAAAACTCTTCAATATACTCATTTTCAATTTTGAGTAGTTCGCATATATAGATTAGGAGAGATTTTTCATCATCGCCAAAATGTCCACTGCTATAGCCTGCTCCAATCAGTTCAAACAATATTATTTTCTTTTCCTTGCTCTCAAAATTATCAATAGTTTCTTGCCTAATAGCAATTAATTCTTTAACAGTACGTTTAAGAATATCTCTTCTTATGATAGAAGTGCTTAACATAAACTTCTCAATCATTGCAGGATTTATATTAAGTACATCTTCACCACTAGAAAAAATATTTGACATCACTTCTTTTTTGAAGTCTTCCAACTGACTGTACTCATTTAACGCTAAAGCCGTCTTTTCTTCTAAAACGGTCATTAGTTCAAATCTACCACTCCTAATGGTAGCCTCTATGTCATGATGACTCTTTTTGAATTGCTCCAAAATATGTGGTTGAAACTTCATTATAGCTATAGCAGAAGCAGCAGCAGAAGTAGGGTTTAATGAAAATAAGCCGTCAATACTCTCAATTTCTAGCTCTTCCGCATATGCGTTTAAAACATTAATTTCATTCTCATCAATGTTTTGAAGGAATAAATAGCTTTTAATGTCCGATTCTAGTTCTTTAATTCTTTCAGAGGTTGTTGACTGATTACCTTCAGCCATCATAATCAGTGTTGCCAATTCTAAAAACAGAATCTTTTGTGGCTTTTCCTTTAAGTTTTTCAGAAACATATTGTTATCTCATATAGTTAATGGTAAGTCGGAGAGCATAGCTTTATCTAGTTCGGCCATACTGTTGATAGAAATCTTTGTACCGAGTTCTTCAGCGAAGCGATTCATTTTTGCACAAAATTCATTAGGAGAAATATCAGGTGACTCTAAAGCGTCAAACATGATATTGCTATATGTCTCTAGCTCTTTAAGACGATAAGCAAACAACTCCTTAATCTTTAATTCATACTCTTTTGAAAGCAATTTGGCGGCTTCACATTGCATCTCTATAATCTGTCTACGTTCGGTTGATAACTTAGCCTCTTTTAAAACATCGAAGAAGCTTTGATACACTGTGTTGGTAAGTGCATAACCAACCATACCGCCAATTAATGCACCAAAAACTGGAATAGGTATAGCGACTTGCCCAATAGCGGCAAACATGGAAGACGACAGCATACCGGTAACTGATAAACCAATTTCTTGGGCAAGTTCCGCTTCAGTAAGTTCTCCAAGAGCATATTTCTTTATACTTTTACCTGTTGATAGGCAAGCAGTTACTACCATTGCTGGCATATTACTTTTTGAAATGTTACGCACAACTTCTTTGGATGATTGTGCCATATAGGTTTTTATAACAGTACCTGAAGCAGCGGTAGCGTAGCCAGTTGCACCTGAAATAAGAGTGTCTTTACTCATATCCAATATAGCTTCTGAGAACTCTTTATTGCCCGAATAGACGGATATAATGTTATTTACAGCAGATATAGAGCCACCGATAGCTACTCCAAGCTTTAAGCCTTCTAAGCCAGCTGCATGACTTACTTTTCCAATATCCTTTACCGTCATAGCTTTAGGATTAAGTCTGTATTGAATGGCTTCTTCAGTTGTTAATCCAGAATCTGTTATTTTATGCTCTAAATGTTCGTAGTTCTTTGCTTGTTTTAGTTTTATATCAGCCAGTTCAGTTTTGCCTAACTTTCTAAGGGCATTACTTTGTTCAGCTAGTTTTTTAGCTTCTTCTTTACATATAGCTTTCATTTCCTTGACTTGTTCCGTTGGAACTTCAAGTTTATCGACACTAAGATAACGTGAAAAATCTTTAGTTTTCCCTTCTCCACAAGCAATATCTTTCAACAAGTCTTTTGGATTTTTTACAAACTTCATTTGTGAGGTGATTTCGGTATTGTCTAATAGTTCTACAATATCTACGACATTATGATTTTTACCATAACCTGTAACATCTTCACTTCTAGAAAAGCAAGGAGACTCTTTATTAATAATAGCCTTTGCGTTACGTTTTGAAACGCTTGCAACCTCAGCTGAGAAACCTGCTTGTTGTTTCACATTTTGATTAACGTAATCAGGATTTAAGTTGCCTTGACTTATTTTTAATAAACTTCTATCGAACACTTGTCCTGTTTCATGATTAATACCACGAAGCCCAATTAAAAATTGACTTCCTGCTGTACCATAACGTTGAATCAGTTCGTGTTCTGCACTTGCGATCGCAATATTTCGTAAATCAGAATCCGTACTTTTTTGCTGCTTATATTCTTTGACTACAGTATTCATTATTACTCTCTTAAATATCAGTTATTCCCTTTAATCTAATGGCAATTAATAGTAAAACCATTATCCTGATCTTGCTTATGAAATCTCTTTACGCAGACAAATAGCTTTTCAAAATTTCTTCCATTTCCTCCTGAATATTAGAAGGACTAATAATTCTGATATGAGGCAGCCAATATTGCACGATGGGTGTGACTTCACGTGGATGTACGTGGCGACAAGCTAGCAACAGATCGCCATTATCTAGTTTGCGAATCAGTTCTTGATTAGGTAGTAGAGCGCGCCGCTCAAAATAGCCTGCCACTTTTGCTCTAACCTGCAACACAATCTCAGTGATATGGTTGTCAAAAAATAAGCTATCTGTATTTATCAAATCTGCCTTAATTTCTTCATCACAGTCATAAGTCTTGTCAGTGACACAGAGATTAGACATTTGAGTAAAACAAAAATTACGCGTTTGTGCATCACGTCTACCTATCACGTACCAGATACCATTTTTATTAAGCAGATGATAGGGTTCAAGATAATAGTGCTTTCTCGCGTTTTGACTATTTTGCTGTCTGACTTTTTGATAATCAAAGCTAATTATTCGGCAGTCTTTAATAGCTTGATTGATGAGAGTGAACTCTTGGGTTCGCGCCTGAATATTCTCATAGTCAAAGCCTTTGATCACAATACTTTGATTCAGCTTGTCATAAAAAAAATCTCGATCAATTTTAGGTAATAAGTCTTGTATGCTGGCAAAATTCGCAAAACGTCTTATCTCAGTTAGGTTTAGATATCCAACCCGACTGGGGGATAGTCGATAAAAAACAGGACCTGAATCACTAAAATCAAGCGTAGCTAATCGCTCTTGAAAGTCGCGTTTAAGCGTACGGATGCAAACCTGATAATCTTGTGCTAAGGACTCTATATTTAATCGCTCACCGTTGTTTAAACGAATAATGATATCTGATAGCCGATAGGCTAGACGTTCGTGTTTTCTACTGCCCATTAACCTACTTATCCTAATTTATTACTAAATGTTGTTTTTTTATTGCGTATTGTAATTATCTTCTTTTTTATTATTGTGTCAATAGAATAAGACAAATATTTGGTCGTTTATTCTATCAATGCCGTTTTCTTTTTATGTATGTTAGTGAGTATAAATGGTAGTAATGACAGGTTGTGTCTATCGATAGGTTAATCGTATTCAACACTATTCAGCCTGTAAAAAAGCTCTCAACTAATGAGAGCAATCATGGTAGTTAATTGGGGGTTAATAGCTTAAGCTAAGACTTACGGTGCTAGCCTATGGATAGAAACATTCAAAATTTATTTGATATTGCTATACTGATTTTTAAAATAAAAAAACTGACGACACCAATTGACGTATAACGACTCTTATCCATAGATTTGCTACTACGACTATTTTATTCTTTAACCAAGAGCTTACCCCATGAAATTTAACGAAGACTCCCGTGTCAAAATTCCCACCATCTTGCATCTAATGAAGCTAGGCTATGCATATTTACCGCTATCGACAGCTACGTGGGATATGGATACCAATATCTTCACGGATATTTTTTATGATTCAATGATGCGTATCAATCAGGGATTAGAGAAGGATGACGTCAAGCGCTTGTTTGAGGACATCAAGCTATTGCTAGATAATGAGGATCTTGGGAGCGCCTTTTTTGAGAAGCTCACGGAACGCTCAGGCGTCAAACTGATCGATTTTGAAAATTTTAATAACAACAGCTTTCATGTCGTCACCGAGCTGACTTATAAAAACGGGGATGAAGAATTCCGTCCTGATATCATCTTGCTGATCAATGGTATGCCTTTGGTCTTTGTTGAGGTTAAAAAACCTAATAATAGAGATGGCGTCATTGATGAGCGTAATCGTATTAATAAGCGCTTTAGCAATCCTAAGTTTAGACGCTTCGTTAATCTGACTCAGTTTATGATCTTCTCTAATAACATGCCTTATGCTGACGGTGATCCTGAGCCGATCCAAGGGGCGTTTTATGCCAGTAGCTCTTATCACAAGCCAATATTTAACTATTTTCGTGAAGAAGAAATATTTAACTATAATGCAATACTCAAGCCTATCAGCCAAGAACAAGAGCTTTTGGTACTCAAAGACAACAACTTAACGGTTATTCATAACAGCCCTGAGTTCCAGTTAAATAAGCAGCCTGAGCGCCCAACTAACAGTATTTGCACTTCACTACTGAGCCGTGATCGCCTAGCATTTATATTACGCTACGCGCTGGCTTATGTGAATGAGACGAAGGGTATTGAAAAGCATATCATGCGCTATCCGCAAATTTTTGCGACTAAAGCCATTGCAAACACTTTAGATCAGGGTATCAAAAAAGGCATTATTTGGCACACTCAAGGCAGTGGTAAAACCGCTTTGGCTTATTATAACGTTGCGCATTTGACCGATTATTTTCAAAAACAAAACATCACGCCGAAGTTTTACTTTATCGTTGATCGCTTAGATCTACTGCAACAAGCGCAAAGTGAGTTTACCGCTCGCGGTTTGCGAGTGAAGACGGTGAGTTCAAAAGATGAGTTTGCCCGTGATATCAAAGCCACCAAAGCCATTCATAATGACGCAGGTGAGCCTGAGATCACCGTGGTTAATATCCAAAAGTTTGAAGAGGATCCAAACGTCACAGCGACCAAAGATTATAATGTTGATATTCAGCGCGTGTACTTCTTGGATGAAGTGCATCGCAGCTATAATCCTAAAGGCAGCTTTTTAGCAAATTTAAAAGAATCTGATCCAAACGCGATCAAGATTGGGCTAACAGGCACACCGTTACTTGGTGACGATTACAATTCAAGAGCTTTATTTGGCGACTATATTCATAAGTATTATTACAACGCGTCTATTGCTGATGGCTATACCCTGCGATTGATAAGAGAGGAGATATCTACTAACTACAAACTGATACTAAAAGAAGCGCTTGCAAAGGCAAAGGTGCTGGCAGGTGATGTTAAGCGTGAGGAGATATATGCTCATCCTTGCTTTGTTGAGCCGATGCTTGAATACATTGTCTCAGATTTTGAAAAAAGCCGTGGCGCGCTAAATGATGCCAGTATAGGCGGCATGGTCATTTGTGATAGTGCCAAGCAAGCCAAGCAGATGTATGAGATTTTCAATAAACTTTATGCTCAAGATAAAGCAATTACTGATAACCAAGCGTCTAATTCAAATGCTAAAACATTAGCAGAGATTCGTCATGAAGAGCTAAAGGTCAAATCTGCTCAACTAATTTTGCACGATGTAGGCACAAAAGAAGATCGTAAAGGCTGGGTTGAGGACTTTAAAGCAGGTAAAATAGACTTCCTATTTGTCTATAACATGCTATTGACTGGCTTTGATGCCAAACGTTTAAAGAAGCTGTATATTGGCCGCGTTATTCGTGAGCATAACTTATTGCAAGCGTTAACGCGCGTCAACCGCACCTATAAAGACTTTAGATACGGCTATGTGGTTGATTTTGCAGACATCAGCAAAGAGTTTGAAGAGACCAATAAAGCCTATTTTAAAGAGCTGCAATCTGAGCTGGGCGATGAGCTTGAGCACTATTCAAACCTGTTCAAAACTCAAGAAGAGATTCATGAGGAGATCGCACAGGTCAAAGAAGTGCTGTTTGAATACGATACCAGCAATATGGAAGTATTCAGCGATCAGATCAGCCAAATACAAGATTTGGGACAAATGCGTGCGCTCAAAAAAGTATTGGCAAACGCCAGAAGCCTATATAACCTGATCCGCCTGCAAAGTAACTATGAGATTTTAGAGTCACTTGATTTTCAAAAGCTCAACGTCTTATACCGTGAAGCCAGCCATCATCTTGACCTGCTCAATACCAAGCAAAACCTAGAGCATGGGACAGCCACCAGTAATCTACTCAATCAAGCACTAGAAGATGTGATCTTTAAGTTCACCAAAATAGGCGAAGAAGAGCTGGTATTGGCCGATGAGCTTAAAAGCACTCTACGCAAAACCCGTGAAGCGATGACAGATAATTTTGATCCAAAAGATCCTGAATTTATCAGTTTAAAAGAAGAGCTTGAGCGTATCTTTAAGGCCAAAAAACTAAGCGAAGTCACGCAAGAGCAGATGAATGCAAACATTGATGAGCTGACCAAGATTCATAATCGCATCAAAGAGCTGAATCGTAAAAATGCCAATCTCAGTCAAAAATACGGCGGCGATACCAAATATGCCCGCATTCATAAGCGATTAAGAGAACAAGGTCAGCAGCAAGATAATAAAAAACGCTCAGAATATAAGTTACATGAAGTCCTAGCAAAGATAAAAACTGATGCCGATGAAAAAGTGTTAAACAGCAATGACATCGTAGAGCATGGCGATTATTTTGAACGAGAAATGATGCCTATTATCATTAAGCGATTCAATAAAGACAAGAGCCAAGACAAGATCACACTAAATAATGATAGCGTACGTTACGTTAGCAAATTGGTTGTCAATGAGTACACCAATGAATACCACACTGGAGCAAGAGCATGGTAGAGCTTGAATTTAAAGCCAAAACCCAAGAGTTAATTGATGGTCTAAAAAGCATCTGTGCCAACTATGGCCTTGGTAACGATGGTAACGAGTTTAAAATCATCACTCAGATATTTTTGTACAAATTCTTAAATGATAAGTTTGCCTATGAAGCCAAAAAAATAGACGACGACGTGGCAGCAGCTGATAAGTGGGAAGAAGCGCTCAAAGCCATGAGTGCAGACGACTACGACATGCTACAGATGCAGATGAGCGCGGATACCGCACGCTTAGAGCCTGAGCATTTTATCAGCACCTTGTTTAATCAAAGTAACGCGCCAGATTTCGCTAAGCTGTTCGATGATACCTTGATGGATATCGCCACCAAAAACAACGACATCTTTGCGGTAAAAACTGAGGGCGGCGCAAAAGTAGTGCTCTTTGATCGTATCAGTACCTATATTGCAGATGAGTCTAAACGTGATGACTTTTGTCGCGCGGTCATTAATAAGCTGGTCGAATTCAGCTTTGAGCGTATCTTTGATCAGAAGTTTGATTTTTACGCGGGTATTTTTGAGTACCTAATTAAGGACTATAACAGCAACTCAGGTGGCAAATACGCTGAGTACTTCACGCCTCACGCCGTCGCGCGTATCATGGCAGAGATCCTTGTACCACACGCTGGGCGTGAACATATCAGAAATGTGACATGCTACGATCCATCGGCAGGGTCGGGGACGCTACTGATGAACGTCGCTCATGCTATCGGTGAAGACCGCTGTACGGTCTATACGCAAGATATCTCACAAAAGTCATCGAACCTATTGCGGCTAAACCTAATCTTAAATAATCTTGTGCGCTCAATACCCAATGTGATTCAGGGTAATACGATCCAGCACCCGTATCATAAAGACGGTGAGGCGCTCAAGCAGTTTGACTATATCGTCTCCAATCCGCCATTTAAGCTCGACTTTAGCGACTATCGAGACGCGCTAGACAGTAAAGAAAACAAAGAGCGATTTTTTGCAGGCATTCCAAAGATTAAGCCTAAAAGCAAAGATAAGATGGAAATCTATCAGCTGTTTTTACAGCATATTATCGCCTCACTCAAAAAAGGCGGAAAGGCCGCGATGGTCGTACCGACAGGCTTTATCACTGCGCAGTCTGGTATCGATAAAAAAATCCGGCAAAAGCTAATCGATGACAAGATGCTCGCTGGTGTGGTCTCTATGCCGTCGAATATCTTTGCGACCACAGGGACAAACGTGTCGATCGTGTTTATCGATGACAGCAATGATGGCGATGTGGTGCTGGTCGATGCGTCAAATCTCGGTCAAAAAGTAAAAGAAGGCAAAACCCAAAAAACGGTACTCTCTGCTGAGGAAGAACAGCAAATCATCAATACTTTTAATAATAAAGCGCAAGTCGATGATCTGTCTGTGACCGTCAGCTATGATGACATCAAGACAAAGAACTATAGCTTTAGCGCGGGTCAGTACTTTGAGGTAAAAATTGAGTATGTCGATATCACTGCTGAGCAGTTTAAAGAGAAAATGCAAAGCTATACGGATAACTTAGATCGGTTGTTTGGTGAGTCTCGTAAGCTTGAAGGTGAGATTAAAAAGCAGTTGGTGGGTTTAGATTATGAATAGAACTTACGAAAAAATGGATGATCTAATAACTGAAATATCAATGGGGCCATTTGGATCTGATATTAAAGTAGAGTACTTCGTTGACGAGGGTGTTCCTGTACTAAATGGCTCTAACATATCTGGCTTTAAAGTTACTGACGATTTTCACAACTATGTGACTGAAGAACGAGCAAGTGGATATAGAAAAGCTATCGCTGTACGTGGTGATATCGTTATTACTCATCGTGGAACGCTAGGGCAAATTGCCTATGTACCAGATGACTCACAATACGAAAAATACGTTATTTCACAAAGCCAATTCAAAGTTAGACTAAATACAGAAAAGGTTAATCCTGTATATTTTACATACTACTTTCACACTAACGAAGGTCAGCAGCGGCTACTATCTTTTAAAAGCCATGTAGGTGTACCAGCGTTAGCGCAGGCCACAACGAACTTCAGGCTATTAGACTTTCCTCTAATACCTAAACCAAAGCAAGACGCCATTGCATCTATTCTAGAAACACTTGACGAGAAAATAGAACTCAACAACCAAATCAACGCCGAACTAGAAGCTGTGGCAAAAACGCTATATGACTACTGGTTTGTACAGTTTGATTTTTCCGATGCAAACGGTAAGCCTTATAAATCATCTGGCGGTAAGATGGTTTATAACGAGGTGTTAAAGCGTGACATACCTGAGGGGTGGAATAACGGAATTATTCAAGAACTTATTGACAAGGTTCCATCTAGTAACAGAGTCCCAGCAAAAGAATTTAAGGATACAGGTGAATATCCCATTATCGATCAAAGCCAAGACTTTATTTGTGGGTATACAGATGATAAAAGCACAGTAATAAAACCAGAAACGGCACATGTTATCTTTGGTGATCACACAAGAGTAGTTAAGCTAGTCAATTTCAATTATGCAAGAGGAGCGGACGGTACACAGGTATTGATTGCTAAAAGCGATAAAGTACCCAGCTATCTACTTTATCAAATTGTTTCAGATATTGATCTTTCAAACTATGGCTACGCAAGGCACTATAAGTTCTTAAAGGATACGAAGTGTGTTATTCCAAATAGATTAGTAGCTCAACGTTTTCAAGAAAAAGTTAAGCCTTTTCATGAGAAAATCAAAGACAATATTTTTCAAAATCAGCAGCTTGAAAATCTTAGAGACTGGCTACTTCCTATGCTGATGAATGGTCAGGTGACAGTAAAGTAATCACGATAAACTTATAATCAGGAAAAGCGTTATGGAGCTGGTAGCAAATATTTGGCCAATCGTAGATCAAATGACGGGCGTCGTTCAGCGTTTTTTGTTTAGATCCTATGCGCTAGACGCCACCGATCGAGAGATAAGCACCGTTTTAACCACGCTTGCGCGTTCCGACTACCGCACAGCGCAAGTCGTAAAGATACCCGATAACTATCAGCTTAGCTCTGAGCATGGGGCGATGTCCGGAGCTGTCGAAGTCGCTACCTTTAATCAATACATGCACAGCATTGTAGAGGACACACTAGCAGCCGCTGAAAAAACCTTTGCGAATATGAATAATTATGGCATAGGCATAGATGGCCCACTAATCCCTGAAGCTTTAACATTTCCAGCAGAGCCGTACCTTTTGACCACTTATCTAATAGAGCTACCTAGTGGTGAGCTGATCCCGCATGTAAAGGCAGGTTAGTTGGCGTGAAAGTATTTAGTTGAGTTTTCTAAGCTTGAGCGAAGTTATCACAAAACAATAAAAATACCCCTTGGCTAATCACTAAGGGATATTTTTGCAAATAACAGTTAGTTATCCTTCGACATTTTCTACAGCGCTTACCTTATCGTATTCATCAAGACGCTTACCATTAAGCTGCCAGTGATCCAAAGCCAACTCCATTAGCATCTGTTGCCTTCGCTCGATGGAAGTTTTTGTCCACTCATCAAACTGGCAGTTTAATTTATCCTTTAGACGATTAAGGCCAGTATTTTTACCGATAGTGTATTTATCATTTAATAGCTTAGTGACCACAAAGTTAGAATGAATGTACTCAGCTTGTTTCATACCGAACCAATCAGTAGATAGATCGTTATAATTATTAATGGCTTGATTGATTTGGCTTTCAAGTAAAGTCACATTACCTAGCATATAGGTATATTTTTCATGATCTTCACCATCAGTAAATTCGTCACTTGTGTCTAGGTTCTGCACAGTCTGTGGCAAAATATGTTCGATTTGCAGTCTTTGTATGTTGTCTTGGCTAAGGGGATTTAGTCCTGCTTGTATGCATAATTCGGTATCTAAGCACCCTAAAATATAGCGCTCTCGATATTGAGGATTATAGTCGTAATGTCTAATTTGTGAAAAACTATATCTAAAGTCTGACAGATAGCCTCTTAAGTAAGGAATCATAGTTTCATCAATGATCTTTACGATCTCATCTACGCTACGTATCCCGCGTAGCTTAATTGCCCAGTCTGTAAAGCGCCGCTCATAGTTTTTGGTTTGCATCTTCAGTGTATTAGCAAAGAATAAGAAGCTTTCTATCTGCTGTGCAAGATAATTGATTACATCGTCATCACAATTCAGGTTTAATGCCATCAATAAAATAAGGTGCTGGCGTGAGCGTTGTTTATTAATGTAGCCAATATTGACTACGTTAGGATACTTATTAACTCCGTCCGCGTTATTGTCGCTATTGGTTGCTTGAACCAAATAGCTATAACGTTTAGCCGCAGCGACCATTTCATTCACTAAATGAAGAGGGGTGCTTTCATAGTCTAGTTTACTCTTGCCTTCTTTTGATATGATCCATGAGTACAGGTCATCTTCTCGAATAATACCATTATGGTAACGTGCGATCATAAAGTATCTTAAAAAACGTAGTGGCTTATCCGCTTCATCACAGTTTTGAAGATAAGTGGTAATCTGCTTCCACTTGGTTTTGATGTCCTCAAAATCATGTGAGTTCGCTTTACTAAACATCAAGTTTTTAACAAGATCCATAGCGTTGAGACCAGCACCGCGCTGGTTGATCGTCTCAAATATTTTGAGCGCACTGCCAAGATTGTCTGACTCCATCACTACCACAGTGACGTTAGTTAAAAAGTACTGTGTGTATTCTTCAAACAGTAACGTCTCTTGATTTACATAGTTTTGTAGGTGCTCAAAAATACGCGCGTATGCTTTTTGCATTTTTTCGATTGAATTGGTGATCTCGCCTTCGTATGTCTTTTTTTGAATTAGCGTGTCTATATATCCGTTGCTCTCATCATACTGTAGCTCAAGACGCGAGAGCGTAGATTTAGTTTTTAAATCAAATTTGAATAGCCAGTTTTTTATAATATTAAGGATACTGTTGCTCATCTCAGAAAGTTGACTATCTTTCTGGATCTCCTCTAATATATCGCGCATGGCGCACAGAGTAATTACAATAGTAGTGAGGCGCTGTTGACCATCTATAACATCGTACTTTTTATTATTTTCTACAATGATGATTGAGCCTAGAAAATAGCTCTGTTGCTCATGAGCATGTGCTTCAAACTCTTCATCAATATCAACTAAAAACTGATAAATATGCTTGTCTGCTTCCCAGACGTACTCCCTTTGATAGTCTGGGACTACGAAGTAATACTTTTCAAGATCTTGAATACTAAAGACGTCTGCATCAATTTTCATGTATAACCTTAACCTATGTCGTATATTTTTAGCTGATAACTTTTTATATAGAACTTTGTTCGTTAAAAGTAGAATAGCTTATCATAAACAAAACCAGACGATATACTGCTTTTGCATAATTGACAGTGCATAATAAACAAAATCATTCATACTTAATTATTTCTAGCGCTCTTACTATGCCCAATCACTACCAAAGCCTTGTCCTAAGACTAACTCAGCAGCCAACCGAACAAGAATGGCTTGAGTTTAAGCATAATTTTCATAGTCCTGATGAGATCGGTAAGCGTATCTCTGCACTTGCCAATGGCGCGTGTTTGGCTGGCAAGAAGTTTGGCTATTTAGTTTTTGGCGTAGAGGACGGCACGCACAACATCGTTGGCACAAGCTTTAGCCCGAGGACAAAAAAAGCTAAAGGCAACGAAGACTTAGAGCATTGGCTGGTAAACCGTCTAAGCCCTAAGATTCACTTTACCATTCATGAGCTACAGATTGATGATAAAGCGGTGGTACTGTTTGAGATTCCAGCAGCTACCGATACGCCTGTCAGCTTTTTGCATGAGCCTTATATTCGTATCGGTAGTGTCACAAAGCTGCTCAAGCATTATCCTGATCAAAGCCGTAAGCTCTGGCAAAATCAAGCCGATGATTGGAGCGCGGAGATTTGTCATGAAGCAACGCTTGAAGACCTTGATCCTCGCGCTATTGTGGTTGCTAGACAAGTTTTTGCGGATAAAAACAAGCGGTTGGCTGAAGATGTTAAAGAATGGGACGACATCACTTTTTTAAATAAAGCCAAAATCACCATTCACGGTCAGATTACTAACACAGCGATTATCCTATTAGGTCGTTATGAATCCACGAGTTTTTTGAGTCCAGCGCAAGCGCATATCACTTGGATTTTAAAGGGCGTTGATGGCATTGAAAAAGATTATGAGCATTTTGAACCACCGTTTTTGTTAGTCTTAGATGAGGTGTATAACAAGATTCGTAATCTCAATTACCGCTACATGGCGTCAGGTACGCTATTTCCTGAAGAGGTGCAGCAGTACGATCCTTATATCATTCGTGAAGCGTTAAGCAATGCCATTGGTCATCAAGATTACCGCCTAGGCGGACGTATCATAATAGTTGAAAAAGAGGACTCAACGCTATTGTTTCAAAACAGTGGCGCATTTATTCCTAAGACCATTGAAAATGTACTATTGCAAGATGCGCCTGAAGCGAGCTACCGCAATCCGTTTTTAGTCAATGCCATGGTCAATCTAAATATGATGGACACCATCGGTAGCGGCATCAAAAAAATGTATCAGATTCAGTCCAAGCGCTTTTTTCCATTGCCAGATTATGACTTATCCCGTGAAAGAGTAGGCGTGAAGTTCACAGGCAAAGTGCTTGATCAAGAGTACGCCAAGCAGCTAGCGACCGTTGATAATCTCACACTGCACGACATCATAGCGCTGGATAAAGTACAAAAAGGGCAGTCAATCACTGAAGAGGAAGCCGACGCGTTACGCAAAAAGTCATTGATAGAAGGACGTAAAAACAGCTATATCATTGCCGCTGATGTTGCAAAGCACACTGAGCAGCAGGCAGAGTATATGCAAATGCGCGGCTTAGATGACATGCATTATCAAAGCTTGATTATAGAATACCTCAAGACGTTTGAGCGAGGCAGACTAGCTGACTTTGATAAAATGCTGGCTAACAAGTTACCGCAAGTGCTAGATGATAAACAGCGTAAGAACAAGGTGCGTAATCTATTGCAGAAAATGCGCCGTGATGGATTAGTCGTTTCTGAGGGTTGGTCTTGGACTCTTGCAAATAGCTAAGGATAGCTAAAAACAGCTAAGAATAGCTAAACCTAGCTAAAAGCAGCTAAGCGTAGCTAAAGATAGCCAAAAAACAAGCCGCTTAGTGCGGCTTGTTTTTCATCATTGATCAGTGGAACCGCGCAGCCATCTTCCTCTCGATCCACTGAGCGACTTCACTTTCAACCCATGCTACGCGTCCTTTGGTCATCTTTACTTGAACAGGAAAAGTAGGGTCATAACGTTTAGATCTCTTATTAAGCATATCATAAATTGTGGAACTACTAAGTCCTATACAGTCTTCGACTTGCTCTATCGAAATCATACGAGGTATTTGTGGCATGCTTGGCATTGATGTGTTTGGTTGAGTGTTTGCGTTTAAATTATCCATTGTTTTCTCCTAGTAAGTTAATGAGAATCTTTCTTCTCATACAGTTAGGGAGTCCTATATTTTTTTACGGCATCCTATACAGTCCGACCGTTCGCCTTAGTTAACCCAATAAAAAAAGGAGCAGAATGAATCCGCTCCTTCTTATATCAACTGCTTATTTTCATAGAGTTAGCTAACTGCTGTTACGCTTTGCCGTAGTCCTTGCTCAATGCTAGTCACGTTACGGGTTACTAAATTATTCTGATAGTTTCCTTGCTGATCACTACTGACATCATCTGTATCTACTGGATAAAACTCTTCCACCACATCAGACATCTCATCACCATCTACTTCAAAGCAAGAGTTGGCATAACCTGTTTTAGCGGCGTCATCCAACGCGATTTGATCGAAGCCATATTCGCTAAGCTCACTATCAATGGCCTTAGCTTGTTGTACCGCATCTTTTAATGTCACCCCATCGCGTAGCGTTAAATCGACAAAGTAGATTGGCGTGCGATAGCTTTGCGTCGTGCTTTTACCTCGCAAGGTGAGTTGCAACGGCAAGCACGACAGCTTATTGCCAGATACTGCGGCAAAGTAGCTTAAGCGTGCGGCAAGCGTTCTAATACTATTAAAGCCTGTGGTGCGAAAGATAAAGGTGCCTAGTTCATCGTCTTCACTAAGATTAACGTAGAGCCTGCCATAAGGCTTACAAGCACCCCCTTGCGCTAGTGGACAACGATCAGGTGATGGGCAAGGCAGTGTTTCCACGCCATTATTGGTTCGGCGCTGACATTGCTCACCGTCACCCACACATAGCGGTCTGCCCGTTTGTCTATCGAATAGCGTGTATTCTGCTCGCAAATTCAGTTCAGGGTCATTAAACAACATGCGTACCGGTATTTGTCTGAGTTTACCGTCATTCTTTTCGCGCAGCTTTGCATCGAGTGGATGGTTAACCCAGCCATCTTTGTTTTGGATTTGACTGGTAATCGTGAACTGATCGTCTTTAGCAGGTAGACGCTTGCCATCTTTTTGAATGACACGTCCGATGCTAATACGACCTAAAACTGGTGGGGTTATGGTTAGACCTTTAATCATGGTGATATTCCTTATGTGTTTTGATGAGCCATAAAAAAGCCCACCGATTAGGGTGGGCAGTTATGCGCTTTGATTGATTTGCTTTGATTGGTTAATAGATGTTTTGATGATTGAGTAATCTTTGGCTTAGTCATTAAGCACAACGAAGCGTCTGCTACCTTGCTTTGTCTTACCAAACTGCACGAGCAATTCAGGATGCGCCTTGATGACCGCCTTGCTATCAAGACCGACACTGTCTTTCGAGCGCTTCCATGAAATAGCACCTTTTTCAAACACTGCTACTTCATGATCGGCAATAAGCGTTTGCAGCTGATGCTTTACCTGATCATGACGCTGCTCTAACTCTTGCATGTAATCACGGTAGCTCAGCAATTGCTCAAATAATTTATTAGCGCCATCGTCATCACGCAGATCAACCTTGCTTGAAGGTTTAGGCGTTGGATACAGCTGCTTTAATGCCTGAGCTGCAGATTCAGAATGATCAGGCGTTGGCGGTGTATCGGTTGCTACGTATTGCCAGAACAGACGCTCATGCTCCATGATGGACTCAATCAAACGCTCATCACGCTCAACTTTATAAATCTTAGCCTCATGTCCACAGAGTAGTACGCAGATGTGCGCTGCAGTTTTGCCAGTGACCGCTAATTGGTGCTGTACTTGGCAAGTGACATATAAGGGTACGCCATGCTTCCACAGCTTAGCGCCATGCTCACCAGCCGTTTTACACTCAAGTATTTGTACTTCATCACTGCCAACCACCGAGTAATCTAAATTAGCCAGCATAAAGTGGTTGTCAGGATCAGGATGCTGCAAGATGGCGTTTACGCGGCGTACCTTATTGCCAGTGTGCTTTTGATAATATTTAGCCACCATCGGCTCAAGCGTATTGCCCCAGTACAGTGGTGAGTAGCCCTCGATGCTCTCATCGATGCTTGATTCCATGCGACCCGTCTTGATCATCCATAGCTCAAGCATGGAAAGGTAAGGATGGATACCACAAGCGGCAGCAGCGTCACTACTGCCGATACCTTGCTTGCGAACAGCTAGCCACTCTTCACGACTTAACGATTTGGTGTTAATCAAACGCTTAGCTGTGGTTGATGTATTTGCTTGAGTAGGTCTACCAACCGCTTCATTTTGCTTTAGCGTGAGTTCTGCTGGTTTGCCCTTGGTTTCAGGCTTAGCAGTTCGCGATGCTTTACCCTTAACGGTGGCACGCTTAAGTCTTGGCTGCGTCGTATTTGTATTGTTTAATGCGATCATGTTCATAGTGAGCTCCTTCGTTAGATTTATTATTAATAAGTAATGCAGTGCTTTGTTTGATTGACGGCATAAAAAAACCACGCTCAAAGGCGTGGTTGATTCATTGAGTAAACAAAGTCATTAAGAGATTAAGCAATTAAGCGCAGCGCTTCATCAAGGCTCTTATCTTTAAGTTTAGCCCCTGCACCGAACCAAGCTGAGTCTAAGCGATGATCCCTCGACATGGCACGGCGTTCATGATCGACAAACTCTGTCATGGCAGACAGCAGGCCATAAGCGGTGTCTTTGGCAGATGCTAAGTCCGCACCGCGACCCTGACCGTTAAACATCGTCATCACCTGATTCATGGCGCGAGCATTAGGCACCGCTTCTTTCTCCTTCTTAGCGGTATTAAACAGAATAAGGCCATCGTCTTTGACATCGTTAAACACGCGGTTTAAATAATTAGCGGCTTCTGCTTGCGTCACTCGTCTGTTGGTGAGCTGCTTCATCTCATAATTAAAGTCATCCCACTGACTGACAGATACGCCTAATTGCTGTTTGACTTTATCGGCATCAAAGGTGGTACTGTGCGGAACTTTCACCACGCCGCCGTTGCCATCAGCAAGGCTGACTGCTAAGGTGTTATTACACACCACACGGATATTAGTGAACTGCGCTGTGGTGGCAAGCGTACCATCACAAGCGGTTGCTAGCAGCAAATAGCCATGACTGACATCACCGCCTTTGAGTGTTGCAGACTGACCGGTACGAGCAAGGGCCCAGAACTTACGACCACCTTTTAAAATCCCTGCCGTTTCTAACTCAAAGTCTGCTTGTTCAGTCAGATCACGATAAAACTCTAGAATCTCACTGGGTTGTACTTCTTGATAGCGTTGACTCACTACTGATAATGGCTCTAAGTTATCACTGCGATACAACACCTTATTGCTATCAAAAGGCATGATCAGATTTTGGCCTTTATCGTTGGTTGCCATGTAGCTAACGTCCGATGATTCGATACGCCAATCCATACCAGCCTCACGAGCCCAAACTTCAATAGGCTGCTTGGGTGAAAGCTCGTTTCCAAGACCATGCCAAGGGGTTTCGCCAACATAAGCCATATTTTCGATTAAATGTGCCATGAGTACTGCTCCTTGATAAGTTTTAATGAAATGATTACTGATGAATAAGGTTATAGCGTGAAGGGTTTAAAACAGCGCTGACAAAGGTAGTTTTTCTGAGGAGTTGTGATTAGCGGCGTTTGTGCGCGGCGCGTTGCTACGCTAACAGCAGAGGCAATCGCGGTGGCTGTAATCACACCAATGGCAGGATTGACTTTGTAGTATTTACAAATGCTCACGCCAAGGCTTGTCAGCGTTGCTTGAGAGCACAACTGCTCGAATATTGATGAGACGGGATTAGATTGACTGATTACATCGGATGAGTGACAGTAAGGGCAAATAGGTTTCATAGGATCTCCTTGAGAGTGGCGCATAAAAAAGGCCTGCTATAAAGCAGACCTTGATTAGACGTTTAGGGTTAGATTGATGAGGAAGCAATAGCTCCTTATCTCATGGGGATACTATATATCTGTAATTTTTTTGCTATGAGATTATGCCTCTATGTTTTACCTACATCAGCTCCCTTTTACTGAGCTACTTAAGCATGCTTTGCCCAAAGGATTTCATATTCGGTACAGACACCTTAAGACGTTGATAGCTACCATCACGCTTATCAGGGCGGGTTAAATACAAGGCAGCTTCAACCGCATTCTCAACTTCTTGCATGTTGTTACGATGGATCATCCCGATACCAAGTTTGCCGTAGCGTGCAAGACCTTCCTTATATTCTTTAGTATTTAAGATAAAGCAGTAGCCAACGCCTTCAGTAATAGCTTGCCATTTTTGTCCAACTTGATCAGCCAAATAACTGTCCTTGTAATGTTTTGAACCATCAAAGATCAATAGCAGATGACAGTGAAATCCACCATTGTCTTCACCCTGTTCTAACGACCAAGCATGGCTAAGCAAATGTGTAAAACAAGTATCGCCATTATGAATGGCGTCTCTTAATTTTTTCATATGAAAATCAAAATCACGAATGGTAATGTGATGGCTAAGTTCTTGGATGTATTTTAAATCTACTCTGACAAACAATAATCTTGGGTAATTTAAAATTAGGCTTCTGATATTAAGCTCTAAGCTTTTGCAGTTTTGATTACTTTGATAACGCCACGCACTATAATCCTTCTTAATCCCCTTTTCACAGCTTGACAGTAAATTAATAAACTGTTCTGTTTTTTCATCATCCCAAAAGACATTGTAAGGATAATCGTTACCAATAATCATATTGGTTGTTTCTATAAATGCTTGGATAGATTTTAAATATCTGTCTTCAGGATTTAGACTGATCATGAACGAGTAATAGAACTCGTTCAATTGACTTTTGACTTGCTGAAAATTAATCGTACCAAACAGTACATCTCTAACCAGTCTGTCGACGTTAGAGATGAGTTGAGACTGATTAACAGGTGAATAGATCATGGCTTGTTTTCCTATGAATATAAAGTTGAATGGGTGCTACATATATTCATAGGGTTGTATATTTTTTTACTACTAAGTGCGGATAGCATCCGCCTTGGTTAAGTATTACTTAATATAACTTATATTATCTTACCGTTCTTTTGCTGGTGTCAAAATAGCAGTTTTATATAGGCAGCCTTGGGTGTACGAAAAATAAAACCCCGTAAATTACTGCACCTTGGAGAAGAGGGTGAAGATGGAGTTAGCTGATAGGAGTTGATAGTAGATTGCTGTCTGGGTCGAGTATTTTATTAGGATGAAGTTAGCAAAAATATTCAGATATAAGAGATTGCTATTAATATAATAGGGTATTAAGCTATTAAATCCAGTAATCATATAGGCTGCTGTGCAAAATTATTATGAAAATAGCATTTAAATGTTGTATAAATAGTGTTTAAATCATATAGTAATAACACTTGTATTTAATGAAAATATCACGCGTGATATTATAATGAGGAATAGTATAATGCCAATTTATCGCGACACTCCTACATCAAATATTATCAGTGATAGCAAAAAATACTTTGATGAGAATATAAGGTCGTTATCAGAGAGACAGGTATCTTGGCTGCAAGTCTATCTTGCTGATAAAACAAAGGATGTTTCTTTTATAAGTTTGGGGTCAACTAACTTGCATGAAGAGCTTATAAATAAGCTAGTAAAAATTGATAGCTTTAAGCAAGTCTTCTATGATGCCCATTTAAAAATGTTAAATAGTTTAGTACCAGATAAATATTTTAAGTTAATTGAAGAGAGTTTGAGAGCTCAGATATTCATCTTACAAGTTCTTTCTGATGAATATGATTATAATGTAGGAAAAATACAAACTGACCATATACTTAAACTAATCTATAATTTTTTTGATAGGAAGGAAAATGAAAATACGGCAGAAAATAAAATAATATTTTTAACCAATATAATGTCAAGGCTTGAAGAAATTGTTTCGAATAGTAATTATGATAAATGGCTAAATGATAATGAAGAAAGACAGCTAAAGTGGGCTGCTAATTATTTAGTTGAAAAGAAACTAATCGTAAATGTAAGTAATTTAGAAAACTCAAAGGTCAATTTAAAAGCCATAGTATTGTCTTCTTTAGATCTCATTGATTATCCTAGTCGTATTGAAATTAGAGATAAAAACTACTCATATAAAATGAGTACAAATAAAGAAATCATTATCGATAAAATGAAGCGTGCTTGGAGCCAACAAAAATATCGTGACGCGGGTAAGACAAAAAAGCCGTATCACCTACCACTTACAAAAAATACCAAAGCTAGATTAAAGAAGATGGCACAGGTGCAAGGACTGTCAGAGACAGCCATGCTTGATATATTAATCAATCGATTCTATGAGCTTGATTATGTTGATGTTGATGGCAAAGACTTATATTAACCATTATCGATATACCCTTGCAGCTCATCAGCTGTGATACCTTGCTCTAATAGCGCTTTGATCAGATCTTGTTTATCAGCGTTTTGTAATGTGTTTGGTTGCTTACTTGCCAGCGACTGCTCAATTTGCTGCCTTGCTGTCTGAAAGTCCACGACCTCGCCTGTGTCTCTCAATAGGTCTAAAAAGTCTGCCCAGACCTGCATGATTTTACGACGCTCTTCTAAATGCTGCGCGTGGTTATAAACCGCGCGAATGCTGCTTTTTTTATCATGCGCCATCTGCTTTTCAATCGCGTCGCCCATATAGCCAAGCTCGTTTAGGTTGGTAGAGGCGATGTGACGAAAGCCGTGACCTGTCTGTTTGCCTGCGTAACCCAAGATATCGAGCGCATTATTGATAAACTCTTCACTATATGGCTGATGCATGCCTGTATGATAAAACACGTACTCATATTGCCCCGTGATGGCTTTCATTTCCTCTAGCACTTTGAGCATTTGATCTGACAGTGGTACGACATGCTTACGCGCAATTTTAAGGTTATCAATATCAACACGCCATAAGCGATTGGCAAAATCGATATGTGACCACTTCATCATACGCAGCTCGATGGTACGACAGAATGAATAGGCTAAGAATTTCATACCTAATCGAGTTTGGTCGTGACCATGATAGCCTTCGATAGCTTGGAGTAGGGCAGGTAGCTCATGGATATCCACATGCTTCATGTGCTGACTTTTGGCTTTAGGATAGAGGGCCTTTAAATCATCGATTGGGTTTTGCTCAATGATGCGCTCACGTTTGGCACGTCTTAAAACATTAGCCACCAGATCAATTGTGCGTCTAGTGACCTCACGTGGTGGCTCACCTTTTGTGTTTACACGCGTTTCGATCTCATCTGCCATCGATCGACAATCCTCAAAGCTTACATCTTTTAGTGCAATGCCTTCAAAGTGGGGCAACACGTCTTTATGCATCCGGTTATAGTCCTGCTGATAGGTACGCGGCTTAACGTTGCGCTTGCGCTCAGCGAGCCAGTCTAAGGCGTAGTCATTAAATTTCTGCGCGTGGATGTTAGCAAGCTTGTCTTGACGCTTTTTATTTTTTGGGTCGATACCATCAGCGAGCAGCGCTTTAATCTCAGTATTGGCTTGTCTAGCTTCAGCAAGCGACATGATGGGGTAAGTACCAAGTGTGAGCCGTGTCTGCTTACCATCGAAGCGATAGGCGCTTATCCATGTCTTTGTACCAGTATTGCGTACTAATAGCTGTAAGCCTTGCTGATCACTGTATTTGTCAGGACGTGAAGGTGTGCATTTCTCACTAGGTTTAAGCTTGCGTATCTTACTATCGCTTAACATGTTGGTCTATTCCCTATGGCTACAAGCTATATGAATCAAGAAATACAACAAGTACGTTGGTCTAATGCTGAATCATAAAGCCTAAATGTTGGTCTTTTTGAGGTCTAATGAAATCATAGACCAACAGATAGACCAACACAAGCTATGGGATAGGTGGGTTATGTTCGGATAGATTAGGAAAACGTTAGACATAAAAAAAACGCTAGAAGCGTTATTTATAAAGGGTTTAAGATGTATATAGGATAGTTTAGGACAAGCTAGGAAACTAGTATTTAATAAGATTGGCGGTGAAGGAGGGATTCGAACCCTCGATACGCGATTAACGTATACACACTTTCCAGGCGTGCGGTTTCAGCCACTCACCCACTTCACCGTTTAGACAGACCGCATTTGCACGATACTGATTTTTGACTGGCTAAGTATAGCGGATACCATTTAAAAAGTCACGACTTACGCCTTATCTTTCTTTATTGATGGACGCCTGCTAGGATATGCATACGAAATAACAAGTATAGACGATTGAGAGTTGCATGATAAGAGTTGGTGGGTATCAAGGTGTTTTGAACAACAGCATAATGGTGGTATTTGCTATCGTCGTAGGGCTATCATCAGCGCAGGCA
>Ga0208300_100535_pt1 | contig 25622 bp, 23 predicted proteins | sample 23_taG_FD_184096 | JGI IMG/M metagenome (GOLD analysis project Ga0208300, IMG submission 184096) | Marine viral communities from Cariaco Basin, Caribbean Sea - 23_WHOI_OMZ (SPAdes) (version 2) | ecosystem: Environmental > Aquatic > Marine > Oceanic | place: Caribbean Sea: Cariaco Basin...
TTTTGTCTGGCCAAAGTTGTAGGTATTCACCCATTGCCTTATTTGAATGGGTGGAGATCCACCCATTCTCTTACCTTGGATGTTCAGATGATTGCAGGAATGCACTGTTTTATAAGGTAGTTTCATACCTGGTCTGGTCCTTGCCTTCAGATGTGCCAACGCCGCCCGGTTGAGGCGACGTCGAGAACCCAAACAAACAAACAAACAAAATGAAACGGGGAGCATTCTTTATGAAAACCCAAATCGTTATGGCGGCAGCGTTCGCGTCTACCCTGGTCGTGGCCAATCCGGTTGCTGCTCAGGATCGTGAAGGCTGGCCGGACAACTTTACCGTGGGTACGGCAAGTCAGGGCGGAACCTATTTCGCCTATGGTTCCGGTTGGGCCAACTTTGTGGCTGAGAACCTTGGGATTTCCGGCGGCGCCGAGATTACTGGCGGCCCGATGCAGAACATGGCGCTGGTGCACACCGGTGATCTGCAGTTTGGTCTGACCACCATGGGTCCGGCCCGGGAATCCATGGAAGGCAACAGCCCTCTGGCTCCGGGTTTACAGATGGACAACGTCTGCGCCATCTTCCCGATGTACCAGACCCCGTTCTCTGTTACCGCCCTGTCCAGCTCGGGCATTACCTCCATTTCTGATATTCCTGATGGCGCCACGATCGGCTTTGGCCCTGCCGGCTCCACTTCGGATACCTATTTCCCGCGCATGATGGAAACCCTGGGTGTGAATTTCGAGCGCCGTAATGGCAGCTGGTCTGATCTGGGTGGGCAGCTCCAGGATGGTCTGATTGACGTGGTGGCTTTTGCCGCGGGTATCCCCATCCCGGCTGTCAGCCAACTGGAAGTTCAGACCGACGTGAACATCATCGGCATGACCGACGCGGAAGCCAAGAAGATCACCGATAACTTCCCGGTCTCCGAGTTTGTCATTCCGGCGAGCACTTACCAATCCCTGGAAAAAGACTCTCGTGTGGTATCCATGTGGAACTTTGCCATCGCCAACTGCGACGTTCCGGAAAGCCTGGTGTATGAAATTACCAAGCTGACCATGGAGAACAACGACAAGATGGTTTCCATCCACAAGGCGGCAAAGACGTCCATCCCGAAAAACTATACCAAGAACACCGTTCTGCCCTGGCATCCGGGTGCGGCTCGCTGGTTCAACGAAAACGGTTACGAGATTCCTGAAAGCCAGATCAAGTAACTATCGTTATGTGTCAGGGGGCCGATGCTGGCCCCCGTCGGCCGGCCGGCTTAATGCTGGCCCAGTTTTTCCTGTAGGCAGGGTTTATCATGACCACCGAACACTCCCCCAAGGATCCGACCCCGGCGCTGCCGGACGACGACCATATTCTTGCCCACGATGTTGACGAGGAGCCGGTTGAGGCCAATCGTCGCCTGTTTGAAGGCTGGTTGCTGAAATTTGTTACCGTGCTGACGATCAGCTATTCGTCATTCCATCTCTATTCCCTGAACATTGCCCCGATGGAAACCTGGAGTTACCGCATCGTTCACGTGGCGGGTGCGCTGGTACTCGGCTTTATACTGTATGCCGGTGCCCGGTTTCTATCCCGTGAAGAGGGTGGCGCGCGCCATAAGTGGACCACCTGGTTTGGTGGCGTTGCCCTGTTGCCTGCCCTTTATGCGCTTTACCAGACGTTTTCCTTCAGCCAGATGGTAGCCAACGGCACCATACGGATTCCGCCCGAGCTGGAAACCTGGCATTTTGGCTGGCCTCTGCTGGCGGCCACCGCTCTTGGTATTGTTCTGGGCTGGTTCCATCAGCGTGAGCGCTCGCGGTTCAGCATGCCCGATCTGGTGCTGATTGTGTGCTCGATTGCCGTCGCTGCCTATCTACTGGTGGTTTACAACACAAGCATGCGTATGACCACTGGCACCTCGTTTGCGCCGGTGGGCATTTCCTTCGCCGCCGTTGCCGGCACCGCCCTGATCATGGAACTGACCCGCCGGGTCGCCGGGCTGGCGCTGGTGGTAATTAGTCTGGTGTTCCTGGTTTATGTTTTTGCCGGTCCTTATCTGCCTGGCTTCCTGGGTTTTCCGGGGTTGTCCGTGCAGCGCTTTTTCAGTCAGGTGTATACCGATGCCGGAATTTTGGGGCCCACCACGGCGGTGTCCTCCACCTACATCATTCTGTTCATCATCTTTGCCGCTTTCCTTCAGGCGTCGAAGGTCGGCGATTACTTCGTTAACTTCGCCTTCGCGGCAGCCGGCCGCTCCCGCGGCGGCCCCGCGAAGGTGGCCATCTTTGCCTCTGGTCTGATGGGTATGATCAATGGCACCAGTGCCGGTAACGTGGTTTCCACCGGTTCGCTGACCATCCCGCTGATGAAAAAGGTGGGTTACTCCAAGAAATCCGCTGGCGCGGTTGAGGCTGCGGCATCTACAGGTGGACAGATAATGCCGCCGATTATGGGGGCGGGCGCCTTCATCATGGCGGAAATCACCGGTATTCCTTATACCGAAATCGCTGTTGCGGCGATCATTCCTGCGGTGCTGTATTTTGCATCGGTCTACTTCATGGTGGATTTCGAGGCGGCGAAACTGGGCATGCGTGGCATGCGTGAGGACGAGCTGCCGAAGCTTCGCAAGCTGATCAGGCAGGTGTACCTGTTCATTCCCATCATTATTCTGATCTATGCCCTCTTTGAGGGCTATTCGGTGATTCGTGCCGGCACCCTGGCGACCGTCTCGGCGGCGGTGGTGAGCTGGTTCTCCCCGAACAAGATGGGGCTCCGTGCCATCCTTCGGGCCCTGGATATTGCCTCGATGATGTCCATCCAGATCATCGTGGTCTGTGCGGCTGCCGGTATCATTGTGGGTGTGATTTCTCTCACCGGTGTCGGAGCTCGGTTCTCGGTATTGTTGCTGGATGTGGCCGAAGCCAGCCAACTGCTGGCACTGATATTTGCCATGTTCATTTCCATCCTGCTGGGCATGGGAATGCCCACGACAGCGGCCTATGCGGTGGCTGCGTCGGTGGTGGCGCCGGGCCTGGTTCAACTGGGTATTGAGCCGCTGACAGCACACTTCTTTGTGTTCTACTTTGCCGTGGTCTCTGCCATTACCCCGCCGGTTGCGCTGGCCTCCTACGCGGCGGCCGGTATTTCCGGAGCCAACGCCATGGAAACGTCGGTGGCTTCGTTCCGGATTGGCATTGCGGCGTTTATCGTCCCGTTCATGTTCTTCTACAACAGTGCACTGTTGATGGATGGGGACTGGCTTGTTATCGCCCGCGCCCTGGTGACCGCAACCTTTGGTGTGTACCTGTTGTCTGGTGGCGTACTGGGCTGGTTCGGCAAGGTCAGTGCTGCCTGGGTGGTCCGTATCATGCTGATTGCCGCGGCGCTGCTGATGATCGAAGGCGGCCTGTGGACGGATATGGCGGGTGTCGCCCTGGCGGTAATCTCGTTCCTGGTTCAGCGCCAGCGCAGGCAACGTCTGGCGCCTTTGGCAGTCTGAGCCGGTGCAGGGCAGGGTAATCGTGCCGGCGCACGGTTGTCCTGCCTGGTTCCGGGCGCTACGCTAGCGGTTTTCTCGGGAACCGGGTTTATGTCCTACCGGATTGGCGTTTTCCTTATTTTTGGCCTGACCCTTCTGGTGTCCTGGACACTCGGAGGCTGGGCTGGCTATCGGCAGGTGGAACAGGAAAGCCTTGAGGAATCGTTTCGTTACCGTCAGCTTGTCGCCAACGAACTGAACCGGTATCTCCCCATCCCTGAGCTCATGGCCGAGCATCCCCTGCTCGAGAAAGCCCTGAGAACTCCGGACGACCCGGGGGTCATTCTGCAAGCCAACGAAGAGATGCAGCGGATGGCCACGATCGTGGGCAGCTCTGATGTCTATCTGATGGATGTGAACGGCCTGACCATTGCTGCCAACAACTATCAGCAGGAAGACAGCTTCGTGGGTAGCAACTACGCTTTTCGCCCATACTTTTCAGAGGCTTTGGCAACCCGGGATTCGGCCATCTATTTTGCTTTGGGGCTGATGTCCAATGTGCGTGGCCTGTATTTTTCGCACCCCGTTCTGGATAGCCAGGGCTCGGTGCTGGGCGTTATTGCCGTCAAGGTCCTTGTTCACGAGCTGGAGTCCCAGTGGCACCGCCCTGCGTCGCTGAGTGAGGCGGAAATGGTGGTGCTGGACCGGGACGGCATCAGCTTCCTGGCCAGTAAGCCACGATGGCTTTACCGGGACTTCGAACCCTATACCGGCACAACGCCGGCGGCTGAATCCTACCAACGCTATCCGGACCGGGACCTGACGCCCATCAACATGAAGCGGCTCGGGCGTCCCTGGGGTGTGTCTGACCGGTCTGAAAAAATCCATCTGGTTGGGAGTGATGCTGGCGGGGATTATCTGAGTGTCCGTACCGATCTGCCCAGGCTGGACTGGACACTGCAGGTAATGGTGAGCACCCGCTCCGTTATCTGGACCCGGCTGGCATTTCTTGTTGGCGGTGCGGCCTTGTTTTTCGGAGGCTTGCTGACCTGGCTCTATCTCCGGGAGCGTTATCGCCGGGAGGCTGAACTGGCCTTGAGGGGAGAGCAGCTGGAGAGGAGGGTGGCCGAACGAACCGCCGATCTGGAGAGCTCTAACTGCAAGCTACTGGAAGAAATCCGCGAGCGTGAGCGTACCCAGAACGAACTCCGGGAAACCCAGCAGGAACTGATCCAGGCCGCCAAGCTGGCCGTTCTGGGGCAGATGTCGGCGGGCCTGAACCATGAAATGAACCAGCCACTGACTGCGATACAGACTTACGCCAGAAACAGCCGCCGTTTCCTTGAGAAAGGCGCGGAAGACATGGTCGACGCCAACCTGTCGGAGATTATCGCGCTGTGTGACAAGATGGCGGAGCTGACGCGGCAGTTCAAGGTGTTTGCCCGCAAATCCGAAGGGCCGCCGGCGGTGGTAGACTTGCGACAGTCTGTTGATGCGTCCCTCAAGATCATCCTGGCTCAGAAATCCAGTGCCGATATCGACATCCGGTGGAACCGGCCGGACCACCCGGTGATGTGTCACGGTGACCTGATTCGCATTGAGCAAGTGATGGTGAACCTGATGGCCAATGCGGTGCAGGCGGTGGAGGAATCGCGGCATCCGCAGGTGGGGATTGATATTGAGGAAGCCGAAGATTGCTGGAAATGCCTGGTTCGGGATAACGGTCCCGGCCTTAAGGGCAATACCGAGCAGATCTTTGAACCGTTTTTCACCACCAAATCGGTGAAACAGGGGCTGGGCCTGGGGTTGTCAATTTCACGCCAGATTGTCGACGCCCTCGGTGGCACCCTTGCAGGACGGAACCGTATGGACGGCCCGGGTGCCGAATTTGTGTTAACCCTTAGGAAGCGGGAGGCGACGGAATGACAGAACCCTCGGTAATCTTTGTGGACGATGACCCCCATATCCGTCAGGCCATTGCCCAGACTCTGACACTGGAAGACCTGCCGGTCAGCTGTTATGAAGGTGCGCCGTCCGCGCTCGGGCAGATCGATGCCGACTATGACGGCGTTGTCTTGTGTGATTACAACATGCCGGAGATGAACGGCCTGGAGATGCTGGCGCGGATCCGGACTGTGGATGAGACTATCCCGGTGATCATCCTGACCGGCCAGGGGGACATCAGTACCGCCGTAACGGCCATGCAGCAGGGTGCCTATGATTTTATCGAAAAACCCTTTGATCACGACGAGCTGATTGAGCTCCTGCGGCACGCTCTGGAAAAACGCCATCTGGCCCTTGAGAACCGGCGACTGAAGGCGCAGTTACGCCATCTGGCGAGGCCGGGGCCCCGGATTCTGGGGGATTCGCCGTCAATGCGGAAAGTGATGGCAACCATCGACCCGATCCTGGATATCTCCGCCAATATCCTGCTGCACGGCGAAACCGGCTCCGGCAAGGATGCGCTGGCCCGGTATATTCACGAGAACAGTGCCCGCAGCGCCCACAACTTTGTCGCCATCAATTGTGGCGCGGTTCCGGAAAACCTGATCGAGAGCGAGCTGTTCGGCCACGAGGCCGGTGCCTTTACCGGCGCCGACAAACGCCGCATCGGTAAAATCGAGCATGCCCACAAGGGCACCCTGTTCCTGGATGAGGTGGAGAGCATGCCCATGCCGCTGCAGGTGAAACTGTTGCGTGTACTGGAAGAGCAGCGGGTGGAGCGCCTGGGCAGCAATCAGGTACAGGAGGTGGATGTGCGTATCATCGCGGCCACCAAGGCGGACCTGAAGACGCTCAGTGAGGAAGGTGACTTCCGGTCCGATCTTTATTATCGCCTGAATGTTGTGAAGGTGGATATTCCGCCCTTGCGGGAGCGCAAGGACGATATTCCGACATTGTTTCACCACTTCGTACTGATCGCCGCCGCCCGGTATGACCGGGAGAGTATTCCTCTGGATGCCGGCCAGGCGGCTCGCCTGATGCAGCACACATGGCCCGGCAACGTCCGGGAACTGAGGAATCTGGCGGAACGCTATGTATTGCTGGGGGCGGCCGCACTGGATGAGAACGAGCCCGCGGCTACCGCCAATGTGTCAGGCCGGCAGACCCTCGCCGAGATGATGGACGGGTTCGAGCGTTCGGCTATTATCAGTGCCCTGAATGCCTGCCACGGCAGTATCAAGGACACCATGGTGCAGCTCGGTGTCGCCCGGAAAACCCTGTACGACAAAATGCGTAAACACGGCCTGGATAAGGCGCAGTTCAAGGACTGAGCTACAAAATTTTACCTTTGTCGTTACAGGGTAGAAACAAAATACGCAGTATCATCAATGACATTGCCGGTCTTTTTTTCGTAGTGTTGCCAACCTTTGTTCTGGGCCGGATGTTCCGGCGGATCGTTTGCCTGTAAGAGAAAACTACCTGTCATGAAAAACCTGACTATCCAGACCCGGGTGCTGTTACTGGCTCTTGTGCCGGTTATCCTGCTCACCGCGTTTCTTACCAGCTACAACCTGAACCAGGCCAGCGATATTGGCGAAGAAGCCGTTGCCGGTTTCTCCACGGACATGGAAGCAAGCAAGCGCCAGGAGCTGAAGAATTACCTGGAGTTGGCCAGGACGTCCATCGCGCATTTGTACAATCAGCCGGGTTCGGCTGATGATCCTGAAATACGCCGGCAGGCCTGGGAGATCCTGCGCCAGCTCCGTTTCGACGATTCCGGCAGCCCAGGGTATTTCTTCGCTTACGACACCCGCGGTGTCAACGTGATGCATGGCGTTAACCAGTCTCTGGAGGGCAGGAACCTGTGGGATTTCCAGGACCCCAGTGGCACCTACCTGATCCGAGAGCTGGTGAAGGCTGCCCGCAGTGGTGGCGACTATGTTCCCTATCACTGGAAGAACAGCAGCACCGGCGAAGTGGCGCCCAAGCTGGGTTACGCGGAAATGCTTCCGAAATGGGATATCATGATCGGTACCGGTTTCTGGATCGATGGTCTGGACACCCACGTGGCCGATATCGAAGCCCAGGTCGGCGACTCCCTGGCGGATGCCGTGATCGGTTCGGTTACCACTTCCCTGATTGCCCTGTCGATCATCGTGCTTCTGGCCCTGATTGTGGTGCGCAGCATTATCCGGCCGCTGAAATCCGCCGTATCGGCGATGAACGATATTGCCAACGGTGATGGCGACCTGACCCGTCGACTCGATGTCTCCGGCAAGGACGAGCTCGGCCAGCTGGCAACGGCATTCAACAGCTTCGCTGATCAGGTGCATGGGCTGGTTGAGCGCGTGCTGTCGTCAACCCGGACACTGAACGAAGCCACGGCTGATCTTACCCAGGTCATGAGCGAAGCCGAGCGGGGCGTTGATCGCCAGAAATCCGAGAGTGACCAGGTGGCAACGGCCATGAACGAAATGACCGCCGCCGCCCAGGAGGTGGCGAATAATGCCAGTGAGGCGTCCGAGGCTGCTGATCGTGCCAACGGGCAGGTCTGTGATGCCCAGGGCCTGGTGCATCAGGCCATTGGCGTTATTGGCGGGCTTTCGGAACAGGTGGAAGAAGGTGTTCAGGTGATTGAACAACTGGGTGCCGATTCCCGCCGGATTGACAGCGTGCTGGAGGTCATCCGCGAAATCGCCGACCAGACCAACCTGTTGGCACTGAATGCCGCCATCGAGGCGGCCCGGGCCGGTGATGCCGGTCGTGGCTTTGCGGTTGTAGCGGATGAAGTGCGCACCCTGGCCCGTCGTACTCAGCAGAGCACCCAGGAAATTCAGGACATGATCGAACGTCTCCAGTCCGGCGCGGGCAATGCCGTGAAACTGATCGGTTCAATCAGCGAACGTAGTGAAGCAACCGTTGAGGAAACCCGTCAGGTCAACGAAGCCCTGCAGCGCATCGGCCAGGCGGTGGCCACCATCACGGATATGAATACCCAGATTGCCAGTGCAGCCGAAGAGCAGACCAGTGTTTCTGAAGCCATCAATCAGAATGTCCACGAGATTGTTGCGATCACCGAGCAGACCTCTCAGGGCACCCGGCGAGCGGGCGATGCTACCCAGCGCCTGAGGAACCTGGCTTCCGACATGTCGGATCAGGTGAGCCGTTATCGGGTATGAGCCCTGTCGGCTGAACAGGGGGTCAGAACCACAGTTCTGACCCCTTTTTTATGAGTCGCTATCGGGTGGGACGCCGGCCGGCTGAACACGGGGTCAGAACTTTGGTTCTGACCCCTTTTTTCATAAACCCGGATCAGAGGTTGGATTCGGCAAATTCCGCCAGTACCGAACGGGGAACGCCCTGCAGGTGAATGTGGCCGCCGTGGCGGAAATCCTTGAAGCGTTCCGTCATGTAGGTGAGGCCAGAGCTCAGGGCGCTGAGGTAGGGTGTGTCGATCTGTGCCAGGTTGCCAAGGCAGATTACCTTTGAGCCGTTGCCGGCGCGGGTAATGATGGTCTTGATCTGGTGCGGCGTCAGGTTCTGGGATTCGTCGATGATGATCAGACTGTGCTGGAAGCTCCGGCCGCGGATGTAGTTCATCGACTTGAAGTGCAGGGGCACCTTACTGAGGATGTAATCTACGCTGGCGGTCATGTTCTCGTCGTCTTCGTGCAGCGCTTCCAGATTGTCGACGATGGCGCCCAGCCAGGGCTCCATTTTCTCGGCCTCGGTGCCGGGCAGGAAGCCGATATCCTCGTCCAGCCCCTGGGTGGAGCGGGTGGCAATAATCCGTTTGTACAGTTTGCTGGCCACGGTCATCTCGATGCAGGCGGCCAGGGCCAGGATGGTTTTACCGGAACCGGCGGAGCCGGTGAGATTCACCAGATGGATATCGGGGTCCAGGAGCAGGTTCAGGGCCATGGCCTGGTAGATATCCCGAGGCACCAGACCCCAGACCTCCTCGTTCAGAAGATCATGCTGATGCAGGTCCTTAATGATGACCTGGGTGTCCGTGAGGTCTACCACCTTGCCGACAAAGCCCAGTTCATCCACCACAAACTCGTTGATCTTCAGCTTGGCCAGTTCCCCTTCCCGCTTCAGGATATGTTCCGTCGTGCCTTCCCGCTGGACGGTTTCCACCTTTTCGATGGTGTCCCAGAACGAGTTGGGAAACTCCCGGTACCCTTTGGGCAGCAGGTCAATGTCGTCCAGAAGCTGGTCGTTGTGGTAGTCCTGGGCTTCGACCCCGAAACCCCGCGCCTTGAGGCGCATATTGATGTCCTTGGACACCAGGATGATGTCCCGGGATTTGTGCCGGTCCTGCAGTGCCGCCAGGGTATTGATGATCTTGTTGTCGTTGAGGTGCTCCGGGAGGGAGTGGTTGCCCGTGTGCTCTGTGCTCATCAGGATCGACAGGCTGCCCAGGGGCTCGGCCTTTTTGCCCCGCACGATGGGAACGCCTTTCTCGATCTCCTTCGGGCTGGCATCGCCCAGCAGTTTGTCGATGTTACGGATGGCCTGGCGGCAGTCGGCGGCCACGGCCTGTTTGCCGGATTTGAGGCTGTCGAGTTCTTCAAGGACCGTCATCGGGAGGATGACATCGTGTTCTTCAAAGTTCAGGAGGGCGTTCGGGTCGTGAATCAGGACGTTGGTGTCGAGGACGTACATCTTCCGGCGAGCTTGCGGTGCTCTGGGCATAGGTGGCGCTACCTCTCTGGTGGCTCAGTCGTTACGGGCGCAGCGTTGCGTGAGTTCCTCATCCGAGATCACTTTCAGCATATCGTAAGTGGTTATGATGCCGGTAATTTTCGCATCCCTGGTGACAAAGATCCGGTGCAGGTGTTCACGCATCATGATATTCGCAATGTCGCGCACCGGCGTCGTCTCGTCAACCGATAAAACGATAGGGGTCATGATATCCCGGACTTCCACCGGCACCTTGCCCATTTCTTCAAAGAGAACCATGCGCAGGCGCCGCGCTTCCTGATGCTCCTCGGGCGTCAGGTGCCGGTCAGCGTCGGAGCGCGTGGCATTCCAGCGGAACTCGGTGATGTCCTTCAGGGTGGCAATGCCCACGATCTCGCCATCGCCGTCCGTCACGGGGCTGCCGGTTATTTCGTTGTCGGTGAGAAAGCGGGCAAGCCGGTCCATGGTCCAGGATTGCGGAACGGCTTTGATGCTGGGTGTCATTATCTCAAAAGCGAGAACGGTCATTGAACGGGGCCTGCCTTGTGAAGTCCTTTCCCAAAGCTTAGCGTGTGATGCCTGTTGCGTCATCCCTTCAGGGCTCTGACCGGCCCACTCCGGCAAGCTTGCCGTTTTCGTCGTAGACCAGCCGATAGCTCTGGTACCTATCCAGGTTGGCGACCCGCTCCAGTTCCTCCATGGACCGCAGGGGGATATCCACCAGCAGAGCATTCACCAGCCAGCCGGGCAGCGAACCGTTGGGGTCGGTATGCTGAACCCAGACCATCCGGGTCTTGTCGCCCTCCGGAGTAAACCGGTACAGGGTGTCAGAGCGGTCAACCCTGACCCGGCTGCTGCTCTCCGCGCGCTGGTTCGGGGTGGCGTTCAGATCCATGACAATTTCACCGGAGGTCTCATCACCCCGGGTCCGGATGCGCAGCACATAGTCCCGGTCGGTGACGGGCCAGGGCATATCATTTACTGAATAGGCATACCGGTCGTGGAAGTCGCCCTTGCCAAAGCCATAGGATTCGGTGCAGTTGTGAACCCACTCAACGCAGGAGCCGGGGTTGATCATCACCGCCATCAGGTTTTCGATAGGGGCATCAAGTACGCCAACGGCCTTGAAGGCCTTGAAGCTGGAGTCTGGCTGATCAATGGTATAGATACGGATGTGGTCTGCTTCCTTGCGTAGCGTCCATGCCTCGTCATCCTCGGCCGGCAGTTCTGCCCGGGCAGTGGCGGCCGCCAGGGCCGATACCAGTAATGCACAGACAAGCCCGCTGATGACAGAGGCCCAGCCCGTAATGCGATGGGCTCTGGTCTTTCTCATAAGGTACACTTCCTTGACGATGGTGGGCCGAGTCTAGCATGAGGTTCCGACCGGCACGGCGACGGAAACAGTGGATTGTGAACCAGGTAACTACCTGTCGGTCACGTCCTACACATTGGCCTGATCTGGCGCGACTATGACAATAAAAAAACTGATCAATGGTAAGGGGCAGGTTGTTCCCGGTGTTCTGGATGAGCCGGTAGACGAGATCAACTACCTGGATTACGACCTGCGCACGGTGATGGACCGTCCCCGATCCCGCCTGGCCCGGCGCTGGCGGTTTAACCAGTTCCAGTTTGTCAGCGCGATGGGTCCCGGGTGGGTGTTTGGCCTGGCGGTGGTGGATCTGAGGCTGCTTGGAAACGGCTTTTTCTATCTCTACGACTTCGAGACCGGCCAGATGATGGAGCAGACGTTTCTGCAGCCCCTGGCCCGTGAAACCCGCATCGAGCCCTTTCCTGAGCATGGTATGGCCTCTTTTGGCAAGGGCGACGTTGCCATGCGTATTCTCCCGTTTGCGGGAGGTCGCAATGTTTCGGTGTCTGCCCCCGGGGGAATCCGCATCGAACTGACCCTGAAGGAGGACCAGGACCCTCTCCGTCTGGTTTGCCCGGCGGGCTACAACGGCTGGGTGTTTACCCGCAAATCCGCAGGTTTACCGGTGGAGGGGGAAGTGCGCTGGGATCACAGGATCTGGCGTTGTGATAGGGATACCCGGGGGTCGATTGACTGGAGCTGCGGTTTTATGCGCCGGGAAACCGCCTGGAACTGGGCTTGCCTGGCCGGCCGTTTACAGGATGGCCGGTCCGTTGGTCTGAATCTGGCCGCTGGCGTGAATGAAACCGGTATGACAGAAAATGCGCTCTGGCTGGATGGCAAGTGCCACAAACTGGGCGCCGCGCAATTCCGTTTCGACCGTTACCAGCCGGGCAGTGACTGGCGCGTGGCCACGGAGGATGGCAGTGTAGATCTGCACTTCGCTCCGGCCGGTGTGCGTAAGGAGAAGCTGAATGCCCTGGTGCTGGCATCCAACTTTCGCCAGTACGTTGGCACGTTTAATGGAACGGTGACCGATGAGGCGGGCACCCGAATTCCCGTGAGGGGCTTACGGGGACTGATGGAGGATCATTTTGCCCGGTGGTAGGAAAAACCTGCCCTGTGCAGGGCAGGTGTTCGGGGTTATCGTTCGGGAAGTGTGACGTTCAGCTCCAGGACTGAACAGCTTTCATTGCGGTCGACTTCTACCTGCACCATGTCGTCACTGATCTGAACATACTTGCGGATGACCGCGAGCAGTTCCTGTTGCAGTTGGGGCAGGTAGTCCGGCTGGTCACGCTGGCCGCGTTCATGGGCGACGATGATCTGGAGCCGTTCTTTGGCCACACTGGCCGTGTTATTGCTTTTTTTGCCTTTGAAGTAATCCAGGAAACTCATCCCTTAGCCTCCCTTGAACATCCGTGAGAAGAAACCCTTTTTCTGGGCGGTCATGAAACGGTGCTCCCGGTCCTCACCCAGCAGGCGTGCTACCGCATCTTCATAGGCCTGGCCCGCGTCGCTGTCCTCTTCCAGAATAACCGGCACGCCCTGGTTGGACGCGTTCAGTACAATCTGGCTCTCCGGGATAACACCCAGTAGCGGGATGGCGAGAATTTCCTCGACATCGGCCACCGACAGCATCTCGCCCCTTTCTACCCGGGAGGGGTTGTAGCGGGTGAGCAGCAGGTGTTCTTTCACCGGGTCCTGACTCATTTCGGCCCGTCGGGATTTGCTCTGCAGAATGCCCAGAATGCGATCCGAATCCCGGACTGAAGACACTTCCGGGTTGGTGACCACCACGGCCTCGTCGGCATAGTACAGGGCCATCATGGCGCCGTGCTCGATGCCGGCCGGAGAATCACAGACGATGTAGTCAAACGTCTCGGACAGCTCGTTAATGATTTTTTCGACGCCTTCCTTGGTCAGGGCTTCTTTTTCCCGGGTCTGGGACGCCGGGAGGATATATAGCGTGTTGACCCGTTTATCCCGGATCAGTGCCTGATTGAGGGACGCCTCGCCCTGAATGACGTTGACAAAATCGTACACGACGCGGCGCTCGCAGTTCATGATCAGGTCAAGGTTGCGCAGGCCCACGTCGAAATCAATAACGACGGTTTTGTGGCCTCGTCTGGCAAGGCCGGTGCTGATTGAGGCGCTGGTGGTGGTTTTGCCAACGCCGCCCTTTCCTGAGGTAACGACAATGATTCTAGCCAAGGTTCTGTTCCTGTTTCGCGGTGGATTCGTCGTGTCTGCCGAATTATCCGGTCAAGTTATTGTATTCAGCTCCAATATCAGGCCTTGTCCAGTGGCGTCACCACCAGCAGGTCGTCCCTGAGCTGGATCTGCACAGCGCTTTTCCAGCCATTGTCCTGGAGATCTTCAGAGATTTTATAGTGTCCCGCAATGGACACAAGCTCTGCCTCCAGGGATTGACAGAATATCCGCGCGGACTCCGCCCCGTGGATGCCTGCCAGTGCCCGGCCCCTCAAGGGGCCGTAGACATGAATATTGCCTGCCGCAAGCACTTCGGCCCCGGCCTGGACCGGCGCCAGAATCACCAGGTCGCCTTCCGGGGCGTGGATTTGCTGGCCGGAGCGAACGGGCTGGCTGATGATGCGGGCAGGGGGCGGATCACCAGCGCCGGCCGAAGGCGCCTGAGCAGCCGCTGTCTCCGCTTCCGGAGCGGCGGGCTGATCGGTTTCGTGGCTCCGGTCCCGCTGGCCGCTGCCGGGCAGGAGTGCCAGGGCCGCTCCACGGGCCAGGCGGCGCTGGTCTTCATTACCGCCCCGGACGCCGATGACGTGGATGTGGTTGCGCCGGCAGGTGCCAATAATCTTGAAGAAGTCGAGTTCACTGTCCAGCCCCTGGTACTTTTCCAGGCTGATGATCAGCGGAATATCCTTGAAGAACCCGGGTGCCTGGCTGATCTTGTCCCGCAGGACCTCTTCGAACTCGCCGTCGTCAAAGTAGTAGAGCTCCAGGGCTGTCATGGACACGCTGGCGCTTTTTAGCTGAAAACCCTGTTTTACCCCGGAGGTGGCGGTATCGCTCATGAAGGAGTCTCTTCCCTGGTCATGTTATCGGTTGGGTTCGGGCGCTGCCGAAGTGGCACGCCTTCGAATCGGATGCCGGACCATCCGGTGCTGATAAACTGGCGGATGTTGCCGTGGCCCTCGCCGGCCGGGTCGTCCAGAACCTGTTGATAGTGCTGGGCAAACAGTTTGAGTGTGTCAACTTCACTCAGGTTGCAGTACTGGCCAAGGGCAAAGATCCGGCAGGAGCCGGCGTTTTCGCCTTCCGCGTTGACCAGAGGGCCGTTCCGGAACCCACAGGGCTGATACTCAAAGTGCTGTTCAATCAGGGCCAGGGAATCTTCGAAGTAGGCATGGCCAGCGTCCAGGGATGCCAGATGGATCCTCACGGCATCTTTTATGGTCATTATTTGTGTTCCTGCTTGGGGCCTTTTTGGTAGAGGGCTTTCCAGTCCTCGTAGGGCATGCCATAGATTTCTTCCCGGGCTTGCGGATCGGAAATCTCGAACCCCCGCTCATCCGCCTCCGCCCGATACCACTTGGACAGGCAGTTTCGACAGAAACCCGCCAGGTTCATCATGTCGATATTCTGCACACCGGTGTTCTCACGCAGGTGGCTGACCAGTCGGCGAAAGGCGGCTGCTTCAATTTCGGTGCGTTCTGCTTCAGGAATCGGGTTGCTCATGGTGGCCTCGCAATGGTTGGTGCGTCGGTTGATAGGGTTCCTGACATTCTCTGCATGTTAGCTTAAGATACAAGGCTGTATAAATGTACAGAAAGTCGACGCGAGCCCTGATTATGCCACAACGCAAGATCATCCATGTGGATTGTGACTGCTTCTATGCGGCGGTGGAGATGCGGGACGATCCCAGCCTCCGGGATGTGCCGCTGGCAGTAGGTGGCGATGGGGGCCGGGGCGTGGTGACCACCTGCAACTACAGGGCACGTGCCTTCGGGGTTCGCTCGGCGATGCCGGGTAGCGAGGCGCGGCGGCTTTGCCCTGGGCTGGTGACGGTGCCGCCGGATATGGGCCGGTACCGGGCGGTATCACAGCAGGTGATGGCCATACTGCGGGAACTGACAGATCTGGTGGAGCCGCTGTCCCTGGATGAGGCTTTTCTCGATGTGTCCGATATTTCCGAGTACAAGGGCAGTGCCACGCTGATGGCCCGTCATCTTCGCGAGCGGGTGCGCGCGGAAGTGGGTATTACCATTTCCGCCGGTGTCGCGCCCAACAAGTTCCTTGCCAAGATCGCCAGTGACTGGGAAAAGCCCGACGGATTGTTTGTCATCCGTCCCGAAGATATCGACGGCTTTGTCCGGGAGCTCCCGGTTGAGAAGCTGTTCGGGGTCGGCCAGGTAACCGCGGCCAAACTGCATGCGTTAGGTGTTCAGACCTGTGGCGACATGCAGGCCCTCGGCGCGGACCTATTGATTGAGCGCTTTGGCAAGCAGGGCTACCGGTTGCATGAAATGGCCCATGGCCGGGATGAGCGAGCGGTGGTGGTGTCGCGGATCGCAAAATCGGTGAGCGTTGAAAAGACGTTTTCCCAGGACCTGCCCGACATGGCGGCTTGCGAAACGGTCATGGCATCGCTGGTGGCTGACCTGAACTTGCGGCTTTCCCGCAAGGCTCGACAGAAACCCATCCACAAGCTTTTTATCAAGATCCGGTACAGCGATTTCTCGACCCACACCCTGGAGCGGGTCCGGGAGCAGGTCAGGGAGCCTGCGCTCGAAGATTACCTGCCTCTGCTTACTGAACTGGTAACCAATCGGGAGAGGCCGGTGCGGTTATTGGGGCTGGGAGTGCGCTTTCGCAACGATGACGCACCGGTTACCCAGCTGCGTCTGTTCGATTAGACCGAACTTCCGAAGAGCATTACAAAGTCTGCGAATACGAGTTCCATCGCTGCGTAACCGATCAGGCCACCGATCAGGGCGCCTGCGAGGACGTCGCTGGGGTAGTGAAGCCCGAGTATTACTCGCGAGGCGGCAACACTGAGGGTGAATGGCAGAACAAGCAATGCCAGGGTCGGTTCCGCCAGGGCCAGCATCATCTGAAAGCAGACCGCATGGAGCGTGTGGCCGGAGGGGAAGCTGTAACGGTCCAGTGGCGGTGTGCCACAGTTGATTGCCGGAAACGAGATGAATGGGCGCTCCCGGATCAGCCATCGCTTAAGCAGCTTGTAGGCGAGGGTGCAGGTAAGACCGGTCAGCGCCATAAGCAGTGCCAGGCCGGGCCCTGATACCGGGTAGAGGAAGGGTATGGACAGAATCAGGACATACCAGAACCATCCGTCTCCGAGGCGGCTGACCAGCCGGAAGTAGCCCAGGGCTGCCCGGAAACGGACGGCGCGGTTGATGGACTGGCAGAATGCGACTTCCCGCTGGTCTGCCAGTTCAAAGAAGCGAGACGCTTTGCTTGTTGATGCCATGGTATCCGGCCTGTGCGGTTTGATTGAAAACCAGTTGTTCAAACTGTTCGATTTGCGAGTTCCAGCTCAGCTCCAGGGCATCCAGCCGGGCCTGGGCCCGGACCCGGTTCAGCAATGTCGGCTGGTCGGCCAGTCGGAGCGCGCTGTCAACGTAGGCCTCGTCCTGATCCAGTGGCGCCTTCATGCCATTCTCTTGGTGCCGAATGTATTCCGCTGCTGCTGCATCATCGAAGGCAACCACCCCAAGCCCGCTGGCCATGGCCTCGAGAACCACGTTGCCGAAGGTGTCGGTTTTGCTTGGGAACAGGAACAGATCGCCGGAAGCGAAGTGTCGGGCAAGGTCGTTGCCCCGTCGGGTGCCACAAAAAATGTAATCCGGGTGGCGCTCGGCCAGTTGCTGCCGCAGGGGGCCGTCTCCCACCAATACAAATTTTGCCTGGGGATGAAGCCCCCGGATGCGCTCGAAACAGGCAACCGCCATACGAAGGTTTTTCTCCGGTGCCAGCCGGCCCACATAAAGGATGGCCCGGTCGTTGGCCTGCACCCCCCAGGACTCTCGCAGGGCATTGTCCCGCCTGTGAGGGGTGAAACGATGACAGTCAACCCCCCGGCTCCACAGCCCCGTTGCCGGAATGCCCATGGCACCGGTTTTCTGCTGCATTCTCCGGGTTGGCACCAGGGTGATGGCGGTGCGGTTGTGGAACCACCGACCATAAAGGCAAAGCAACCGCTCAAGCACGCCGACACCGTAGTAACGGCTGTAACTATGGAAGTTGGTATGGAAGCCGGAGCTTACCGGAACGCCCAGCTGCCGTGCCGCAGATGTGGCGGCCACACCCAGCGGGCCCTGGGTTGCCACATAAACGGCGTCGGGGCGGTCAGCCGTCCAGAGCCTTTTCAGCCGGCTGCCGCGCACGAGTCCGAAGCGCAGGTCCGCATAACCGGGCAGGGGAAATCCAGTAACCACATGTTCGCGGGTAAACAGCGCCTCGCCAGCGCCGGCGGAATGGCCGTTGCGCTCATGCTGCTGTCGCGGCCGTATAACGGTTACCCGGTGTCCACGCTGCATCAGCCCCTGGCATAAATGTCTGAGCGTATTTGCCACACCATTGATTTCCGGCGGAAAGGTCTCCGAAACAATGGTAATGTGTTGTTGGCGCCGGCTGGCCTTCATGGTCTCGGTCACGGTGTTTCCTGTGCTTCCTCGGGCATGCCTCTACTATGAAAACCTGGCATGACAGTGATGCGACACTCCCGTGACATTCCCTTTACCTGTTAAACGCACCGACCCGGAGACGATATGCAAACACGAAAGCTTGGAAAAACAGATATCGACGTTACCCTGATCTGTCTGGGCACCATGACCTGGGGCGAGCAGAACACCGAGCAGGAGGCATTCGAACAGCTGGATTACGCCGTGGCCGAAGGCATTAATTTCATTGATGCGGCGGAGATGTATCCGGTGCCCCCCAGGGCCGGGACCCAGGGGCTTACCGAGACCTATCTGGGAAACTGGCTGGCCAGAAGAGGCAGGCGCGATGATCTGGTGATTGCGTCCAAGGTGGCAGGGCCCGGCAATGGCCTGACCTACCTCCGTAATGGTCCGCGCCTGACCCGTAACCACATCATTGAAGCCTGCGACGCCAGCCTGAAGCGTCTGCAAACGGATTACATTGATCTGTACCAGGTGCACTGGCCGGACCGCAGCACCAACTTCTTTGGCAGGCTCGGTTATGAGCACAACCCTGATGAGCAATTCACACCAATCGAAGAGACTCTTGAGGCGCTGGATGAGCTGGTGAAGGCGGGCAAGATCCGGCATGTCGGCCTTTCCAATGAGACGCCCTGGGGCACCATGGAATACCTGCGCCTGGCCCGAGAGCGAGGGTGGCCCAGGGTGGCCAGCATCCAGAATCCCTACAACCTTCTGAACCGTTCGTTTGAGGTTGGTATGGCCGAAATTGCCCACCGGGAACAGGCAGGTTTGCTGGCCTATTCGCCGCTGGCGTTTGGCATGTTGTCCGGCAAGTATCTGGGGGGCAAGTGGCCGGAAAAAGCGCGGATGACCCTGTATAAGCGATTCAGCCGGTACACCAGTGACCGTGGTATGGAAGCCACCCGGGCCTATGTCGAGCTTGCGCGGCAGCACGGGCTGTCGCCGGTTCAGATGGCGCTCGCATACGTTAGCAGCCGCAGTTTCGTCACCAGTAACATCATTGGTGCGACGTCCATGGAGCAGCTGCGTGAGAACATTGGTTCCACCCGGATCACCCTGAGCTCCGAGCTGCAGGAGGCGATTGAGGCGATTCACCAGGAATTCACCTACCCCTGCCCCTGAGGTTCTTCTGTCAGACGGGCTGCAGCCCTGTTCACCCGCCAGGCCGGGCGGGGTTGCAGTTACAGTCTGAAATGTTGGGGATTATTTTTTGACGAAAATGCGCTGATCCGGTGACAAAAAGACGGCGTGTTTGTGTGCAAATTCACATCTTTCTGGCGCTGAATCATTAGACTTTAGCCATAGGTATCCGTAGACTCCCGTTTCGGAAAAGGTCTCAGTCAGTGTCATGATTATTCGCATCTTTGTCGCATTACTCGCTCTCAATCTCGTCGCTTTCGTGGTTCGCGCCGAAGCTTCCGGGCGTGTGTTTGAAGGAGTCGAAAACGCGCCGACGACCGAAGAAATTTACGAGCTGCAGGAGCGGATGTCCGGCAATTTTGATAACGACAGCTCCGAGGCTTTCGCCGAAATCGGTTCACGGCTGCTGAGCCTCACACTGACCCGTTCCAGGAATACCGGTAAGCAGTATGCCTCCGATCCGGCCCAGGCGGATCATGGCATTACTCTGTTGAACGAGGGCGCCCGCCTGAACCTGAAGTGGAACTTCTGATAATTCCCCTTTCTTCCTGCTGAGCCTGTTTCGGTTGGCTCGTCCGGTCTGGTCCCATCTCTGCCGTTGTTGCATGCAAATCCCCGAATCATGACTTGGCGCATTGTGTATGCCTGGAGCTCGTGTGATTATCCCCGTTGACATCCTGACTAGCCCCTAAGGAGCTTGGTAATGGCAGTGGATAAAGTGCGGGTTTCGAACGATGTGAATGCCAGTGTTGATGAAGTGATTCGCCGGGTTGGCAAGAATATTACGCTGGGATTGCCTCTGGGGCTTGGAAAGCCGGTCCGGTTTGTTAATGCGCTCTACCAGCGGGCCAAGGATGACCCGGAAATCCGGTTGCATATTGTCACGGCGCTGTCGCTGCTGGCGCCCAAAGGCGGTTCATCACTGGAGCAGCGCTTCATGGGCCCGTTTGTCGAGCGCCTGTATGGAGGTATACCGGAACTGGCCTATGCCCGGGACGTATCGTCAAATCGCCTGCCACAGAACGTCCAGGTCTCGGAGTTCTTCTTCAAGGCCGGAAGTTACCTCAATAACCGCTCCCAGCAGCGCCATTACGTTTGCACCAACTACACGCATGCCGTCCGAGACCTGATGGCGGTGGGGGTCAATGTAGTTGCACAGATGGTGGCTCCGGGCGAGGCTCACGGCCAACCCGGGCAGGTCAGTCTGAGTTCTAATCCGGACCTGACACTGGACCTGATTCCTCTGCTTCGGGAGCGGGAAGCCGCGGGCACACCGGTTGCCGTGGTGGCTGAGATGAACCAGAACCTGCCCTGGTTCGGGCACCATGCCGCCATTGAGGCAGACAAATTTGATGTTGTGCTTGACCAGCCGTCCAGCGACTATCCGCTTTTCTCCGCACCGCCGATGTCTGTCAGTCCGGAAGATCATTTGATTGGCTTTTATGCCAGCGCTCTGCTGAAGGACGGAGGCACCCTCCAGGTTGGCATTGGGTCACTGGGTGCCGCCCTGGTCCACAGCGCCATACTCCGGCACGGTCACAACGATGCCTGGCGGAAAGTGTTTGATCACCTCCGGGTTGATCAGCGCTTCCCGGTGGTCAGCGAGGAGGGCGGAACCGGGCCTTTCGAGCAGGGGCTTTATGGCTGTAGTGAGATGATGGTCGATGGCTTTTTGTACCTGATGCAGGAAGGCATCCTCACCCGTGAAGTTTATGATCACGCCGGCCTCCAGTCGCTGATCAACCGTGGCGACATTACCGGCGAGGTGTCCCTGGCCACGCTGGATGTGCTGCGCCGGGAGAAGCTGATCGACAGTCCGCTGCGGGCCCGGGATGTGCACTGGCTGGTCCGGCACGGGATTTTCAGGGAGACCGTGGAATTCAAGGGTGGGCGGCTGCGTGCTGGCGATCAGTCCGTTGAGGGCGATCTGGACAACCCGGAAGCCCGGGAAGCCATTGAAACGCTGATCCTCGGCGACCGCCTCACGGGGGGCATTGCCATGCACGGTGGCTTCTACGTCGGCCCCGAGAGGTTCTACCAGTGTCTCAGAGAGCTGACCGACGAGCAGCGTGAGAAGGTCTGCATGACCAGCGTGAACTTCATCAACCACCTCTACGATCACCGGTTTGGCGACCAGAAACTGAAAGCGGCGCAACGGGTCCATGGCCGCTTCATTAATTCGGCGATGATGTACACCCTCAACGGCGCCGGGGTTTCGGACGGTCTGGACGACGGCCGGGTTGTCAGTGGCGTGGGTGGCCAGTACAACTTCGTTGCCATGGCCCACGAATTGCCCGGTGCCCGATCCATCCTGACGTTGCGCAGTACGCGCTCATCCCATGGCAAGGTGCTCTCCAATATCGTGTTCAACTATGGTCACTGCACCATCCCCCGCCATCTGCGGGATATTGTGATCACCGAATACGGTATTGCCGACCTGAGGGGGCAGTCGGACGAGCAGGTGTTCCTGCGGCTGATCCGTATTGCCGATTCACGATTCCAGCAGGAGCTTCTGAATAAAGCCCAGAAGGCTGGCAAGGTGGACGCTGCCTTCAAATTGCCTTCGGACTGGTGCAACAACACCCCGGAAAGCATCCGTCGCGCGGTGTTGGTGACCGGCGACAGTGGCCTTTTCCCTCCGTTCCCGTTTGGCAGGGATTTTACCGATGAAGAACTGGCGTTGGGGAAAGCCCTTAAGGGGTTGAAGGCCGCAACCGCCACTCGCCGTGGTAAACTGGCGACTCTGTTGCAGGCCCTCCGGGCCCGGGACGACGAAGGCCGTTATCGGGCCCTGCTTGAGCGCATGGGTCTGTCGGCCCCTTCGGGGTTGCGGGACAAGCTCGACCAGCGCCTGGTTATTCATGGCCTGCAGCAGCTCGAGTCACCACCGGATACAGGAAACCCGAAAACCTGATGACAGCTTCACAAGCAAGACCCGACGTTTTTACCGTTCACTATGTACTGAAGAACAAGATCGGCGAGCTGGTTGATACTTCTGAGGGCAGCGAGCCTTTGCATTTTGTCTACGGCAGCCCCGGGATTATTGAGGGTATCCAGCAGGCCGTGAAGGACCGCAACGTGGGCGACTGCCTTGAGGTGACAGTGCCGCCCGCGATGGCCTATGGCGAACATAAGCCGGAGCTGGTGCGCAAGGTGCCACGCTCACTGTTTGAAGGCATTGAAAACCTGCAGGTTGGCATGAAGTTTCAGACCAACACCGGGGACGAAGCGCAAATCGTGCAGGTAGTTGGTATCGATGGCAATCTGGTCAGGGTTGATGCCAACCACCCGCTGGCGGGCTTTACCCTGTACTTTGATCTGGAGATTGTCGGCCGCCGTGAAGCGACGGAAGACGAGGTAGCTCAGGGCCACCCGCTGTTCTGACGGGCGAATAAAACACCCCATGACCCGGGTCTCTTTTGTTTCCATTTCCCGACAAGCCTATGAAGCCGGTGTGACACATCGGTGACCAGCAGGTGATGTGTCTGTGACATCGCAGGGCAAACTGACTGCGCCGGAGCTGTGTCACGGGCTGTAACGAAACAGCGGTTCCATGTATATTTCTGAATAGCATGTATAATTGCTGTTACAGCAGGTTGCCTGTATTGTCAGGTACACAGAATGACCTGAAACCGGAATAACAAAACCAGAGACGGATGGCGTGGAACAGACAAACGAAAGTTGGCGAATTCTGATTGTCGAGGACGACGAGCGGTTGGCTGAGTTAACCCGTGAGTATCTTGAAAGCAACGGGTTGACCGTCTCCCTGGAAACTCACGGTGGCCCCGCGGTGGAGCGGATCCGCAACGAGCAGCCCGACCTGGTGGTGCTGGATCTGATGTTGCCGGGGGAAGATGGCCTGTCCATCTGTCGCCGGGTGCGTCCATTCTATTCCGGCCCTATCATCATGCTGACAGCCCGCACGGATGATCTGGATCAGGTTCTTGGTCTGGAGATGGGCGCGGACGATTACATTGGCAAGCCGGTCAAACCCAGGGTTTTGCTCGCCCGTATCCGCGCCATGCTGAGACGGGTAACCGAGGCGGGGCAGGGTTCAGCTGATGAATCGAGCGGCGAAGAGCCGGTGCGCCTTCAGTTCAATGACCTGGTTGTCGATCGCTCCATGCGTGAAGCCTGGTTGAACGACGAGAGTATCGATCTGACCAGCGCCGAATTTGACCTGCTCTGGCTGCTGGCCAGTAATGCGGGCCGGGTCCTGAGTCGGGAAGAAATCTTTACGGCGCTGCGCGGTATCGAGTACGACGGCCAGGATCGCTCCATTGATGTTCGGGTGTCGCGGATTCGCCCCAAAATCGGTGATGATCCTATCCATCCACGGCGCATCAAGACCGTTCGCAGTAAAGGCTACCTGTTCGTAAAGGAAGCCTGACGATTCAGTCGCTGGAACCGGCGTGCAAACGGCCTGCACACCGGTGTTCCATGCCAGGGTTGGTATCATGCCCCTGAAGTTCTTCCTCAAGCTCTATGCCCGCCTTGCCGGCCTCACTGCGCTGGTTGTTCTTTTGTGTGCTCTTCTGTTTGCCGGTATCAATTCGGTCCGCTCCCAGTTCTGGCATGAGCGCTTTCCTGAACCTGTGATACGGTGGCTGGCAGCCGCGCCTGCGCCGGCGCAGCAATATCATTGGCTGAGATCGACGGTTGATTTCCGTGTGGGTGCCGCCTCCGAATTTGTCCTTTCCCAGGTGGCCCTCGAGAGGCTGGGTTACGGCCAGGTGGTCGGAATTGAGAGTGGTGCCGGGTACCGGGTACTCATCGCGGGTCTGTCCGGACAGGTTTTGCAACTGCGCCTGACCAACCCTTACCACGATGTGGCTGAAACCACCGGGCTGATCTTCCGCTGGCATCTTGGCTCAGCGCCGCCCGAGAATCGTCCCGATGTTGCTGCCCAAATGGCACGGGCCCTCAATGTCGAGGTTCGTCCTTTGGATGACTCAGCCCTGCTGCCGGGTTCGGATGTTCTGGGCCAGGTTGCCGACCGTGGCCTGGCCGTCTACACAGAGGGCTCTGATGGCTCTGGCAGAGTCATTATTCAACTCTCGGACGGTGAGCTGTTCCGGATTGATATGCCGGCTCCCTTCAGCGCCTGGTCCTGGCCCGTTGTTCTCCTGCTGGTTATGGTGCTGGGTGGCGTGCTTGCGGTGGCCCTGTTCCTGGCGCTCCGGGAAGTGGATAACAATCTCAGAACCGTCGAGTCGGTGGCTGTTCGCATAGCCCGCGGCGAAATGGGGGCAAGGGTTCAGGCGGGCGAAGGGACCCTGGTTTCCCGGTTGGCAGCTTCCTTTAACGGCATGGCCGAACATATCCAGCGGCTGGTGCAGGTGCAGCGGGAAATGATTCACGCGGTGTCCCACGAATTGCGCACCCCGGTGGCCCGGATCCGGTTTGGTGTACAGATGATCGAGGATTGTCAGGATCAGGCCTCGCTCCAGAAACAGCTGGACGGTATTGACGGCGATATACAGGAACTGGACGAACTGATCGACGAGATTCTCACCTACGCCAGGCTGGAGCAGGGCGGCCCGGTTTTCTCCCTTCAGGAAACCTCGGTAACCGACATCGTCCGCCAGGTGGTTGCGGAGCAGCAACTGGTGCGATCGGAGCTGAGTATTCAAGACAATATTGATGAGATGTCCGAACGCTGGGCACTGTCGGATGTCGAGCCTCGTTACCTGCACCGGGCTATTCAGAATCTGGTTGGTAACGCTGGTCGCTATGCGGCTGGCAAGGTCGTCGTAAACTGTCATTTTGACGAGGATAACTGCCGGATTGACGTGGAGGATGATGGCCCCGGAATTCCGGAGGAGGACTGGGAAAAAGTGTTTACGGCCTTTGCCCGGCTGGACGACAGCCGCACCCGTACTTCCGGCGGCTACGGTCTCGGTTTGTCCATCGTCCGGCGGATTCTGTATTGGCATGGCGGCCAGGCTTTCGTCAGCAGAAGCGACACCCTCGGCGGCGCGAAGTTCAGCCTGGTCTGGCCCAGAAAGAAAGCACTGGATTCGATTGTGTGAACCAGCCCTCACTGACTCACCTGATGTAACAAAGCTGCTACACAAGCGCTACTGAAGTTTCCTGCTTCGGCGTCAATAATTGAAAACGTAAGGGATGACTTTTGAGGTTGTAGTTCTTACGAACTTCCTTGTTTCATTCGTCATTTGAGGGCTGGTTTTCCGGCCCTTTTTTTTGGTGCGCCAGGCATGGCGCGTAGCGCCTTGACGGGCGCTGTTCCGGTACAGGTGGTGCTGGCCGGATGACTTGGGGGTGCAAGTCCCCTGTGGGCCCGGTAAGGGGAACCACTAGCCGGACGGCAAGG
>Ga0208300_100536_pt1 | contig 25555 bp, 19 predicted proteins | sample 23_taG_FD_184096 | JGI IMG/M metagenome (GOLD analysis project Ga0208300, IMG submission 184096) | Marine viral communities from Cariaco Basin, Caribbean Sea - 23_WHOI_OMZ (SPAdes) (version 2) | ecosystem: Environmental > Aquatic > Marine > Oceanic | place: Caribbean Sea: Cariaco Basin...
CTGATGATGAGGTTCAAAATATTGAAGACAGGTTAAACAACAGACCAAGAAAGCGTTTGGGGTTTAAAACGCCAAACCAGATGTTCTATTCCATTAATTAGCGTTGCACTTGGTGTGTTAATCTAGGAATTTTAAAACGACCTACTAGCAGTTTAAAAAAGTCGTAATAATTGCCTGAGCAAAAATTAAATAAAGATACTTATATCCAGCTCCAAATAATCCTCATATTTTAAAAACTGGTGAAAAGCAGAATTTCGATACAAAAAAATAGTGACACTCTATCTATTAATTAGAGTATCACTATTATTGTGCTTATTTGGTGGCTTATTTTAGTTGCCTGTAACGACGTTTAGTCTCTCTCTAGCACCACTCTATAGCGAGCATTGCCACTCTCTAATCGCTCAAACGCTTCATTAATCTCAGACATTTTGTATGTTTCAGTGACGGGCTGAATATTATGGCGCGCAGCAAAATCTAGCATTTTACGTAGCGTCGCTGGTGAGCCAACTGGCGAGCCTGATAGACTGTTTTGAGCCATAATCATTGGTGCAGCCGATATCTCTAGTGGTGCTTCTAGCAGTCCAACAAAATGTAGCTTACCTTTTGGTCTTAGCGTCTTGATCACGACATCCCAGTTCATATCAACGTTCACTGTTGATATGATTAAATCAAAAGAACCTGCGGCTTTTTCAATTTCGCTATCGTCTCTTGAGTTTAGTGAATGGTGAGCGCCCATCTCTTTTGCTTCTTCCATTTTTGATTCACTGGTAAATGCCGTCACTTCACAGCCCCACGCGTTGGCAAATTGCAATGCCAAATGACCCAAACCACCAATACCAATTACAGCCACTCTAGAAGTTGGTTTGATGTCGTACTGCATAAGTGGGTTAAACACTGTGACACCGCCACATAACAGTGGTCCTACCGCGTTAAAATCAAGCCCTTCAGGTATCTTGATGACGCTAGTATCTTTTGCGCGTACTTTATCTGCAAAGCCGCCATGGTTACCAATGATCGTACCTTCTTGCTCAGGGCATAGGTTGTGGTCTCCATCAATGCATAGATCGCAGACGTTACAGTATCCTTTATGCCAGCCAAGTCCGACTTTATCGCCCAACTCTAAATGCTGTACATGCTTGCCCTTATTAAGGACTTTACCTGCAACCTCATGCCCACCGACAAACGGATATTGAGTCATACCCCATTCATTTTGCCACATTCATAAGTCACTATGGCAGATACCGCAGCTATGTACTTCGATTTCTACTTCGTGATCGCCTAGAGCACCTGGATCGTATTCATAAGGCTCAAACTTGCCACCTTTCTCTTTTGCTGCGTATGCGTTAATCATAGTTGTTCCTTATTTTCTAGTTTTTTTAGAGATTAATTTATAGTGATTGGTTTATCGCTCTAGCAGCTATCAATCTATTAGTAAAATTAAAATAGTGCTATAAGAGGTAAACAATTTCTTCAATAAATTTGATTGGACAGACTATAGCAAAGACTGACCCAACTAATCCATTCAACTTACCAGTTTTAGACTAACGTCATACAAAGAGTCATACTTAGTAGGCAATCACTCATCAAAAACACTGCTTGTTATCAGCAACATTGTTTTGCTAATTGTTTGATTACTTATATAGTGCACGCCTTCCTCGATAACCTGTCAGTTTTGGCGTCTTCATTACCTGCAATAAAAGACAGACTATCATGAGTGACATGCCTAGCCAGCCGATAGGAGAGAATATTTCACCGATTATAATGATAGCCAATATAGTGGCCACGATAGGTTCTAGTAACGTGATAAGCGTCGCTTTGCTCGCCTCAATCACTCTCAACGCTTGACCAAAAAGTAAATAACCAAAGAACATCGGCGCAATTGCCAGATATAGGGCAACGCTTATATGTTTTGCATCCAAAAACAGGTTTTCCCCTGTTAATAATAATGATGGCAACAATAAGATGGCCGACAGACCAAACATACTGGCCATTGCTGATTTAGAATTTACCCCGTTCTCTATCATCTGACGTGCTGTCCATGAATATGTGGCATAGGTCAATCCTGCGACTAATCCTAATAAAATACCTAATATTCGATTATTCGCTTGTGAGTTTATATCTAAATATTGGGTTTTCCCTAAAGTCAGTAAAATAACGCCAACCACACCAAATATAAAACTTACCACCCATCGACTAGTGACTCTTTTATTGCTAATCAGACGCTCCATGACGACAGTGAAAAATGGCGCGCTGGCAATTGAGATCACTGTACCAATAGCGACACCTGCCAATCTCATAGAGGAATAAAAAGCTAAAGGATAGATAGCAACGCATAGGCTACCGATGAATAAGAGACTGGGCTGAGAAAGTAGTTTTTGTCTATCGCTTAATAAATCATTCTTAGCATTCAATACTAGCAATACACCACCCACCCCCATGGAAAATGCACCAACGGCTAATGGACTAACGTCAGGTATAAAAGCAGAGGCTGTACCTGTCGTTCCCCAAAGGACACTGGCAGCTATCACACATAAAATAGCACTTAGACTAGATTTATTCTGCAGCATAGTAGCTACCTCTAACGTTATAATGAATAACATCATTATAGAGAGTTATAGACTACTATTTATGCAGATTAGACGGTTTGCATGTCTGGTTAGACGTGTTTTAATTTGGAAGGGGCAATACCGAAATATTTAGAAAAGCGGCGGCTAAAAGCGCTAATATCGGTATAACCAACCAGTTCGGCTATGATAGCGATAGGTGAATCAGTATGCAGTAACAAAGCTTGCGCCTTTTGCATTCTGATCTTTGTAATGTACTCAGTGACGGTCTGGTTTGTTTGCGATTTGAAGTTCTTTTTAAACTGTGTGGCACTGAGACAAGAGATATCCGCCAACACTTCGACAGAAAGGTTTTTAGCAAAATTATGATGAATATATGCGACGACTTCTCTAATTCGAGCGTCATATTGCACAAATAGATTTTGTTGTTCTAGAAGCTTATAAAAGGTATCAAACATCAGTTTCTCGACTTCTGGATTGATTTGATACCTTAACTGACTTTCTGAAAACTCCAAAAATGCCAACAATGGCGAACTTATAGAAAAGACAATTTGTGATGAATGAAGCACATTATCTGGCAACAGATCTGTATCCACAACGATAAACTTTGCATTCTCCTCAGCGCTAAAGTAGTGCTTTTCATTTGTCTTAACCACAACACATTCGCTTGGGATAACTTTTCCAGTATAGCTCCCAACTTCGATATTTATTGCCCCTCGCAAAGGCAAAACAATCTGATGAAAGTTATGAGAATGCCCTCTAGTTTGACGAGTATATGACCTAATTGAGAGCGTGTTAATCATACATCGTTTTCCAGATTGCTATTATTGTGTCGTGTCTTGGCTCATTAGTTGGTTAGCTATTTGGCTCTCTATGAGAAGTAACTATTAGGGGTCACTAGGCTTACCATGTGGAGCCAGCCATTTAGCAAACCATCCTGATAGGTCATCCATTAAGGTATAGACGACAGGAATAACAACCAAGCTCAATAGCGTAGAGGTCACCAGACCACCCAGTACCGCTGCTGCCATCGGTCGCCTAAAGGTAGGATCTGCATCACCCCAACCAAATACTAGGGGCAACATACCTGCACCCATCGCGATGGTCGTCATGATAATAGGCCGTGCACGCTTGCGACATGCATCTACGATAGCCTCAAAACGCGCCAGCCCTCGACGCTGAGCAATCAACGCGTAATCGACTAGCAAGATTGAGTTTTTGGTCGCAATACCCATGAGCATAATAAAGCCAATCATCGAAGGCATCGATAAGCTGCTATTGGTAATAACCAAGCCGACAAACGCCCCACCAATCGACAGAGGTAACGCCATCAGAATGGTAAAAGGCTGCAACAAACGACCAAAAAGTAAAATCAGCACGCCTAAAATACAAACCACACCGACGGACATCGCAATGATAAAGCCACTAAAGAGGTCTGCCATGTTTTCGGCTTGACCTTGATCAATGATGGTAATCGAAGGCGGCAATTGTTGCATGGTCGGCACTGCTTTGACCGCTTGTACCAAATCGCCAAGTTCACCACTCGCAGGTTGTACCGTAATACTAATAGCACGCTCTCGATCCAGTCTACTAATCTGCGCAGGTCCAGTGCCAAAGTCTAGCGTAGCAACCTCACCGACGCGCACGCCTTGACCGGCAGGCATAGTGCTCGGCACGTACAAGCCCTCTAGTTGGCTAACATTTTGCTTAGCCACATCCGGCAGACGTACAACGATTGGTACTTGACGCGTATCAAGATTGAGCTTGGACAATTGCTGCTCGTAGTCGCCTACGGTCGCCACACGTAGAGTCGTAGCGATATCTTGCGTGGTCACCCCTTTGTCAGCCATTGCCAATCTATCTGGCGTTACCGTTAGCTCTTGGCGTGGTAGACTGCGATCACTGGTCACAGCGCCTGCACTTGGTAGCCCCCGAATCTCAGACATGATTTTTTGTGCAGTTTGTTCAAGCAATTGCGGATTGGTACTGGTTAATGAAAAGTTATATCCACTCTCACCACCACTCGATAGCCCGACTGTGAACCGTGCTCCTGGCACTTCTGTCATCAGTTTGCTAATTTTGCGCTCTATCTCTTGCTTGGTGCCTCGTTCTGCACGCGGTGCAAGCACAATATCCAAACCGGCAATGTTTTCAGCCTTACCGCCGCCACCATCTGACGCACCCATCGACGCCTGCGCCTCTCCCACTGAGGTAAAGATGTTGGTCACCTCAGGCATGGCCAAAATACGAGCACTTGCTAGCGCTGCCACGCGCTCAGTATCCGCCAACGATACATCAGGTGTCAGCTCAATAGCCACTCGAGTTTGATCGATATCATTATCAGGGATAAATGACGTAGGTAGCAGCTTAACCAAAGCTAGCGATGCCACAAATAAAACAAGTGTTGCACCCATGGTTATCCAGCGATGATGTAGGGTCCAAGACACAATCTTAAGATAGTACTTCATCATCGCGCTTTGTTTTTCGACGTGCTTTTTCTCAGGTCGTAAGATATAAGCTGCCATCATAGGGGTAATCAGGCGCGCTACCATCAGCGAGGCAAAAATTGATAAGGCAGCCGTCCAACCAAACTGACGGAAAAACTGTCCAACGATACCGCCCATAAAGGCTGTTGGTAAAAACACCGCAATCAAAGTAAAAGTGGTGGCGACGACGGCGAGACCGATTTCATCAGCGGCTTCCATCGCTGCTTCATAAGGCGTCTTACCCATGCGTAAATGGCGTATGATGTTTTCGACTTCAACGATTGCATCATCAACCAGCACTCCAATGACCAATGATAATGCCAGTAGTGAGATGATATTAAGACTAAAGCCAAACAGATACATACCTAAAAAGGTTGGAATCACTGATAATGGCAAAGCAACCGCAGCAACGATAGTCGCGCGAATATTGCGCAAAAACAGGAAGACTACCACTACAGCCAACAGACCACCCTCGATGAGCATTCTTAACGAAGCTTCATAATCTTCTGCAATGGGTGTGGCTCGATCATAGACTTTTTCAATACTGATGTTACCGACATCAGCAGTCAGCTTGGCAAGCTCTTCATCAACCAGCTCCATTACATCGACTTCACTGGCACCGCGCGATCGAGTGATGTTAAATGCCACCACTGTTTGACCGTCTAGCTTGGCAATTGAGCTTGGATCTGCTGCGCCGTCAGTGATTTTTGCCATACGCCCTAAAGCTTGTGTGCCTCCTGTAGGGACAGCCACTTGCAAATCGTTTAGCTCATTTGCTCGCTCAACAGCGCCGAGAACACGGATGGTCTGAGTCGTATTGCCAACTTCTGCCTCCCCGCCAGAGCTGTCCTGCTGGATACCAGCGATTTGCTGCGATAATTGTGAAATAGAAAACTTTAGACCACTTAATGCAATTGGGTCAGCAGCAACCGTGATTTCACGCTGCAACCCGCCAACACGGCTCACGGTACTAACGCCTGGTATGTCAGATAGCCGTTTGGTAACGGTATCATCGACAAACCACGATAAATCCTCCACACTCATATTTTCAGCGGCGACAGAGTACGTAACCACTGGAAACCCAGCGGTAGATACTTTGGTAATAATAGGATCGTTAGCCGCAGCTGGTAGATCACCACGTACTTCGCCGACTGCTGACCGCACATCGTCTACCGCTTCTTGAATGTCTTTTTCTAAGGTAAATTCAGTGGCAATAGTCGCCGCACCCGTTTGTAGCGTGGTGCGAATATGACTCACGCCCTCGATACTGGTCAGTTTATTTTCAATCTTTTTGGCGATATCGTTTTCGAGCTGTGAAGGCGCGGCACCTGGTAGCGTCACCGTGACCACCACCGCTGGCAAATCTATATCTGGAAATTGCTGGACTTTCATTTTCATGAAACCGTAAATGCCACCCAACGTCAGCAGCACAAACAGCAAGATAGCGACGAGCGGGTTCTTTATCGAATAAGCGGAGACGTTTAAGCTCATGGCTGTGCCTGCACTGGCTTACTGGTTTGAGATACACCATCAACAACACGTACTAGGTCACCATCATTTAAGAAGCTGCCGCCCTGTTTTACGATACGACTGTCACTTGGCAAAGGCTCTAACACTGCTACGCTCTCGCCCAATCGCTCACCCAATGTGACTCGCTGCTGCTTGATACGTCCCATTGATCGATCGTCTCGAGTAGTCGATTCAGTAACGAGCATCACATAATCATAACCATCATTACTGACCACGGCGCTATTAGGAATCGTTTGCGTGCTGGTACTTCCTAATAGGAATTCGCCTGTTTGATACATGCCTGCACGTATCTTTGAGTTGCTAGCTAGGCTGGCATAAATCGTAATTTGGCGGTTGTTGTCTGCGGTTGGTGCGATGCGATTTACTTGCCCCATCACTGTATCACCACCCGGTAGACTGACTTGTACAGGCGTACCGACGTTTATATCACCGATAAGCTTAGGATCTATATCTGCTCGCCATTCCAAAATGCCGCCCTTGATAATCGTAAATAGTGGATCCCCGCCTGCCACCTGCCCAACTTCTACCATTTTTTCACTGATAATACCGCTGACAGGAGCGACGACTTTCGCGTTCTCTAATGTCAAACGCTGATTGCTCAAACGGGCTTTGGATGCTTGCAAAGCGGCTCTGGCACGGACTTCCGAGGTACGGTAGCGATCGGCTTCTTGTTTGCTGATGGCATCGATATCGATCAATGGCAGCACACGTGCAGCATCAGCGCTGGCATTGGCAAGAGTGGCTTCCGCTTCTGCGACATCTGCTTGCGCCTGTAGCACTTGCTGCTCCATAGCATCGGTATCGAACATTGCTAAAACTTGACCCGCTCTGACGCGGTCGCCTTCTTCGACCAAGATACGCTCAATAGCCACACCATTGACTTTTGCACTGACGTTCGCAGTATCTTTAGCATTGATGGTTCCATCGGCACTGAGCGTGCTGCCGATATCATCTTGGCTTGGACTGACTGTCTCTACTGAGAGTACCGATTGCTCAATACTGGCATCGCTACCGGTTGCCTGATCGTTTGCGACAGAATTAGCAGTTGCTGACTCATCTGTAGCTGCATTACTATCATTGCCCCAATATTTGCCAAGCAGCACCCCTATCACTAGCACGGCTGCCAACACGGGCCACAACCATATTGGTGGTTTTGCAGATGGTCTTTGAGATACAGTGTCAGTTTGACGATATGGCGGCAACTCAGCTTCAGCTGACGGCTTAGAATGGGTTTCTTCAAAATCGCTCATGATAACTCTCTGTAGGTACAGTCAATATTGAAATACTCGATATAGAATGACTAAAAATATCAATCAGTCATAGCAATAATAAAAAGTGGCACGCAATCGAAGCAATTTTTGGATAGTCTGATATAGGGCTATGAGCGTTACTTACAGAGAGTATTACGATGTTCTCCAAAGCACTGTTTATTATTATAATAGTTCATCAAATTATCGAGAATAGCATATATTTAGTCATCATCTTATTTTTATATATAGTGTCTAGCGTTCATAAATTTAATTGAAACTTAGACCGAATATCTGTGCAACGTTCAAGGCATATCGACCGATTTAAAGAAATAAGAGCGCGTATAGTCAGTCGTTGAATCTTTGATGTATTCAACGACTGACTATGGATGGAGTATCGTTTATAAAGAATGTTAACGTTGTGGCCATGCTGTTTGATTATATCCAGAGCTAGGTTCAATGACGCACTGAACCCACTTGCCGATACCGATACTAAGCACTGATTACTAGACAATGGACACTAAACGCTAAGCATTGGTATAGCGACTTGCCTCAGGCATCCAGCGATGAATCAATTGGCTGACATCTGCTTTTCGCGCAGGGTCTGCTATCAAATGCTTCGCTAACCGCTGAGCAATGGCAAATAATTGCTCATCACGGATTAGATCGGCTAGATAGTAGCCAACGTTACCCGTTTGACGTTTGCCTAACAGCTCTCCTGGCCCACGTAGCTCTAAGTCTTTTTGAGCAATGACAAATCCATCGGTACTATCGCGTAGGACGTTTAGTCGCTCAGTACCTGTCTCCGATAGCGGCTTTTGATATAACAGTACACAGAAGCTTTTGGTCGAGCCACGTCCGACTCGCCCGCGCAGCTGATGCAATTGTGATAGCCCCAAACGCTCTGCATTTTCGATAACCATCAACGATGCATTGGGCACATCGACCCCTACCTCGATGACAGTCGTCGCAATCAGCAAGTCCAAATTACCTGCTTTGAACTCCTGCATGATGGCTTGCTTATCAGCAGACTTCATCTTGCCATGCACCAGTCCAATACGAATATCTAGACGTTCATTTAAGTCCTCATAAGTAGCTTCGGCTGCCTGCGCATCCAATACGCTAGATGCCTCTACCAGTGAGCATACCCAGTACGCTTGCCTGCCCGCTTCGCAATTAATCGCAATACGTTCTATAACCTCGTCGCGTCGATTGCGATCGATAGTTACCGTCGTAATTGGCGTGCGCCCCGGTGGCAACTCATCAATAATTGAGGTATCCATATCGCCATAAACGCTCATCGCTAAGGTTCTTGGAATCGGTGTCGCGGTCATAATTAGCTGGTGTGGGGTACTATTGGCGACGCCTTTATTGGTCAATGCCATGCGTTGCTCAACACCGAATCGATGTTGCTCATCAATAATAACCAAACCTAACTTAGCGAACTGAACTTGCTCCTGAAACAGTGCATGAGTACCGACCACCACTTGCACAGTATTTTCTGCAACCGCTTCCAATGCTTCACGGCGCTGTTTGGCCGTTTGCTTACCGGCAAGCCAACCGACACCAATACCTAATGGCTCAAACCATTGTTTAAAATTCAGTAGATGCTGCTCTGCCAAAATCTCAGTCGGTGCCATTACCGCGACCTGCCAGCCACTATCGAGCGCATAGCCTGCCGCCCCTGCTGCAACCAATGTCTTGCCGGCACCCACATCCCCCTGTACCAGTCGTAGCATCGGAATTGAGGTTGCCATATCCGCAGTGATGTCTTTCATCACTCTTTTTTGCGCACCCGTTAAATCAAAAGGCAATGCAGAAAATAGCTTGTCAGCAAGAGGACTGTTGGTAGTGCATTTAGGCGCTTTATGCTGATGTAGCTGCTGGCGACGATATAGCAAACTGAGCTGATGCGCAGTCAACTCTTCAATAATCAAGCGCTGGCAAGCAGCATGCGTACGGGCACTGAGTTGAGTGAATAGTTTGTATTGCTGAGACGCGCTGGTATAAGTAGGCGGCGTATGCAGCAGTACCAATGCTTCGAATATCGTTAAATTATAGACATTGTGCTGAGCAATACTGGCAGCGACGTTATGTATGTCATTATCTGCCTGATAGGTAGAAGGACCGGGCTTATATACGCTATTGCCAATCGCATTATCAGGCACACTGCGTGCTAATGTCGAAAAAATATCTTCGGTATATTCGGCCTCTGACACTGCTAATTTGGATGGCTCAAAAGGCACTAATGGTAAATCGGATACAACTGCAAAATCTTCAGCCGTAAACAATGTCATAGGCAGACCTTGGCTTCGAACCGTTTGCAATGCCAGCTTAATTAAAGTGCGCAGCTTGTTTTGATGTAAGCCTTTGACTGTAGGATAAATAGGCTGCAATCCCGTATCAGTCATGACTGTATTGTCAGTGATGACTTGATATTCAGGATGATGTATCTGCTTACCGTAACGGCTGACTTTGACTTCACCAAATAGCTGTAAGCGTGTTCCCAAATTCATGGTCTGTACCAGACCACGATAGACCTTAAAAAACCGTAACGATATCGTACCCGTATCATCGTCCACCGTCACAGTCATCCCACTGCGCTTGGTATCGACATGGACGATGTGACCAGTAATTAGCGCTGATTGTCCATTCTCTACATCGGCGATTGACACCAGTCGACTACGATCCTCATAATCACGGGGCAAATGTAATAGCAAATCGAATATCCGCTTGATATTCAATTGCGCCAATTGCTCTGCGACTTTTACCCCTACACCTGCTAGCGCAGACACTGGCATATCTAGTGCTGACAGCGGCATATCAGATCTAAAGTGATCTAATGAGTTAGATGAGGCATGACTCTCCGATATTGGCATTAAAGATCCTAACAATATTATTTTTAATTTTTGTATGCTAAATCGAGCATTTTTAATAGGCTGTACATGATGACTTGTACCACAGAATAGCCATAACGATAGTACGTATAACAAATTCGACTCATTTCATTATAGCTGACAATACAATTGCTTATGCTAGGCTATTTAGTAAAATAGCATCTATACAGTCCATCTACTATAGATAAACCGCTTCTTCTCATCATATCAATAACTGATGTCTTATTTTTTGAGTTCTGGCAATTTCGTAAGGTGTTTTTCTATGCTTATTTCTATTTTGCCTCGTCAGTTTCGTCACAATCTGATTCGTCATAATCTAAAACTACTGAGGTTGAGCTTAATACCAATACTCGGTTTGTATATTAGTGCCTGTAGCACGTTGCCATCGACTTCGACTATTCCCGCCACACCAGCGCCTGTTATTAAGGTCCCTACTGTCGCACTGGTATTGGGTGGTGGTGGCGCAAAAGGGTTTGCTCATGTGGGAGTCATCAAGGCGTTAGAAGAAAACGGTATCAAACCAACATTGGTGGTCGGTACGAGTGTGGGTAGCTTGATTGGTAGCTTATACGCCAGTGGTTACACGCCGGCACAGCTTGAGCAATTGGCATTGACCACTACTGATAGCCAGCTCACAGACTTTACCTTGTCCAATCAAGGTTTTATCGAAGGTATTAAGTTAAAAAACTTTATCAATAGCAAAGTGAATGCGCGAGCCATAGAGGATTTCCCCATTGCTTTTGCGGCAATCGCAGCAGAAAAACACACTCTGAAGAAAGCGATCTTTACCACTGGTGACGCTGGGCTTGCCGTACAAGCGTCCTGTAGCGTACCCAATATTTTTATTGCCCCGCGCATTCCTGAGAAGGTCGGTAAAAAATATATCGATGGTGGTGTGGTCAGTTTAGTACCAGTGGATAGCGCCTATGACTTGGGTGCTGATATTGTCATTGCTGTAGATGTGACGGGAGCTCAAGGCAGTGATAGTACTAATAATCTAATACCGACTATGAACTCATTGAGTGACTTTTGGGGCTTTCTAGAAACCAATATTCTAGCTACCAACCTGACTGCTAAGCGCTCCGCATCAAGTCAGAGTGAGCGGAATCGAGCGGATATTGTTATTACTCCTAATATCGGTCGTAACAGTTCAATAGATACTAGGCAGCGACGCAGTCTAATACAAGCAGGCGCTCAAGCTACAACGCCACAAATCAATGCTATCAAACAACTTATCCAAGAGAAATCTAGTAGCCAATATACCACGCTGTAATTGAGTACTTTTACTTACTTATCAGCAAAATTATCAAACGTCCTGTCACACCATAAAAAAGCACCGCAGCTATAAACTGTGGTGCTTTTTTATTGATAGTTTTTAGTACTAAATGGATAGTTTTCAGTGCTAACTACATCAATGCTAGCTAAATTCTAATCCAAAAACTCAGGACTATTTGACACGAGCGCGGTATTTTACAGCGACAGTATCATTTAGACCTACGCCTTCTAAGTCCCAACGTACCGCTTTATAATATTTAAGCGCGACGTCTTGTAGCTGATTATCTACTTTGGTACGTAGTGGCATACGAGCAAAATTATTGCCATCTACACTGCCGTACGGGAATTCAGGAGCAACCGTTTTTAGTAGTTCTACCTGCTCTGGAATACTCATCGTAACGGTCATTTTACGTACGCGATCTGCATTGGTATTGGTAAAGTACCCTTGATATTCCAATACATTGCCTGACTGTAAACGAGTATTGGTATCTACAGGGACGAGCACTTCTTGACCATTGGCATCAACGCTGACCAACGACGCTGTGATTCTACTATTAACGGCCTGAGCACTTGAATTGCTGCTCTTGTTGGCATTTGCTTGAATAGCCATCGAACTATCAACCGCTTGCTCCGGTGTTGGCAGCATCGCTGAGGCTTGTGTAACGACCATTGCACCGATAAGCGTACCGGCAACAACGTGAAATAAACGATGGCCGCTCCAAGCACTGAACGGGCTAGCAAACTGGTTACTTTTTTTCATGATTTTCATTATCCCTGGTTGATATATCGGTAAAACACAGATGGTGCAACTTAAGTTATTTTTATAATTTGTTCAACAGATAAAAAGCATTACGATGTATATAAGATATCGCTGTGAAATAGTTCATGCAATCTATGAAACACATGAACTCACTTATCTAACCTGATTATCTTCGCTCAGCATCTGTAAAGCAATAGCGCTTAGCATAACAAAAAGCATTTGTACGTACATTAACCCAGTGTTGAGGTTGTGTATATCAGCGATTGGCAATAAGAATGCTTGAATACAGCTGAAATAAAAGATAGCTCATAACCGCGTTTTTTGCTATGGTAAATCTTTAGCGTTAGGCATTTTTTTGCTGCGCCCCTTTTCTTATTCTAACGACTACTGCTCCCATTATGACTACTAGCTCCATGCCCCAGATTAACCCTGAATACGTCCATTGGTTCCGTAACTCTGCACCCTACATTAATACCCATCGCGGCAAAACTTTCGTGATCATGTTTGGTGGTGAAGCGGTCAATCATGCGAACTTCAGCACACTTATTCATGATTTTGCCTTGTTGCATAGCTTGGGTATCAAGCTAGTACTGGTACACGGGGCACGACCGCAAATCGAGAAGAACTTAAAAGACGCTAATATCGAATCTCCGCTACATCAAGACATCCGTATTACGCCACGTGCAGCGATGCCATCTATCTTACAAGCCGTTGGTGCTATTCGTTTACAGATTGAAGCTCAGCTATCCATGGGGCTGGCCAACTCTCCGATGTATGGTTCGCGTATCGATGCGATATCGGGTAATTTCGTGACAGCTCGCCCATACGGTATCCGTGAAGGTATTGATTACCAAATGACGGGTGAAGTGCGTTCTATCGATGTAGAAGCCATCAAAAACAACCTACTTCATGACCATATCGTTGTACTAGGCTCGATGGGCTACTCTGCGACTGGCGAAGTATTTAACTTGTTGGCGGAAGATGTTGCCCTAAGCGCTGCCGTAGCACTGGGTGCTGACAAGCTTATATTCTTAGGTGAAGAAGCGGGTATCAACGACGATGATCGTTTATTACGTGAAATGATTCCAAACGAAGTTGATCGCTTCTTACGTGACCGTGATCTAAATTGCGAAATCAATTATTTCTTAAACTGTGCAAGCTTGGCCTGTCGTCAAGGTGTGCATCGTACGCATATTATCTCATATGCCAAAAACGGCGCATTACTAGAAGAGCTATTCACACGTGATGGTTCTGGCACGCTTATTAGCCACGACCCTTATGAAGAAATTCGCCGTGCCAATATCGATGATGTGGTTGGTCTTATTGAGCTGTTGTCACCTCTAGAAGAGCAAGGCATCTTGGTCAGCCGGTCACGCGAGCGCTTGGAGCAAGAGATTGATAATTATAGTGTGATTGAGCGTGATGGTATGATTTTGGGCTGTGCAGCATTGCATACGCTAGATTCAGAGTCAGCGGAAGTTGCCTGTGTTGCCGTACGCCCTGAGTACCGTAGTGGTAGCCGCGGTGCAGATTTACTAGCGTTTCTAGAACAGCAAGCGCGTAGCCATGGCTTGTACAAGTTATTTGTTTTGACCACTCGTACTGCCCATTGGTTCGTCGAGCAAGGCTTTGCTGAGGTTGAAGCCAGCGCTTTGCCTGAAGCACGTTTAGAAAAATACCATAACGGCCGTAACTCTAAAGTCTTTCAAAAGAATCTATAATTTATCGCCAACTTGATATCGGCTTTATAAGCTCGGTATCAGTCTGAGGTAAAATATTAGTCGTAAAAAAGCCTTCATAATTATATGAAGGCTTTTTTGTAGGCTAAGCGCCTAAACTGAATAATTTTTGCTTTAGATACTTATTTTACTTTTAATAGCTCAACAGTAAAGATAAGCGTGCTGTTTGGCTCGATACCAGCGTTACCCGCTTCGCCATAAGCGATGTCTGAAGGGATATAGAACTCGTATTTTCCGCCTTCTTTCATCAACTGTAGACCTTCAGTCCAGCCAGCGATTACTTGGTTTAGTGGGAATTCGATTGGCTCACCGCGCTCATAAGAGCTGTCAAATACTGTACCATCAAGCAATTTACCTTCGTAGTTTACTTCAACCACGTCAGTTGCTTTTGGCGATTTACCAGTACCTGCTTTGATAACTTTATACTGTAGACCAGACTCTGTTTGCTTCACACCTTCTTTTTTAGCGTTTTCTGCTAAGAATGCAGTACCAGCGGCTTTATTTTCTGTCGCTTTGGTTTCCATGTCTTTAACAAACTGCTCTTCTTGCTCTTTTTGATAGTCCATCAATACTTGTTGCATTTGCTCTTGGGTCAATGCTGATTCATTGCCTTCGTAGCCATCACGGAAGCCTTTTTCAAAAGTATTTAGGTCTAAATCTTTGACAGCATCTTTGTTACCTTCTGCCATCATGAAACCTAAGCTATAACCTACTTTTTCACTAGCTGAGCTTTGTTCAGTAATGGAAACGCTTTGAGTGGCTGTTTCTTGATTGCCATTGTTGGTGCTACAGCCTGTTACTAACAACATAGCGCTAGCAAGTGCACTAACGCCTAAAGTAGTGATTTTTTTCATAAAGTACTCTCTAATTGTAAGAATAGTGGCGAGATGTCACATTCCTCTATAATAACAAATCTTAGTTTTGGGAACCACGTTTTGCACGAAATTATCGGGCCAATGTATAGTCTATGTTAATATCTTCTATCATAATAACAAGTTATCACACAAATATAGTAACAGGTAAAGCTTTCTGTCTTTAAATCCATCAATACATCAGCTAAGCTGATTTAGTTAAGGAGATAAGTAACCGAGCGTTAATTTTTATCAAAAATAAGCAGATAACGATAGCGAAGTCACTGTAATATAAATAAGAGATACTGCTGATAATAATTTATGCTCAAAGACGATAATATCTCTATATAACTGATTCTAAAAATACTATTTATGACAACCATCTGTATGTCTTGCTCACTAATCGCTGTATGAACATTGTTTTTGGCGAGTTATATAAGATGCTTCAAGGAGGATAAGATGAACCCAATGTACACATCTTTTAACGGCTATCTTGGTGGACCTATCGGCTCCATCATTGGTGCTATTTTGATATTCGTTATTGGTTGGCTAGTAGCCCTTGGTATCGCAGCACTGGTACGCGGCGTACTCTCTAAAGTTAATCTCAATCAGCGTATGAACTCTTCAACTGGTAAGACCTACGACCTTGAAGGTATCATCTCCAAAATTGTTTTCTGGTTTATTTTCATCATTGCTATCTCAGGCGCACTTAGCCAATTAAACTTAAACTCTATCTCAGCACCATTCGCAAATATGGTTAATCAAGTATTGGCATTTATCCCTAATCTTATCGGCGCTATCGCACTTGGTGTGATCGGTTGGGTCGTGGCTACTGTCGCACGCACAGCGATCAACGCTGCACTCGCGAAAACCTCTATGGATGAGCGTTTAAGTGCACAAGCTGGTGTAAAACCAATGAGCAGTACGATTGCTGATATGGTTTACTGGTTCATCTTATTGGTTGTGTTGACCATGGTACTTGGTCAATTAGAGCTTGATGGTTTGTTCGCCCCACTGACTAATATGGTCGACAAAATCTTTAGCTTTATCCCTAACATCTTGATTGCTGGTGTAGTCTTCGTTGTTGGTTATATCATTGCCAAAGTCGTACGCGGCATCGTAACCAATCTTGTTTCTACTTTTAATGTACAAGAACTGGCATCAAAAGCAGGTTTAAGTGAGCAAAACAGCTTACCTAACATTGCAGGTTCATTAGCATTTCTTGTGGTTATTATTCCAACCATTATTGCTGCTCTAAACGCATTAAAAATCGAAGTGATTGCTCGCCCTGCGACCAATATGCTAAACAAAATCATGGAAGCATTGCCAAATATCTTTATGGCAGTGGCTATCCTAGTAGTAACTTTCTATGTTGTACGCATGGTTGCCAACATCATCAAAGGTCTGATTGAGAACACTCAAATCAATCAATTACCTGCGAAAGTTGGTCTACAAGAAACCATGGGTGATAAGAAAATCTCTGACCTAGTTGGTTATGCGATTATCTTCTTCGCTATGCTATTTGCCGCTATTGCAGCTGCTGACTTGTTAGGTTTCGAGCCTATCTCAGCTATTATTACGATGTTTATCGCATTCGGTGCAAACATCATCCTAGGCGCAATTATCCTGTTTATCGGATTCTGGCTTGCCAATATCATTGCAGGTGTGGTTGAACGTTCTGAGCAAGGTTCACAATTCCTAGCAAACATCGTACGTGTATTAATCATGGGCCTAGTATTAGCAATGGGTCTAAAAGCGATGGGTATTGCCGATTCAATCGTTAACCTAGCATTTGGTCTGACACTAGGCGCGGTAGCCGTTGCCTTTGCCCTATCATTTGGTCTTGGTGGTCAAGAAGCTGCAGCTCGCTTCCTGCGTAAAATGCAGGACAAAATGGACCATGAACGCACTGAAGCGAAAGCAAAATCTGCGCTACAGCCAAGTTCATCAACTCAAGAAAAAGTTGCTGATTCAGTTCGTGAAAACACGCCCTCTGCTGCTAGCACACCTACCACTGATTTACGTACCGATGTAGTTGATACACCACGTGTTGATACTAATGACATCTACAACAGTGATGACGTACTTCCTGGTAGCGGTCTCAATGACGATATCAATAAATAAGTATTTTTTGATTGTTTAGTTTAGATACGAAAAAGACAGCCTAGGCTGTCTTTTTTTTATGTCAGTAATTATATTAATAAATCTGTGGTTATTGTTATCGAAGCTCTTAGTATAAAAGTTCATTCAAACAATTTCACGCTATAATCTACTGCTTATCTTTACGTGCTGGAATCGTTAAGCTCATCTGTACTTGAGGTAAGTTTTCTTTTTGCGCCTTCGCAGGTTTACTATCTTCCACGCTACTAGCAGCTGGTGTATTTTGCTTATCTAATTCTTGTTGCTTTAGCTTCTGCATTTGCTTAGTAAGTTGGCGCTCCCTTTGAGTCATCGCATCAACTGGCTGAATCCACAAATCAATATCGAAAAAATTCTCATTATTCTCAGTGATAAAGTCGATACCAAGCACGACTACGTGATGTAGCTCAATAATTGGCAAACGTGTGGCAACGTCTTGTGCGATTTTCGCTAGCTTTGGTTGGACAGCGGCTTTACTATTAGGGCCTTTTGACTCCTGACTATAAAAAACCAGTACATAATGTCGTCCTAAACTCTCATAAGAATGTTGATGTACCACATAGCCATCTTTTTGCAGCGCTGCGCTTTGTTTAGGGTGTCTATATAGCGTACGGATAAGCTCGTGACGTGAAAACAAAGACTCATCTAGCAGTTGCTGTTGCCAGTGAGCGAGCGGTATTTCTGTCTGCTCTTCATTATTAGCTATGTGCTTTTTACCATACGTATCTATCATCTGCATACTTAGCTGAGACCATATCGTGGCCGCTTGTATCATATGTTGATGGTACATCTGAGCAGTTGAACTTTGGTTCTTGTAGGCAAGCGTAATGGCGACCAGTGCTGAGTTAGGTTCGTCTTGTACTTCATTTTTGATGAGCGCATTGTCGACTACAATGGCAGGGGCAAATAAATCTGGGCTTTGCAAGAAGCGCTCAACCAAAGCGTCTTCTGACTCGAAACTTGGAATATGATTTACAGCCGATTGCTGCAGCTGCTCCAGATGATAAGCTAAGAAACGCCATAACTCACATGGGGTTCGTACCGCTGCTGCTATCGAGTACCAGTCATCCCAACTAAAGACTTGCAGCTGCTGCATGCTTTCACTCATGTCGACAACTAAGTCTTCTAAAAAGTAACGAACCCCAAAATTGTGTTTAAGTCGCTGTAGAGCACTGTTTGAATTGTTTGCACTGTCACCGTTATCATCTTGATTGAGACTGCTACTTCCTCCGACAAGCTGAATGTCAAAAATCATAGCTTCATAACCAACTGAAGTATTGTCTCCATCTTGAGATGATAAGGACTTGTACCATGTAAGTGCTGACTTTACCGCAGTCATGCGTACAGCCTCCATATCAACTAACTCTGTATAATAGGGTAAATACAGTGTTAGCTCCAACAGCTGTAGCTTGCCAAGTGGCAACTGATATTGATAGTGACGAGCGATATATTGAGCATTGTATTCATGCTCAATCGTATGCATGCCTGCTAAAGTCACTGCCATAGCATCTGCTTGTAAATAACTGACTAGCTCGGTCGTCAGGTAGCCCCAGTCGGGCATGGTAGTAATCGAATGGGACACAAGTTCCAACCTTCTATTATCGTATGGTGAATATCGCACAGGCCAGCTCGTAATGATAACAACATCATTATCGCGTATTACAAATATTTGAATGATGCAAAATTATGCTACATAAGCACTATCAGAGACAGTCGCTTTCAAGACGATCACTTGTTATGATGATATCAAAGCAGTATTGCTTGCGTGCAAGTTTATGGATGACGAACTGTACTTAGTTGTATTTATCGAGACCGTAGTCATCGAATTTTTAATCATCGAAACTCTAATGACTATTATATAATAATAAGGATTAAACATTATGAAGCGTTTTAAAGAAAAGACCGTCGTTGTAACGGGTGCAGGTTCTGGTATTGGCCGTGCGACTGCTATTCGCTTTGCCGAGGAAGGCGCTAGCGTGGTTCTAGTAGGACGTACGGCAGCAACACTAGAAGAAACTGCCAAAGAATTACCACAAGATCGTACTTGGATTCATACTGATAATTATCTCATTATTACATGCGACATTAGCGTTCAAAGCCAAGTACAAGAGATGATTGAGCGCGCTATCGACAAATTCGGCAAGATTGATATCTTGGTAAATAATGCTGGTAAGGCCACTCAAGGTAAAATCACAGAACTATCTGCTGATGATTGGCGCTCTGCTATCGATGTGAATCTAAATGGGACTTTTTACGTCTCGCAAGCTGCTATGCCTCACCTGATTACATCAAAGGGTAATATCGTCAATATTTCATCGCTCTCGGGTGTGGGTGGTGACTGGAATATGGCTGCCTATAATGCTGCTAAAGCGGGTGTAACCAATCTAACCCGTACGTTGGCGTTAGATCATGGTTCAGATGGTGTTCGTGTGAACGCAGTAAACCCAAGCGTCACCAAGACCGATATGACCACGGCTATTCAAGATAATGAGTCTAAGACAGATAAATTCTTAGCTCGCTGCCCGCTTGGACGTTTGGCAGCTCCAGAGGATATCGCCGCCGCCATTACCTTCCTAGCGAGCGATGACGCCTCTATGATTACTGGTGTAAACCTACCTGTCGATGGCGGTGTTAGTGCCTCTAACGGACAGCCACAGTTCTAAATTGTTAAGCTGATAGGTATCTAAATATTATTCAAAAAAAGCCCCTGATACCATCATATCAGGGGCTTTTCCAATAACAATCATTAGAACTTAGTTGTAGACAGCTTTGAGTTTTCGTACCTGTCATACAACCAATGATTTTAACTTAACTAATTGAACTAATATTTATACTATCTAGCTTATTCAGCTGTATTATTTATGTCTTGTAGTGGCTTCGACAAACGCTCAAGGTGTCTTGGTAGCACCCCTTTATACTGAGAATATATTTTTGGTAAATCTGCTTCGATATCACCTGTAGGATAAACCAGCGACATAAACCGTATTTCTTTAGTATTGTAGTCCATCGCTACTGGCAAAATCGGTACACCAGCACCCACCGCTAAATAATAAAAGCCTGTCTTCCACGACTCAGTATATTGCCGTGTTCCCTCTGGTGATAATCCTAAAAATAATGGTTCACCAGTTTTGAACTTATCAATACTGGCTTGCAGCACAGAGCCTTTGTTGCCACGATCGATAGGAATAACCCCTATCCAATTTAATAACTGTGCAAACACAGGCACTTTAAATAGCGTGTGCTTGCCCATAATGCTGATTTTGATATCTAATGCAAAAAGACTTGGAATCGCATAAATACCATCCACATTAGAAGTATGTGGCAGCGCAAGCACTACAGCTTGTGAGATATTTGGAATCTCGCCTACCGTACGCCAACCTGACGCCTTTAACAGTGCGGATGCAATAACAGGCGCAAACTTGTTGCCACGCTTTGGAACCTTGTCTCCCAAATGCTTTTTGCTAAGTTTTGGGAGCACTTTGGAGCGCGCAGGTTTAGAAGCAACAGACTTAGAACGGTTAAAAATCTTCGGTATCATGACAGCACAATGTAATGAAAGGTACTGACATAATACCATTAAGCCTTTGTGGCTAGGCTAAATTTAGCGTGCTTTTATTATGTGATAGATCGTTTAGCCATAAATATAAGTAATGATCTATTTCGATATTTTGCACACATATTTCTTTAAATTCACTGCTGCCTCTTAAGAAATATCGGCCAAATCACCTTTACTCTCAAGCCACGACTTGCGATCAGAGGCACGTTTCTTAGCCAGTAGCATATCCATCACGCTATTGGTCAGTACCATATCATCCATATCTAACTGTACTAAGCGGCGTGTATCACGGCTCATCGTCGTCTCACGTAGTTGCTCAGCACTCATTTCACCAAGTCCTTTAAAACGTGTAATCTGAGCTTTTTTATTACCCGGTACGTTAGCCAAGATATGTGCAAGCTCTGGCTCATCCAATGCATAATGAACTTCTTTACCTACATCTACTCGATATAATGGCGGCATGGCCACAAATAAATGACCCGCATCCACTAGTGCAGGGAAATGCTTCACAAACAGTGCGCAAATCAATGTCGCAATATGCAGTCCATCAGAGTCAGCATCCGCTAAGATACATATCTTGTCGTAACGTAGCTCGGACAAATCATCAGAGGCAGGATCGACACCGATAGCAATGGCAATATCATGAATCTCTTGACTTGATAGTACTGTATCTGATGAGACTTCCCACGTATTTAGGATTTTACCGCGCAGAGGTAATATCGCCTGATAATGACGATCTCTTGCTTGCTTAGCACTACCACCCGCAGAGTCACCCTCTACTAAGAACAGCTCAGCGCCATCACGTAAATCACCACGGCAGTCTGCCAATTTACCAGGCAATGCGGGTCCCTGAGTAATTTTCTTACGAGCAACTTTTTTGGCAGATTTCAGACGACGTCCAGCTTTATTAATCGCCAATTCAGCGATTTGCGTACCCATGTCCGCATGCTGGTTTAACCATAGGCTAAAGGCATCTTTTGCCAATGTCTGTACAGCGCCTGCAGCTTCACGGCTAGATAAACGTTCTTTGGTCTGTCCAGAAAACTGTGGCTCAGAGAACTTCAGAGACAGGATATAGTTCACTCCGTCCCAGACATCTTCTGCGGTCAACTTCACACTGCGCGGCAGCAAATTATGAATATCACAAAACTCACGAAGTGCTTCTAAAATGCCCGTGCGTAGTCCATTGACGTGCGTACCGCCCTGAGCTGTCGGAATCAAGTTCACATAGCTTTCTTGAATCGGCGTACCACCATCAGGCAACCAAGACAAGGCAAAGGTAATAGCCGCTCGTTCACCTGCTTTCGCATCATAATTATAATAAAACGGTGCTTCAGGCAATGTTTCCAAACCATCTAATTGTTCGCTTAGATACTCGACTACCCCATCCGTAAACTGCCAAACGACCTTTTCGTCATTGATATCATCAGTGAACTCAATCGTCAGTCCAGCGGCCAAAACAGCCTTTGCTTTTAAATTATGCTTGAGCTGTTTTACATTAAATTTGGGCGTATCAAAGAAACTACCATCCGCCCAAAAATGTACTCTAGTGCCACGTTTACGCTTATTTGAGCTAACTGCTTCCGTTAATGGCGTAACTGGTGCACCATTTTCAAATGCCATATCGAACTGTGTGCTATCACGCCATACCGTAACTTCAACGCGAGTTGATAGCGCATTGACGACAGAGATACCCACTCCATGTAGACCACCTGACACCTCATAATTAGAGGTCGAAAACTTCCCACCTGCATGTAATCGGGTCAAAATCAGCTCAATACCAGATTGACCAAACTCAGGGTGAATATCAGTTGGCATACCGCGCCCATCATCTTCGACAGACAACGAGCCATCACTATGCAATTGCACCTTGATGGTTTTAGCATAACCAGCCAACGCTTCATCTACTGAGTTATCAATAACCTCTTGCGCCAAATGATTGGGGCGTGTGGTATCGGTATACATACCTGGACGACGACGGACTGGCTCAAGACCTTCTAAAACTTCTAACGATTGCGCATTATATTGACTCACAAATGCATCCTTAACTATTCGCGTGCGTTTAATTCTATTGAACCATTATAACGAAAAATAGCGACGTTAACGTTAATACTCCATCGCTTACGTCATATAATGTCGTCTATTTAAGGCTGTACTAAACTCTGTAAGATGTTCATCATCATGGGCAACTGCTCATCAAAGTCACTAAACCGATGATCGCCACCCTTTTGCACCGTTACCGATGCGCCCTTACCTTGATAAAAAGCTTTAGACAATTCAGAATTTAACAGCTCGTCGCCTTCTTTTAGCAGTACAGCAACTTTATCAGGATAATTTACTGATAAAAGCTGATGATCTGCAAACCACTGTAAATCTGCAGGCGTAATACTCCAGCCGCCCACTGTCGTATGCAGGACTTTGCTAGTAAGTGACTCATCTAAGTTATCTTGATTTGATACTGGTTGATTAGAGAAACGCTGTAAAGTTATATGGGGCTGGATACTAGGATTAAGCAATAAAACTGGGCAACCTATCTGATTGCTTATCAAAGTAGAAAAATACCCACCTAGCGAGCTGCCGATTAATACCGTATTTGATAATTCAGTCTGATTATTTGCTGATTTTCTATCTGCACTATTATTTAGCGCTTTGACTAAAGACAGTAACTGCTCACACACTTGTGCAGGGGTCTTATTTAAATCAGGACGCAGCACATTAATATCAGGATGATGAAGCTGGCAATATTTTTCTAACAACATCCCTTTGGTCGAGTTGGCATCACTGTCCAATCCATGGATATAAATCAAGTTCACGTATCATCTCACTTATTAATTTTGTTATGATTATCTTATAAAGGCTATCAAAGCTAAGCATAGCACCCGCTAGACGAAAATAATAACAATAAAATGGCACACTATTAGTCAGTATTTGCGACATAATAATGTTGTACAGTGATTTTATGCAGGTCAAAGGAATGACGGTAGTCATTATGGAGGAGTCATGAATCAACAGTTTGAACTGTTCGAGATTGCCAATCCATGTATTGGTCTTTGTCAAAGCAATAAGAAGGGTTATTGCTTTGGTTGCCTGCGTAGTCGAACTGAGCGCCAGCTATGGCACGATATGACGACAGAGCAGCAGCGCGAGGTGCTAAGGCTTATCGCAGGACGTAAACTGCGTATAGAACAAATAAGACAGCGTAAAGATGAACAGTTAGGATTTGATTTTGAAGAGATACCTGAGATAGGTGAGTTATTTTAAGAAGTTCTACACTTCTCACTCAATAAGAATTTCCAAATTAAACATTTTGTTATGGCTTTATATTCCATCTTCCTTTTATTCTAAAATTTGGTTCTTCTTTTAAATATGGAGTATTTATACCTAAAGTAGCTGCAATAAGTTTCGTATTAAAAGACCTAAATTCAAGACTGTAATTTTCATCTGGATATGAGTATCCAATTGGATACCCACCATACTTTGCCTCATGAACTAAAGCATTACGCAGTTTGCTAAGCTTACTTTTTTTATTCGAATCTAACTCTGCCCATGACGGTAGTGTTAAACCGTATTTTTCAGCAAGCTTTACTGGTCGCTCTGGATGTGGAATATAATTACGTTTGTCTTCTTGTGCTATGCCTGAAAGACTCCATACACCATCCATTACTTTATACTGCGCATCGAACTTATCCCATGCAAACTGATAGCTTTGAGATATCAAATACCAATGGATACAAGCAAACATCTGATTTCGGTCTTCTTCACCTGAGTTAATATAAAATCGATTTATACATTCCATTCCATTTACGTAGTCACTATCTGCTAATAATAGGCCATTTAAAGTAGTAGGCTTGAAAGCTATACGTCCTAAGTGTGAATAACCTTATGGTGTAAGATACAGTCCTTGTAAAAACCCGTAACCTAAAATAAGAAATCTTAAATGCTCCTCGGAGTAACTTTTAGTTGATGTTATTCGATGCGTAGAACTCATATGAAAAAATGATTTATGGACTATTGGCGCATCAGATGCAAAGTCTTCTTTTTCACTAGCTGATTTCACAAGTTCTATTTCTGGTCCATAGAACCATCCGTTGCTGACACGTGCCGTACTGTAAAAATCTTTTAGAACATAAGAAAATTCCAAAACAGGGGCTAGCTTAAATCCATCACATTCGAACGATTTAGGATCAATGAGGAAGCCAAACTTCATAGTAAATTCTCTATAATTTTTTATTGTATATTAATAGAAAGATTATTATAACCGAATACCTAGTACAAGCTCCAAAATCATACATATAAGATAGAGTCCCAGTCAAAAAGTATCAGAGATTTCTCAAATTCCACACAAAGAAAATCCCCCGACAAGCTAATGTCGGGGGATATTTCAGAATAGAGAGCTGACGATGACCTACTCTCACATGGGCGAACCACACTACCATTGGCGCTACGATGTTTCACTTCTGAGTTCGGGAAGGGATCAGGTGGGGCCATCGCGCTATTGTCGTCAGCAAAGG
>Ga0208300_100537_pt1 | contig 25527 bp, 14 predicted proteins | sample 23_taG_FD_184096 | JGI IMG/M metagenome (GOLD analysis project Ga0208300, IMG submission 184096) | Marine viral communities from Cariaco Basin, Caribbean Sea - 23_WHOI_OMZ (SPAdes) (version 2) | ecosystem: Environmental > Aquatic > Marine > Oceanic | place: Caribbean Sea: Cariaco Basin...
ACTTTTAATTCGCCCTCAAAACCTGAAGTCGCCTTGCGCGGTGCTTGGTTGGTCGAGCTTTTGAAATGGGTATTGCCCAGACCACCATCGCCGCCCTTAGCAACCAATAGCGTCTGACCAATTTCGACCAAATCTCCTAATACTTCATCAGTCTCGGTATCGACCACCGTCGTACCGACCGGCACAGGCAGATAAATATCCTCTGAGCCTTTGCCTGAACAATTTTTACTTTGTCCATTTTCGCCGCGTTTTGCATCATAGCGGCGCGTATAGCGATAGTCCACTAGGGTGTTGGTGTTGTCATCAGCAATGACATAGACATCACCGCCGCTACCACCATCACCGCCATCAGGGCCACCACGTGGGACATATTTTTCTCGGCGAAAACTGGCGATTCCGTTACCACCGTCACCTGCTTTTACCGTTACGACGGCTTCATCAATAAATCGCATCTTACGTTCCTTAATTTACAATCCAGTCTATAACTGGCTACAACCAGCGGCTGTATTTTAGGTTTTTGCTAGGGGGTGTTGTCATGACGACTGCCAAAGTCCCATTGTTGGTGCTTAACACTGAGTAGTGAGCGCTTAGCATTTGGTAGTTAGTACTTAGCCTTCATGATGACAATAACACCCGATAACCAATCGGACTATCGGGTGCTTTATATTATATTTGAGTTTGCAGCGCTTAGCTTACGTTTTATACAGGAATTTGCGTATAGCTAATGCCAGCCATCTGGGTAGCCAAACGCAATACCTGAGTACTATAGCCTACTTCGTTGTCATACCAGATATATACGATAGCATGATTATCAGTCAAAATAGTTGCTTGCGCATCGACGATACCGACATGAGTGGTCCCAACAAAGTCGGTCGACACCGCTTCAGTCGAGTCTGTATAAGCGATTTGCGACTGCCAAGTGTGACTGTTGGCGATTTTGCGCATAAACGCATTTAACGCATCAGCACTCTCTGGCGCGGTTTTTAGATTTAAGTTCAAAATCGCAAGACTCACGTTGGGGGTCGGAACGCGGATGGCGTTGCCAGTTAGCTTACCACTGAGCTCCGGTAACGCTTTACCGACTGCTTTTGCAGCGCCTGTGCTGGTGATGACCATGTTCAATACGGCACTACGGCCGCGGCGGTCTGATTTGTGATAGTTATCAATTAGGTTTTGATCATTGGTAAATGAGTGAATGGTCTCGACGTGACCGTTTTCGATACCGTACTCATCGTTTAGTACTTTTAGCGTTGGGGTAATAGCGTTGGTGGTACAGCTGGCTGCACTAACGATAGTATCATCGCCGACTGTGTCATTGTTGACACCATACACGACGTTTTTGATATCACCGCCTGCTGGTGCGGTTAGGAGTACTTTTTTGACACCAGTAGATTGTAAGTGCTTACCAAGGCCATCTTCGTCTTTCCAGATACCTGTGTTGTCGATCACTAATGCATCAGCGATGCCATAAGCGGTATAATCGATGGTGCTTGGGTCATTGGCATAAATCACTTGTACAAAGCGACCATTGATGATAAGGCCGTTGTTATCTTCATCAACCGTCACGCCGCCAGAAAAACTGCCATGGATAGAGTCGCGCTCTAACAACGACGCACGCTTGGCCAGATCGCCTGCTTTTGCAGGACGTACGACGATGGCTTTTAGCTGCAAGCCTTTGGCACTAGATGCTTGCGATAACAATAGGCGAGTCAAAATACGACCGATACGGCCAAAACCGTATAGTACCACGTCAGTGGCGCTGTTCATCGCCCCTTGCTCGTGATTGACGGCTTGCAGGGCAGCCTGTACGTCAGTGTCAGAGGCGATTAGCTGGCCGACATCGATACGAGCGGCTTGAATGCCTTTATTTTCTGCCAAAGTTTTTACCATGGCCAAGGTGTCAGCGACCTGGATGGTCTTTGCGCCTTGCTCACGCAATGCTACTTTTTGATGCAGTGCCAATATTTGACCCACTGAGCTGGTATCTAGCGTTTCGCCGAACAAAGTCACTTGTACGTCTTGCTCATTATAAAGCTTATTTAGCAGCCCCATTAGCTCAATGGCTTGTTGCTCTTGGGTGTTGTAGTTGCTCAAGTGGTCTTGATGTAATTGGCGTAAGGTATCAGCGTTGCTCACGAGAAACATCCTTATGGTCAGTAATGTATGATCAGTAAAGTGTGAAGAAAAATAAATAGATGGGCAGTATAGGCTCTAAGCGTTGACACTTATGGAGTCATCAAGACTCTCGATTTTGGTTATTTGCGTTAGAGTATGTAGAGCGCCTAGATTTTAGCCTAAAACGCCCTATTTTGCCAGTCATTAACCACGCGAACAGGATTATGGGACCAAGTTGACCGTTTGTTTGGACTGCGGTGTCAGCTCAAATTCTTTTAAATCGTAGCCTTGTTGCTGGGCAATCTGACGATACTTGGCGTACGTTTCTTGAGCGATATCTGGTGAGCGTGCCAGTAACCAAAGATAGTCTTTGTCAGGCGTTCCTACCAAGGCAGTTTTATAATCGCCATCACGTGCCAGCACCCAATAGTCGGCACGGCCCACTGGCAGCCAGCGTATCCACGATGGCAAAAACGTGACCTTGAGTTTACTACCAGTGGCATCGGCAGGTTTGGCCAAACCGTCAGCAACGATCTCTGCGCCGTCACTATCCAAGCACTTGTTGGTGACGATAACGCCCGAGCCGTCCGTCTTTTGCGTATAGTTGGCCGTCACATCGCCTGCACAGTTACGCTGAAAATACATCGGCAAGCGGCCTATCTCATACCACGTCCCCGCGTATTTGTTTAGATCCAAACTATCGACTGTGGTCGGCGTGGTCGCAGATTTATGGATGATGTCACTTGGCTGCACAGCTAGTGTCTCTGTCATTTCAGCGATGCTGGTCTTTGCCGCTGTGGTTGTCTCAGGCGATGCAGCATAAGCAGAAAATGCCGCCAGAGGTATGATAATCGCTAAGGCTATGCCTGTGTGCTTGATCAATCCATTCATAAATACGCGCTCCGGTATTTCGCTGTATGAGTCTGTATAAGACGTAGAGCCGTAGGATGTCTGTCCACCGGCTGCTGATGAACTAGGCTTTGATGACGCGCCTACTTTCTTAGACTTGTCGTAGGTATTCAGAGCGCCTTGCTGCATGATTGCATCCACAGGCGTTTGTCCATGACCCGTCAGGCACTTTGACGTTGTGTGCTTATCTTTTGGCGGCGAGGTTGCTTGGATGTCATCCATCATGGCAGAGTCTTTTATTTTGGCAGGTTTTTTGCTTACCTTTTTATAACCAAAATAACTGTCTTGTAAAGACACCTGAGTGGGCGCTGGCTGCGAATACCTGCTACTCGCTATCTCATCTACCAGATCATCACGATAGCTGGCATCATTGCTGGCAGCATGGCTGACATTGTCTGTTTGCTGTGCGCTGCTTTTGGTCAATTCACCGTGTAAATAGCAGTCGCTAAATGAACTGCTCTGCTGAGATTGAGAACCAGCTTCCTGTGAATCAGACCAAGCTGATTTAGGTAACTTATTGGTTTTCATAGATATACCGTATTTATTATGTCTGTTAAATATGCTTGATACACTGTCAATTTTATACATTGTAGATAACACCTAATGAGTGTAGTCGTGGTCTTACGTTTTAACCTAAGCCTATAGTGGCGCTATCGTCGATTCTAAATAAAGCAGATACACTATATGTCAACGTGGGACTGGTATAAACACATAAGAATATCAGTAAGTATCAGCGCGCTTTTTTACTAAACGCTATTTACTAAATGCTGTGTCTGCCATACTGTTTTTATAATAAGGTATCATTTGGATAAGCGATAAATGATAAATAGTGAGCTGCTTAGGGGCGTTTTAATCGGTATTTAATTGACTTTGTTAGACGGTATATATTAAGACCAGCTACCCCACAAAAACAGTGTCGCAATGTAGGGAAACGCAACGGTTTGTAAGTAGATATGTGTTTATGATGCAATATAAATACATGTTTACCAAACAGATAAATACGCTAAAAAATCAGTGGCTTAGCCGACTTAATATTTGTTGTGTTTTTGCAGTTTTGGGCCTATAAAAACTGACGAATACCCGCCACACTGACGCCGCCGTATTGCTTGGCTTTATCGATCATTGACGGCGATAATCCACCCAAACCAATGACGGGCATGTCAGCCAGTTTGGTCAGTGCAGACCATGCCTGCCAGCCAAGTGGCGCAGTATCAGGGTGGGTTTGGGTAGACAGGACGGGCGATACAAAAATACCGATGACGGGCGGCAGTTGCTGCTGAATGCGCATGCGTGCCAGCTGATTGGCGGCGGCGATGCTCTCGGCATCATGACAGCTGACGATAAGTGGCTGCCCTGCGGGTATTAAGTCGGCAGCGGCCGTCTGACCATATTGGCTATGTTGCCAGCGCAGCAGCTCCGTGTGAGTCAGATGGTATGCGCTGATGGGCTGGTGTGCCATTAGCGCCTGAGAGGTGGGCGCCTCCCTGATCTCAGCGCTACTAAGGCTACCATCAGTTAACGGCAAAATAACCTGAATATCTGGTCGCCTCTGCATGAGCTGGGCAATTGTGCGGTCAGCGCGCGACACACTTGCGTCTTTGAGCCGTACATACACCCACGCACTGGGCAAAAGGTGCTGCTGGTGGTAGGCCAGCCATGCTGCCGCTGGATCGGTGTGGCCGCCAAAATGCGCTAAGGGATAAGTGATGGCGATGGCAGGTGGCAGCTGCAGCCACTGTAAAATCGTACGATTGGCCGCTGGCAATGGGTACTCACCTGCCAGTAACGCTCGCTTATCCACCCACTTGAGCGCCTGCCCCTCTAGACCATACTCAGCCAGTTTATGCTGCTCGTATTGCTCTGCTGTCAGCTCAATTTGATATACCTGCAAGCTGACCTGCTTATCACCATAGTCGTGATGGATACGGCCAAGCTTGACCATCAGGTTGTCAGCGACATTGATGCCTATCTCTTCGGCGACTTCCCGTATTAACGCCTGCTCGGCACCCTCCTGTGCTTCGATCTTGCCACCGACAAACTCATAAAGATTGCCCTGATGCTGCGCGGCATGACGAAATCCAAGGAGATAGCAGTTTTTATAATAAATGACCGCCACGGCGACATTGACAACGTTGGCGCTAGCATTGGCTTTGGTGCTGGCAGGCATGTGGGCAGTGTTGGTAATGAGCGAAGGATGGTTTGTGTGGGTCATGAGGGTCCTTGAGGGCATTAATAGCTACTTAAAAATAGTAATAATATAGTCGATGCACTCTAAAAAGAACATAGCGCTACTGGGATGAATTTTGCGCAGCCTCTGGGAACGCAGCACGCAAGTAAAATTTATACCAGTAGCGCGTTTAAGTTTATATAACAGTTTTATTTTCAATTGACTATAGTAGTGATGGATGATATTGATGACGAAATATTAACTGCGCTCTTACTGTCTTTAGCGGTGCGCTGATTTTAGCAAACGGCTGGTTTTCGATATTCGGCGAGCACAAAAAAGTGATTGATAGCAAGGGATTTATATAAGTTTACATAATAACTGCATTTTATTTTATCAATTGGCTTGCAAAATTATTAAATCTAAATGATAATTATTATCGTTAAAGGTAGTAGTTCTATTGCCACTTACTGTTTCATCACTTTATCAAAAGGAATTTATTATGAGCATGGTCATCTCTCGTTACTTAAACTGTCGCGAAAATCGTCTGCCTACTTTGCAGTCGCAGCACCTATTTGCCTTAACCAAAGAAGTCCGTATCGAACATGAGGGCGAAGAGTATCGCCTGCGCCTAACTCGTAATAACCGTTTGATTTTGACCAAATAAATTGATATCTGTCTGTTATCAGACATCCCCGATAATAAAAAACGCCTTCTATCAAAGGCGTTTTTTATTGCAGTGTGCCCCTATTTTAAAAATAGGGATAGCAGTGAGATACATTGCAGCCAAATAAGGAAGAGGTATACCAGTCGCGACTCTCAATCTATAACTGTTTTATGTTCAACTAACCATATCCCTTTTAGAACTGCCAACTATACACCACATCCACCGCGTTTTCTGCAGCTGAGGTAGCCTCGACGTAGATGCGCCGTGTCAGCTGATAACGAATAGACAAGCTGTTTTGGGCATTAAACACCCCCACGCCATAGCGAATATACAGATCCGGTGTCACATAACCTGTGACATTGACGTTGGTGTCTTCACTACTGCCTGAGGCATCTACGGTCAGACTTTGCAAACCAAACACCTGACCTATCTGGTTAGTCAAGCTGCGCGTGCCGCTAAGCCCAAAGCTCAAGCCAGCCGCCGCCAAGTTGTTGGTGACCTGCGACTTAAAGCCTTGCTCACTGATTTGGGTGGCGCTCTTATTATTGATTCGACCGGTGACCAGAGCATTCATCGCTTGCTGCTGGGTGAGTCCTGCATTATTAAAGACGATGATATTTGGGTTTTCTGTATTGCCCTTAACCCGTAAGCCCACTGTCTTACCACTGATGGTTTTGACCGCCTCGATACTAAGGTTGGGCTTCATCACATCACCATTAAAGCGTATTTGCCCATAGTTTAGCTCCAGACTTTGACCAAAAGCGTTGATATTGGTGCGACGTGACACCTGCACTACCCCTTTTGCGCGCATGATACCAGTGCCATTTTGATTGATGTTAATCGCCCCAGCCAAAGGAATGACCGCACCAAAGCCACGGAAGTTGATATCGTCACCCAAGTCGACACCGATATCGGCATTGATCGACCAAGGCTTGGAGACTGCTAATACCTCATCGATATTGCCAATCAAGCGGCGGTCAAGAACGACGGCATCTTCTGTCTGAGTGATGATATCTTCGCTAGCCTCTGGCGGACGGATGGTCGCTGACGGCACGCTCACCGCCCCTTTGATATCGACATAACGATCGCCTGGACGCACGATGATATCGATGTCAGGGTTGATCTCAGCGACGAGCAAAGGCGGCTGGGTGATGACCAAGCGCTCACCGACGACACTGAGCTTGGCTTGCAGTTTTTGCTGCCAATTCACCGTACCTGTCAAAGTACCTGTGCCCGAACCACTATTAAAGGTACCATCGATGGTCGCCTGTGTACCGCGGATTTTGGCCTCGGTATTGACATTGGTCAGATTGACGGGCAAATCAAGCATGGCAATACGGCCATCTGCCAGTTTGACATCACCATAAAACTGCGGTTTATCCAATGTACCGCCTAGACCACCTGCCATCGTGACATTGCCCTCCAATACTCGCATGCCTGGGAAAAACGGCTTAAATATCGCTAAATTCAGCTCATTGAGTACCAGCGCGCCAGAGATTGGTTTGGGTGTCTTATAGGGGTCTACAATCACCTCAGCATAGCCACGGGCGCCGCGCCCTGTATTGATATCTGTGCGTAGCTTGATACCTTCAGGCACCGACAACGCAATCAGGGACACGCGTTTGTACGGTAATGTCACCGGCGCACTATCACCATCTTGAATCAAGCCGATTTTGCCATTGTCCGAGTATAGCGTAGTATTGATGGTCGGTGGACGACCACGCTGCCAGCCGACGATGGCCTTACCATTTATCTTGCCATGCCATTCAATATCTTTGGGCAAAAATACTGAAAACAGCGTGGTATCAAGGTTTTGTAAGGCAATATTGACTTCGCCTTTGTCTGGTGAGGCAATTAAGTTGTCGCGTAGGCACAGCTTGCCACTTTGGTCAGACGCTTGCCAGCAGTGTGCGGCCAGCTGTACTTTAAAGTCGTTGCGACTGCCGTTTTGCTCATGAGGCAAATTGACAATCAGTTGAGCAGGCTGCAGCTGGTTTAGGGTAGCGTATTTAGACTTTATACGCCCTTTACCGATGACCCCTGACCAGACAAGCTTGTCACGATTAAAGCCGCCTTTGAGTCTGGCACCAATATCGAGCTGCTCATTAGCCACATCCAGATCGACCACATGGGCCTGCTCGGTACCATTAAAGGATGCTTTGACACTTTTAAAGCTTTGCTCTGCTGCATCCAGACCTTCTGCCGTCACGATAAGCTGGCTTGGACTGTTTGCTAAATTGACAAGCTTGCCGCGCACGCGGCCTTGACGCAGGATAAATCCTGGCAGCGCGATGCGCTCACCGACCAAATCGATATAAATGGTGGGCAGTGCCTGTCCTGCTGGCTGCGATAAGGTTGCGCCGCCTGTGACTTTACCCGCAAGTTTGTCTGATAGCTGATCAAGGCTTGTGATATTGATTTTGGTTTGTAGCTGCTGGGCGTTGCCATCAGCAGTGACGTAGTTGTCGCCCCAGCGTAGCACCAAATTATCGGCATTTAAGCTATCGATTAGCGCATTGACTTGTTTATATTGCGCTTGCGCATCCTGCGTTTGTAAGCGCTTAAAGTAGCTTGCTAGATCTTTTGGCAACCGCATTTTCGCCGTCAAGCTGCCTTTGGCACTAAGCGGCTGGCCTTTTAGTCGACCACTTAGATCTACCTGTCTGATATTGACGGTTTGCTGATTGTCACCCCAGCGGCCATCCGTATCGATCGTACCAGTGATGAGGCTTGGCGTATCTTTTAGGAAGTATCCGATATTAAAACGATCCATGACCGCCTTGATATCCCACGCGATGCCTTGACGTACATCAACCGTACCTGTCGCATCGATACTACCCGCAGCGCCTATATGACGCAGACGCTTGATACGAATCAACTGAGCATCGCCGCTGGCATCTATCGTCAGCTGACCCGCTGGCAGCTGCTCGGCGTCTAACACGCCATCGAAGTTTATGGCAAAACGCTGCAGCTTTCCTGAGGCGTTGGGGTTGTTTTTGGCAGCCGTTTGCCACGCACCGCTGGTGGTCAAGTCGCCTGTGATAATCGCTGCATTATTGGGTAAAAAATACCCCACATTAAACTTGTCAAAACGACCATCTACTGTCCAGCCGATATGGTTGCGCAGGTCGATGACACCCTTGGCATTGACCGCCCCTGCTTCACCGTTATAGGTTACGTTTCGAATACTGATGAGTTTTGGCGTGCCCGCTGCGTCAATTGAGAGGCGACCTTTTGGTACATCAGCGGTATCGACTTGACCAGCAAAACGGGCGTCAAACACCGACAGCTCACCTCCGACGATATCGACACTGGCATCGCCTGTGCCTGTCAGCCCAATACGACGGCCGTCTTGTGTGGTATCGAGCGCTGCTTGTAAGTCAGTATTGTTTAGGGTGACGATATGACGCTGGCCGCGCGCGCCGCCCTTATTGATATTGAGCAAACGACCGCGCGCGCTGATACTGCCAGTCAGGCGCTCTAGCGGCAAGTCGCTACGATACGCTTTTGGTAGCAAGCCATTGGTACGTGCATCTATCTGCCATGTCAGCGGACGGTTTTTGCGCGCCAATTGGATCTGGCCGGTACCAGACAAGTCGCCCACCACACCATTGTAGTTGAGGCGATTGATATCAATGACGTCGCCAGCTTTACGCACGCGTACATCATAATTGCCTTTAGGGGCAGCGTTTAGCTCATTGATGGTGGCATTGGCATCGACCGACAGACGCGAGCCGCGAATGATGACGTCTGCTTGCCCACGTGGGCTGTCGATATTGCCGATGCTTGGTACATCGCGGCGTGTGAGGTTTTGCCAATTGGCATCGATATACCAAGGCGCGGCTTGTGTGGATTTGGCCGATACTTTACCACGCGCGATATTGGCGTTGACGTGCTCACCATCACGCTGGCGCAAATCAGCATCTATCTGTAGATTACCATTACTGTCTTGCTGCTGATAATGGACTGACAGTCTGCCATTTAGTTTTTGCGGTGCATATGCTTTAAAGTCGGCGTAGTCATCTGGAATGGCACGGCGAATATCAAAGTTACTGCCAGTGGCGCGCACTTTGGCATCAAAGCTGTCTTGCCAGTCCAAGATGCCTTGTAATACAAGATTACCCGCGGGTACTTGAGCATCTAAGCGATCGACGCGCAGCTGACTATTGGCAATGATACCGCGGCCTTGATAATGTCCTGATGGGATATCTTTGGCAGTCAGCTCGGTATTGATGCGCAGACGTATTTCGGAGATGACCCCTGTGGCTGTCGCCGTACCGCTTTGTAGGCGGATGTTTTGGCTCTCAGCATACGGAATCAAAATATCATCCCATTGCAGCTTTGCCTGAAACGGCGAGCCGTCATCTAAGCCCTGAGCGACAAAACTACCGCTGACGTCGCTGTCGTTATAGCGGCTACGCACTTTACCAACGGTGCGTTTTAGCGTACCTGTGGCCGTGACATTGAGCGGATCGATATAGGCTTTTTCTAGCGCGCTGACCTCTACGATAGCGCTCAAATCTAGCGGGTAATCACCCTGCAACTCAATCTCACCTTGCAATGCGCTGACGTTGACGATATCAGCATACTGCAAGTCGCCGCGACCCAAAGCGACCTGCGTACCAACCCACCTCAAATCACGGGCGGCGATATCATGCACCACGATAGGCTCTTTGGTCACTTGTTTATAAATGATGTTTTTTATTTTGGCCTGATCAAAACGCAGGTTCACTGGTAGTTGCAGGGTTTTATAATCAAATGGCTCGCCCGTTGGCGGCTGGTTGTTGATGATCTCGATGGTATGAATGTCTGCATCGCGCAGATGCACTTCTTTGGCAAACATCGCACGCCAGCCTATTTTGACATACGCCTTATCGACCAAAATCTCAAGGTCGTCAGTCGCGTTGATATCGATATCGCTAACCCAAATACCATCGCGCAGATTGCCACGGCCATATTTGAAATCAATGCCTGTCTCAGCGCTGACTTTTTCTAAAATAAACTTCGTGCCCGACTCGGTGCCTGCAGCATAAAAAAACGCCACCAACATAATCGCCAAGACGATGGTGATGAGCACCAGCAGTTTGAGCAAAAAAGACAGCGGATACCAACGCCTGACAGCACGAGCATCGCGCTGTGCTGGGTCTTCATCTGGTGCGTTATTGGGCGGGGTGTTTTTTGTCAGCATGACACTCAACTACGTTAAAAAATGATGACCAGCAATGGCACGATAAATACGAAAAATGACAATAAAGCTATAAGGGCGAACCAATAAAGAAGTGCAGTCTAACCGGAATACTCTCCTCTGTCACACCCGCGGCGACATCCACCCGTACCACACCGACGGGGGAAGCCCAGCGGATACCAACACCGACGCCGACCTTGGTATCTGTCTCAAAGTCTTTGTCGTAGGCATTACCCACGTCCGTAAAGAAAGCACCGCGAAACCCTGGTCTAAACTCATAGTTATACTCAGCGCTACCGACTGCCAGCACCTGCCCACCTGTCAAGTAGCCCTTATCTAGCGGGGATAAACTCTCATAGTCGTAGCCGCGAATGCTTTGGTCGCCGCCTGCAAAAAAACGCAGCTTATAAGGCACATCATAAAAATCATCTGCCCAAATATAGCCTGTATTGAGACTGCCTAATACCTGATGTTTTTTATCGTCACCAAAACTATAAATACCACTGACACCAGCGCGAACGATGGCCAAATCGGTGTCGCTCAGCGCTTTGTCAGTCCCAGCTTCGAGCGAGTAATACTGGCGGATACCGCGAGTCGGGTTGGTCGTACTGTCCACGTCGGTTTTGTTCATGCCATAGCCAAACAGTAATGCTCGCTGTTTGGGTTTAGAAGACGTAAAGCGAATGGGCAGGTCATCAAGCTCTGTCTCATCTACGCCCGTCTCTAGCTCATCTAAGCGATAACGCATAGAGTAGCTGCGGTTCCAGCCACTGTCGCGGCGGATGTTTCGGGCAATGGCCGCTTTTAGCGTTTTGGTGGACAAATCAAAGTTACCTTCGCCTTGATCAATGACCTCTTCTTCATAGGTCAGACGCCCATCTAACTTATCATTGAGCGGATGTTTCCAAGGCCTGCTGCCATAGACAGCGACATTTTTCGTGATTCTTGAAACCTCAGTCTCTGCGCCAGCTTGATAGCCTTGACGATTGAGCAAATTATAATCTATTTTGGCAGTGGCCCTGACACCTGTATCTGTCCCATAACCTAGACCGACTTGCGCATCACGCGGCTTGTTGGAGGACACAAAAACATACAGCGGTACTTTTTTGCTTTCAGCTACGTCTTGCGGGGTTTTACGTCCTGCCAGCGTGGGCGGCACAAAGTTTTCGTCGGCCAGTAAGTTTTTTTCATCTGGAAATATCTTTTGTGCCACATTACTGATGGAGTCACTGATTTTACCCAAGATGCTATCTGCCTCTTGGTCTTTTTCATCGAGTACGCGATCGTTTGGCAAGCGGCTTAAGCGCTCAGCTTTTTGTTTGATGGCTTGTAGCTTATCCAGCGTGGCTTCGTCTGCCTCAAACTCGATGGCCGCGATATCGGCAGGGTCGACCGTCGCACCGCTATTACTGGCCGAGCTTTCGCTTGCGACACCGCCGTTTTCTGCACTCATACGCCCGTCATTACTGACTGTGCTGGCTGCCGTAGCGGCATTGTTGATCGCACCATTATTGACATCATTGTCATTGACATCATTGTCCAACACCTCATCGCCATTGGCAGTAGGCGCATTGTCAAAAGCCAACGTGCTTGCCTCACTGCTCTCATCAGGTGGCAAGATGGACTCCACGTTGACGGCGTTAAAATAACGGGTCGCCGACAAATCGTTACTAAATTTGGTCACCGCTGGCCGATAAAACTTGTCGCCCGGCTCAAAGCCGATGAGCTGCTGTAACAATGACATCTCCACAGGCAGCTTGTCAGGGTCTCGTGTCAAGGTGTTGGTCGCTTCATCATAAGTAAAAAACACCACGTCATCAAACTCGTAACGATCGCCTGTGTTATAAACCAAAGCGACGTCGGCGGTGTTGTCTGGCAAGATGATATCAACCGATTTGTTTAGCCAATACTCATCAAAATAACCATAAGTGTTACTCAACGACTCCAAAGCCGCTTTGCTGTTTTTGTAGACGCGGTGGTTAAAGATATCGCCCTCTTGTGGTAGCAAGTCCGTTTCAAGCGCAGCAAACTCCGGCTGCTCACCGCCTTCACCGCGAATCTCGACGATGCGGCTATCCACACGCACCGGCTCTCCCAGATTTTCGATGATGACATCAATTCTATCGCTGTTAGGCTGACGCAAGCGCAAAGTCACATCATAATACCCCACTGCTCTTGCCGCATCTAATGCCGTCTGACGCAGGCGAGGCAAAGCTGCGGTAAAGTCAACGACCGACTGAACCGTCGTATCATCCAGCGCCGCTTTGATGTTTTTTATCGGTTGGGTATCGTCATCGGCTTTTTTGAGCTTTGGTTTGCCATCGCCTGTATCTGCTGCCTGCTGCAGATAGACAGTGGTGTCGACATGCGGCAACGCCCTCACCCCCCCATTAAACAGGCGATTATAAAGGCGCTTGATGATATTGCCATTGTTACGGGCTAGCGGTCTTTTTTCATCAGCTTGCTCGATACTTTGGCTGACCGCCTGCGTATCGGTTTGATAATCTGGCAAATAGTCATCAGGATTGATGTTTTGTGCTGCGGCACTTTCTCCATTAGCGGCGCTGGTATTGGCCACAATCTCGCTATCAGTCGCTTCATTAGTGCGGCCACTGCTGACCGAATCACTAACATCGATCGGACGCGACATCACTTCGTCTGTCTGCGCTTGTGTTGCCGCGCGCTCATCTTTCTCACTTTTACCCAGCGTCTCCAAGTTACTTGGGGTTGGCAAATTGGTGGCATCCAGCGCCATATCCAAACCCACAGGCGGAGTGGTATCGTCCAAACTGGCAATCGGAGCGTCAAAGTCTCTGTCATAGCGACCAGCACCGTCAAGGGGGCTGACATTGCTATTGCCAGTCACCGTGCTATTACTCTCTAGCATGTCATTATTTTGACGATTAATAGCTGCCAGCTCACGCTCTATCTGCTCAGGCGTCATCATCTGATAACCCTGCTGCTGTACCTCAGCGGCCTGCTGCAACAGATTGTCGTTCGCGCCTGTATTAGACATATCACTAGCCAGCGCATCATTATTTAGGGCATTGTCGTTAGGTGAATTTTCGTTAAGTGAGTTGTTATTCAGCGCATCGTTATCGACACCATCTATCATGCTGGCCTGATTTTTTTGATGACGGTCAGCGCCATTTGTGTTATTCGTCTGGTTATTCGATCGGTTTGAGGGGTCGTTAATTGAAGAGTTATTATTTACAGCATTTGACGTTTCAGTGTTTGAGTTTTTAACGTCTGACTTCTTGAGACCTAGACTTTGTTCACTATACTCATCAAGCACAGATTGATCGACAATACCTTGCTCCACCGCTTTTTTTAGGCGTAGCGCGTCTAGTGCAGCATCTACTTGCGAGCCGTCCTCTAACGGCTCACGCGGCGCTGAGCTAGCACTTGAACGACTGTTAGCAGACTGAGTGGCAGGAGCTTTGACCATGACCGTAGGCGGCGCATCAGCCCATACCGTAGGCGCTACCCCAAAACCCACCAAGCTGGTCGTCAGCGCGGTAAATAATGCTGAGCGTGTAAAGTGCGCGCACACGGCGTGAGGTCGAACGCTGTTATCAAAACAGATAGCCGTACTGGCACTCGCGCTATGACTACTCACGCTATGAGTATAGGTATCCTGCGGCGTCAGCAATACGTTGTGCGTTAGAGTTGATGGCTGGTGCTTCATGATTGGTTCCTATCAGCTCACGCGGTACCGTATCAACAACGATGGCCATTGTTTAGCATTACCGGTGAATAAACTTATCGCAGTGGTCTGAATTATCACTATATTTGGCAATATAGCCATATAAATTTACAAATCATAACTTAGATAATTATGAAATCATAGCGTTGTACGCATGTATTTTTGGCAAAGCCTTGCTATTATACGGCTTAACAGCTACAAACCCTATGCTATATTTTTATAAATTATTGATATTAATAACAATCAAAATCATCCGACTGTTTTATTTGACGGTTTTTTACTCAGCAACCGCGACCCATCGGTAGGAATTTTCATGGCAAATCAGTTTCAATTATTTAAGCATCGCCGTTTTAGCGCCATGTTTTTTACGCAGTTTTTGGGCGCCTTTAATGACAATATTTTTAAGCAAGCGCTGATATTGGTACTGACGTATACGGCGGCAAGCCAGCTGGGTATGGAAGTCAGTATCTTAAACAACTTGGCCGCCATGCTGTTTATTTTGCCCTATTTTTTATTTTCGGCATTGGCAGGCCAAATCGCTGATAAGTTTGAAAAATCCAAGCTGACGCAGTTTATTAAATTGCTTGAGCTGGTAATTATGGCGGTGGCAGCCGTGGGTTTTGTCTTTGAATGGTATGTTTTGCTGTTTGTCGCGCTGTTTTTGATGGGCACGCATTCGACGTTTTTTGGGCCGATCAAGTACGCTTATCTGCCACAAGCGATGAAAGAAAATGAGCTGGTCGGCGCTAATGGCTTGTTTCAGATGGGCACTTCACTGGCGATTTTACTGGGGATGATAGTCGCTGGGGTATTGACGCAGCTCTCCGCATCGCTTTATTGGATCAGTGCGACGGTGCTGTTGGTGGCTATGCTCGGCTATTTGGCCGCACGCTTTATCCCGCTGATGCCTGCGATGCAGCCGGCGCTGACAATCAACTGGAATATCTTTACCACCAGTTTGAGTACGGTACGCTATCTATATTCCTTGCCGTTTTTGTTTTTTGTCATTCTTGGCAACAGCTGGTTTTGGTTTTATGGCGCGACGTTTTTGACGCAGACGCCAGAGTTTAGCAAGGTCATCTTGCACGGCGATGAGTCGGTGGTGATTTTTTTATTAACGCTGTTTTCAGTTGGCGTATCGATCGGTTCGCTACTATGTAAATCACTGACCAAAAACCAAGTCAGCTTGCGGCTACTGCCGTTTGGTATCGCAGGTTTGAGTATTTTTGCTGTCGATTTATATTGGTCCTTATCTAGCCTAAATATGGCTGTCGCTGATGGCACACTGCTGGGTATTGGTGAGTTGGTTGGGATGAGTGGCACGTGGCGCGTCTTTGCCGACTTATTCTTTTTGGGGTTTAGTGGCGGCTTGTACATCGTGCCACTGTATGCGTCGATGCAGGCATATGCGCCAAAAAGCCACCGTGCTCGTATCGTGGGGGCCAACAATATCTTTAATGCGATATTTATGGTCACCTCAGCGATTTTTTCGATTGTTATTTTAAACACCTTGGGTTTGACGCTACCGCAGTTGTTTTTGGTGACAGGCCTGCTAAATATCGCCTTTGGCGTGTTTTTGTATATCAAGCTGCATAAACATATCAAAGCGGCGGTCATCCAAACCCATGATGCGAGCGTTTTATAATACATTTCGCAGTCGATATGTAGGCACGTGCATAATAAATAGTGGTGCTGATATTTTCGATTGTTTGCTATAGTAATGTTTGTTGTTTTTGATTATAAGTCATGAGGAGTGAATTATGGCCCCGCGTCCTTTATCCAAAGTCGACCAGTTGTTAGTTGGGGTCGATAAGGCGTTACGAGCTGTCGTCCCACATTCAAATCCTAGCACGCGCCCCTTACCGGTGAGTAGTGATGAGATTCCTGAGCTGAGCATCACCGAGGCGCGTCATGTCGCAGGGCTGATGCGCATCAATCACACAGGCGAAGTATGCGCGCAAGGCCTGTATCACGGTCAAGCCTTTAGCGCAAAAGACGACGGTGTCAAACAAGCCATGCAGCAGTCTGCCGAAGAAGAAGTCGACCATCTGGTATGGTGTGAGACTCGGCTAGACGAGCTTGGTAGCCATGCCAGTATTTTTACGCCGCTGTGGTACGGCATGTCTTTTGGTCTGGGTGCGGTGGCCGGTGCTATCTCCAATGAGTTTAGCTTGGGGTTTGTCGCCGAGACAGAAGCGCAAGTCAGCGAGCATCTACAAGATCATATCACCCAGCTACCAGAGCAAGACCAGCGCTCAAAAGAGATATTGGCACAAATGGATATCGAAGAGCTGCATCACCGTGAGCTGGCGCTCGAAAATGGGGGTGCGGCGCTGTCACCCGCTGTACGCCAGACGATGCGCTGGATGGCCAACCGTATGAAGGCCACCGCTTACCACTTATAAAGGCTATCGTATTAACAATCCTACTACTGATAGCGCTCAGTTTAATTTGCTAGGGTATGAAAAATTTGTACGATTTTGCCCTGAGATGTCTCAGGTATCTGGTATCTTCAGATGAGCAAATACTGCCCATCAGCTACATTATAAAATCATACAACAACCGACCTATGAATACTAATAAACACTAACTTACTAATATTGACTTAATAATAAGGTAGCTATTTTTATGAAAACCACTACATTATCGACCAGCGTATCTCCCAAGGCGCCAGCGCTGGCAACTCTGACAGCCGTTGCTGCCGCTTGCGCCATGATGCTCTCTGCGCCTGCTCATGCAGCCGAAGCACAAGCTGCGAGCAGCGCGACTGATGCCACTAACGCCGCCTCTGTACCGAGCGCCATCGACTCAAGCAAACGTGTCATTCGTCTATCTCAGCCAAAGGCGGATAACGCGGCTAGCACAAACAATGCACCAGCCCCTCAAGCTGCCGCACCGCAGCCACCCACCGTACAAAACCGCCCGCCGATGAGTACGTTGCAGCCACAAGACGTCAGGCCACCAGCGACGCCTGAATTCACTGGTACCACACGTGTCTACGATCCAGGTCCGATGAATGCCACTGGCATCGACCTTCGTAGTGGTCAGCTGACCAACATCCCCACGCCGCAAGCACAATTGTCTGATGTCAGCTTTGTACCAACGGTACTGATTCCGCAGCAGACGGGCGATAATAATGACAAGCTTGATGTCAGCCTACTCGATGACTTTATCAAAGATGTCTCACCCAACGCTCGTCATTACCCACCCAACTTCCCTAACCGCTCACAGCGTCACTACACCCGCGAAAAAATCAAGGTGTTGGCAGAGTGGATTGAGCCTTATGCCAAAGCGCCAAACGCGTCTTATGATGTACTGATGCGGGCAGCGAAGCTCAATGGCATGGGCCGCAACCTAGACTTGGGCTCGGACTATACCATCCGCGGTGGGCGGTATGTGGATCGCGCCATCAAAATTCAGCCAGACAGCGGCGAAGCCAACTTCTTGTATGGCATGATGCTCTCAGAAGGTGGCGGGTTTAAAGAAGGTCAAAAGTACTTAGACCGTGCCGTCTCGTTGGGCTACACCGAAGCAGAGCAAAGCTTGGCACAATCAGACCTTCTTAGCGATCGCCGTGACAAAGCCTTGGAGCGTCTGCGTCGCCTCGAAAGTCAGAACCCCGACAACGACATTATTCCTCAGCAAATCAAACTTATCGAAGAAGGTAAGTTTTATATCTGGGATATTCCTGCCCCTGACATCAATGTCAAACCAAGCGTCTAATCTGCTGTACATCAGCCTGTTTGACCGATAGCCCCTATAGCGCCTTCATTTTCTCACTAAAAATGAAGGCGTTTTTTTGCTGGATAATAAATAGTCTAATCACAAAAGTTACGCTACACTTATCTGCACGCCTGCCGGCACTCCTTCGCCTTTTTGATACTCGTTTTTGGGATTGACTTATGACGCCGTTTAGACTTATTAAACCGATGATGCACACCAACCAAAAAATGCGGTCGACGACCCTAGCAGTCTTACTTGCCGCAGTAGCGCTACTGCCTGCCTGCAGCACGGTGTCTGTCAACAAACAAACCTCCGCAAAGACCATCACCGACCAGCGCGGCAATATCGTCACTGACAAAAAACTGAGTAGTGACACCGCCTCAGCGCTGCTATCTGCAGGGCTAAACGAGCAAGCCTGTATGCAGCGGTTTGATCTGTGCTTGACGCAGCTGACCGATAGCATACTAAACAAACACTACCGCCCTGCTTTAGCGATTTTTGCCGAGCTGCACTATGCCAAAGCCCGTCAGCTGGCACGCTCGCAAGCTTGCCGCGACGCCTTGTCTCGTCCGCCGCTTGATCCCTACTATGCCAATGCGCCGCTAAGTGCAGAAGACGCCAAAGCCCAGCAACAAAACACCAGTCGCTGTCTCAATGACTATCAAGAGCGGCTATTTGATGCAGTAAAATCGAGCTACACCTATTTATTTTATGACGCGCTCGTACACGATTTTGAGGGAGCGGATAAGGCCAGCGGACAGTCACAGCAACAAAACCGTATTCCCAATGATACGGATATCCAGACCCAAGACATATATAACGCGGCCAGCAACGATATCATCACTCAGCTGTACAAGTCCGCTGATGGCACGGACAAAATGATGGGCGAGGCACAGATAGAATACCTCCCCATCACCTCAAGCAAGCATGATAGCAGCGAGCAAGCAGCCATCGCCAATTTATCACCGCTCACAGGCAAACCCACTGACCAAATCAAAGTGATGAAAATAGCCGTCGATGACTATCAGCTTGGCGTCTATCTACCAAACGAAAACAGCTACTTACAAAATGCGCACAAGCAAGCCTCAGCACTTGCTGACCTAGTCTCTACTTACGAGCTGCGCCTCTCTGGCCTAAACTCTATCAGCAAACGTCCGGGGCTGGGCATCAGCCTAGTGGCATCGTTAGATGATCGCTATACCACAACGATTCGGCAACTATTGGCGTCGTCGTTGGCGGGGCGCTTGTCCTCTGAGCAAAACAGCGACAGCGTCAATGAGAATGAGAGCGACCCAAGCTCGCGTATCTATCCTACAGGCCATTTGTTATTGACCGGTCTTATCAAGCCCAGCGGCAATAGCGTTTTAGACACGCTGAGCAGCCGCACGCTCGATATCCATCTTTATAACCCGTATCAAACAGAGCATGTCAATATCTTGGGTGATAACTACCCCATCGCAGCCAATTTTTCGGCAGGCTATGGTCTTTGGTTGGCAGAAAACCAGCTGGATGGTGTCGGTTATCTTAATCTCATCACTCGCCAGCCTGACGCCCGACTGCCCAAGCTGTTTATGCTCGAGCCCTATGACCCTGATAAGCGCGTGCTGATTATGCTGCACGGCCTTGCCTCTAGTCCTGCAACGTGGGTCAATTTGACCAACGATATCTTAAACGATGATAAGCTGCGCGATAACTATCAAGTCTGGCAGATATTTTATCCCACCAATCTACCGATTTTAGAAAACCGCTATCAAATCCAGCGCCTGATCAATAGCACTTATGCCCAAACCGACCCACAAGGACAGAACCGCGCCAGCAAAAACAGCGTGATTATCAGCCACAGCATGGGCGCTGTCATCGCCCGTATGATGCTATCAGACGACAATCTGGTCGACGATTTAGACAACTTAGACGATCAAAACCTGCTCTCTAATAGCGAAAAGCGGCAAATTCGTGATGCTCTTAAAGCCTCATTTGGTGAGACCGAGCTCAAAGAGCGCTTTGAGCTCACAACCTTACCGCAAGTGGATACAGCGGTGTTTTTATCAGCGCCGTTTCGCGGCACCGATTATGCAGACCGCTGGTTTACCCGTGCGCTGCGCCGCATTGTGTATCTGCCCGTTGGGCTGGTCAAGACGGTCACAGACAATCTGGCGACCATTGCCACCCAAGGCGACTTGGCACAAAACCCACTTGGCGCTTTATACCTACAAAATGGTGCCAGCCAATTGAGTGACAAATCCTCTTTTATCCAACTAACCAAAGATATCTCCATCAATGACCGTATTACTTATCACTCCATCATCGCCAATAACGATTCAGATATCACCAAAGGGCTGGCACAGATGCAGCCAGGCAATGCCAAAATCGACTTGTCACAAGCCATAAAAGACGAGAAAGACAGTACCGCCGACGCTGCTAACGATAAAGCATCGACACAGCCGCTGGTGGCCGCAGTCACCGTCGATAAAAACATCAGTCAAGCGTTGACTGAACGTCTATCAGACGGCATCGTACCTTATACCAGTGCGCACTTAGACGGTGCAGCTTCTGAGACCATTATAAATGGGGGTCATAGTATTCAGAGCAACCCCCAGACCATCTTGACGCTACGGCGGATCTTGCACAAGCAATTACAAGAATAACACTCAAGCCGTTGCCGCAGATAATGAGCAGCTGACTGTAAGGAAATGTAGAAGCGCTACAAACTGATAACATGTTGCAGATTTGTACCTCACTCGATGATAGACAGGCATAATAGCCGCCCTGATAGTAGTGCAGAAACTTTATCACAACTAATTGTTTTTACTATTATTTTAAAGAAGTTATTTGTTTTTTTAGCACAAATACTCGTGACTACTAGGTAGGCCATCAGGGTGCTGCATCGCTTGCGTGTGTACCGAGGGAGGCGCATAATATATTGAAAGCACATAACAGTCATGTATTAATTTATAAGGATGTAAATTACTTAATTCAGCTAAACAGTCGTTAGCTTAGCCACCATGTATCATTTAGGTCGCGCGCTAATCCATACTGAAACACAATCTGCCTACTGCCTATATATAAATAAAGACAGTATGCAGACTGTTATTTGAGCGTTTGAGGGAAGCCTGCGCTATTCAGCTAACAGATAAGGGTAACCGTTTATGTTCGCTACGTTTATGATTGACCAGCTCGATGCGCTGATGCTGGCGCGTATCCAATTCGCTTTTGTTATCTCATTTCATATTGTTTTCCCCGCCTTTTCTATTGGTCTGGCCAGTTGGCTGACGGTGCTTGAGTTCCGTTGGTTAAAGACCGGCGAGCCTATTTATGCTGAAGTCTATAAGCATTGGGTCAAAATATTTGCCGTGGTCTTTGGTATGGGGGTAGTCTCGGGCGTGGTGATGTCCTACCAGTTCGGTACCAACTGGGCGGTGTTTTCGGACAAGGCTGGTAACGTTTTAGGTCCCCTACTTGCCTATGAGGTATTGACCGCGTTTTTCTTAGAGGCGTCCTTTTTGGGGATTATGCTGTTTGGCTGGGGCCGCGTGAGTAAGCGGATGCACTTTGCTTCGACAGCCATTGTTGCCATCGGTACGCTAATTTCAGGATTTTGGATTTTGTCTGCCAACAGCTTTATGCAGACGCCGCAGGGCTTTATGCTGGGCGCGGATGGCATCTTATATCCTACCAACTGGTTTGAGATTATCTTTAACCCCTCCTTTCCTTACCGTTATGCCCATATGATGACGGCGGCGTTTTTGACCACCGCCTTTGTCGTTGGCGGTATCGGTGCTTACTACCTGCAATCTAAAAAGCACAAAGAGCACCGTCAGCATGGCCGTGTCATGTTAGGTATGGCGATGATTATGGCGATATTTGTCGCGCCAGCACAGGTGTTGATTGGTGATGAGCACGGTCTTAATACCTTAGAGCATCAGCCAGCCAAAGTCGCTGCTATGGAAGGTATCTGGGAAGATGAGCGCGGCGCGGCTCTACGCTTGTTTGCGTTGCCTGATCAAGAAAACCAAACCAATAAGTACGAGGTAGCCATCCCTTATGTTTCAGGCTTGATTCTCACCCATTCGTTTGATGGTGAGGTTAAAGGTCTCAAAAACTGGGCACCTGAAGATCAGCCCCCTGTGGCTATTGTATTTTGGGCGTTTCGTATTATGGTCGGTATTGGCACGCTCATGGTGTTGGTCGGCTTATTTAGTCTGTATAAATACTTTAAAAAACAACAGTATGACCCCCAAAGTGTCTGGTTTCACCGTGCTTGGATGATGATGACGCCGTTTGGTTTTATCGCACTGCTGGCTGGTTGGTTTGTCACCGAAACAGGACGTCAGCCATGGACGGTATATGGCGTGATACGTACAGCTGAGAGTATGTCACCCCTCGCCGCTCAGCAAGTCGCCACGACACTGATTGGTTTTATTGTGCTTTATGTGTTTGTCTTTGGCGCAGGGAGTTTTTATATCTTGCGACTGATCGCGCAGGGGCCAAAACCGTTTGAAGATCCCGCTGAGGACAACTTCTATGAGCACTCAGTCACAGAAAGTCAGGGACGGACACTAAGCGGTGATAGCAGTCCTGATCAAAGTACAAAAGAAAATATCGATACACCTGCTGATGATGTCGATGATGGAGGGTTACGCTAATGTTTAACTACGGTGATGTATTAGACTTACCTTTGATCTGGGGTGGCTTGATTGCCTTATCTGTCTTTATTTATGTGTTGCTTGATGGTTTTGATTTAGGCTGCGGGATTTTATTTCCTTTTGCAGGCTCAGACAAAAACCGTAGCCGCATGATGAACTCTATCGCGCCTTTTTGGGATGGCAACGAGACGTGGCTGGTACTGGGCGGTGGCGGTTTATTCGCAGCCTTCCCAGTCGCTTATGGCATTATCATGACAGGCTTGTATCTGCCGGTCATTTTTATGCTGTTTGGCCTGATCATGCGCGGCGTGGCGTTTGAGTTTCGTTTTAAAGCCTCCTCACGTCGTCACGTATGGGACAGTTTTTTCTTCATCGGTTCCGTGGTGGCGACTTTTTGCCAAGGGCTGATGTTGGGCGCGTTGATACAAGGGATTGAGGCAAGCAATCGTCTCTATACGGGCGGGCCTTTTGATTGGTTCACACCTTTTTCTATCATTTGCGGTATTTCCATGATTATCGGCTATGCGCTACTTGGCTCTACGTGGCTCATTATCAAAACCGAGCACACTTTACAAGTATGGGCACGCAAGGTTTCAGGCTGGATGCTATTGGCACTGATCATCGCAATGGTCGTCGTCACAGGCTTTATGTATTTTTCTGATATCAAGGCGCTTGAGGGCTGGTTTAGCTTCCCAGGCTTGCTACATTTGGCACCCATGCCGATTATCGTGCTGCTCTTGTTCTTTTTGATGCGTAAAGATTTAAAGACGGAGCGTGAATATCGCCCATTTCTCTTGACGGTGGCGTTATTTTTGATGGGTTATATCGGGGTCTGTTTTGCCGTTTTCCCTTATATCGTCCCGTATGAAATGACGATTTATGAAGCAGCAGCAGCGGACACCTCGCTATCCTTTATGCTGATTGGGGCCGCTATCATGCTACCGATTATCTTAAGTTATACCGCTTTTGCCTACTATACTTTTAAGGGCAAGACAGATCATGAGCATATGTACTAGGCGTAGTATATGTGCTAAGTCAGAAACAAGTAGTATCAGAGAAATGACAGCTAAAAAGTGACAGGCCACCGCAAAAGGTGGCGGTCACTACGCCCGTATGGCGTATCTATAAAAAGATAGGAGACGAATATGAAAAAGCTCAGTAAAAAGCAATCACAATGGGCATGGTTTATTGGTCTATATATCGCGGGTTTTTTGGTGATTTTTACCATTGCCCAATTGATTAAGCTGGCTATGGGTGTCTAGCTCATAGATACCTAGCGTTGGGTAACCCACCCCTTTATGGCTTATCGTGCCCTAACAAACCAAAAAGCAGCGCCATAAATGGTCGCTGCTTTTTTATTGTCCTATAGTCCTATAGATAGATAGACAGTGAGCGCTAAGCGCCTTGATGACTGGCGGCTCCTTTATCATCGATAAACTCATTGACTTGCGTCAGACGTTCAGGTGTGCCAACGTCTATCCAGTTATCTGCTATCACCTCGGCGGTGATTTGAAACTTCATCATCGCCTGCTTGAGCAGCGGCGCCAGTGCCGCTGGCTGACCTGAGGCCAACCCATCGACCAGTCTTGGCGACATCACGCTGATACCAGCAAAGGTATATTTGTCCGCATTATCAATCGGCTGCTCGCTGGCAAGACCATTGTTAATGGCAAAATCTCCGCCACTATTATGCTCTGGATTATCAATCAGCAATAGATGCGCGCGCTGGTCCGCCCCCAGCTTATAATCAATCAGTTGCGAAAAATCATAAGTCGTCCACACATCCGAGTTGACTAAAATAAACGGCTCATCTCGTAGCTTGGCTGCCTGCAGCGCCTGAAATATCCCTCCTGCCGTCTCCAGTGGCTCATCGCTTTCGACCGACCAATGCAGGGTCACGCCATATTGTGCCCCGTCACCCAACCTCTCTATCAGGGTATCGGCGAGCCATGAGGCGTTGATGGTGATGTCGGTAATACCAGCCGCTCGTAGTGCCTTGATATGCCAGACGATCAGCGGCTGACCACCCACCTCTACCAAAGGCTTGGGAGTCTCTAAGGTCAGCGGCCGCAGACGCGTACCCTTGCCAGCTGCCAAAATCATTGCTTGGGTAATCGTTGCTTGGTTGGTCTCAGACATGTGCGCTCCGTGTTTTTGTTTTTGTTATTGCTTTTTAAATACTGCTAAATACTGCCTAGGGCGTGCCTTCAATTCACTCGATAGTTAGGGCGTGTTGAACCTTCAACCATGGCACTGACAGCGACTATTTTTTAGACGATTCGAAGGTGAAAATAGTAAGCTTAGTCGCTCTAAGCGTCTATTTTTACCAATGAAGCGGCAAAAAAGAGTCCTGTCCCTACGGCTGATGCTAAAATTGCGCCATACTGCGTTGCAAATCTAGCTAAGGCATCTGCA
>Ga0208300_100540_pt1 | contig 25496 bp, 23 predicted proteins | sample 23_taG_FD_184096 | JGI IMG/M metagenome (GOLD analysis project Ga0208300, IMG submission 184096) | Marine viral communities from Cariaco Basin, Caribbean Sea - 23_WHOI_OMZ (SPAdes) (version 2) | ecosystem: Environmental > Aquatic > Marine > Oceanic | place: Caribbean Sea: Cariaco Basin...
ATGTGCAGCGGGTTTTCCAAAATCACTTCGCCTTGGAAGGCAAAGAGGAGTACCAGTGTCACGATCAGCGCCGCCGGTGTCATTGGGCTGAGGCGCTTCATAAACACTTCGTCGTACCACGGCTGGCCGCGGCGGGCGATTAGCACGCGGCGGGTCAGGTAACCGGCAGTCAGCGGGATAACGATGTAAAGCACGACCGAAAGAATCACCGTATCCCAAGGCACCTGAATGTCAGAGATGCCCAGAAGAAACACCACAATGGGCGCGAAAGCGAACAGCATGATGATGTCGTTGAGGGAGACTTGGACCAGCGTATAAGCCGCATCGCCTTTGGTGAGGTAGCTCCAGACAAACACCATGGCGGTGCAGGGGGCCGCGCCCAGCAAAATGGCACCGGCCAGGTATTCGCTGGCCAGATCCGGTGCAATAAAAGGCTTGAACACTACCATCAGGAAAAACCAGGCGATGGCGAACATGGTGAAGGGCTTGATCAGCCAGTTCACGACTGTGGTGATCGCCAGGCCCTTGGGTTCCTTGCGCACACCGACCACGGCACTGAAATCAATCTGCGCCATCATCGGAAAAATCATGGCCCAAATCAGGATAGCGATGGGAATGGAAACCTGTGCGTACTCAAAGCGGGCCAGGGTCTCGGGTACAGACGGTGCCAGTTGGCCCAACGCCACACCCGCAACAATGGCCAACGCAACCCAGACTGACAGATAGCGGCCGAATAGATCCATGCCCTCGGCACCCGTCTCACTCGCTGTCGCTTCGGTATCGATGTTCATGCCTGTTCCTCAGATAGACCGCTGGTTAACACGTTTGGACAGTTCTTCCGCACTTTCCTTGCGCTCGGAGTAGCGGTCGGTGAGATAGTCACTGCGGTCGCGCACCAGCATAGTGAATTTCACCAGTTCTTCGATCACATCCACAATCCGGTCGTAGTAAGACGATGGCTTCATGCGATTGTTGTCATCAAATTCCATAAAGGCCTTGGCCACTGAGGACTGGTTCGGGATGGTCACCATGCGCATCCAACGCCCTAACACCCGTAACTGATTGACTACGTTAAAAGACTGGGAACCACCGCATACCTGCATGACGGCCAGGGTTTTGCCTTGGGTGGGGCGAACTGCGCCCATGGAGAGTGGAATCCAGTCGATTTGAGTTTTCATGATGCCGGTCATAGAGCCATGGCGTTCCGGAGAGCACCACACCATGCCTTCAGACCATTCGGCCAACTCTCTTAGCTCCTGTACCTTCGGGTGCGACGCATCTTCGGCATCGGCCAGTGGCAGGCCGCGGGGATTGAATATGCGGGTTTCTGCGCCCATCGCTTCCAGCAGTCGCGCGGCTTCTTCTACAGCCAGACGGCTGAAAGAACGCTCACGCAGTGAGCCGTACAGCAAAAGAATGCGTGGCGCGTGCTCTGAAGGCGCGTTCGCGAACAGCTGATCTTTGCTGGGTGCTTGGAACAGGTCGGCATCGATGTTGGGTAGGTTGGTTGATGTCATAAGGCAGCTAGAAAATCCCGAAAGTTGGATAAGCAAAAGCGCGGGCTGGTGTCTTTACTTTGACATTTTTCACCCCTAATATCGTATAAAGCATATATATGGATAATCGAATATACAATAGCGTGACACGCTCGCCTGATGGATAAAAAAAGCACTGTGCCATTACCTGAAACCAATGAACGATCGGCCGAGTTCAGCCCTGTCAGCCTGTTCCGAGCTTTAAGTGATGAGCTGAGATTGACCACGCTGTTGTTGATTCGGCGTGAGAAGGAACTCTGCGTCTGTGAACTGACGGAAGCATTCGAGGCATCCCAACCGAAAGTCAGTCGACATTTAGCGATATTGCGGGATTCCGGCTTGGTAGCAACAGAACGGCGGGGGCAGTGGGTCTATTATTCTATTAACCCTGGTCTGCCCATATGGGTCCTGCGGGTTCTCGATGAAACGGCGGCGCACAATCAGGCGTTGATTTTCGCACCGCTGGCGAAGCTTAGGGCATTGGCTGAGCGCCCGGCGCCCAGGTGTCCCTGAAGATTGATCGAATGGCCATTCATAAAAGGAGATCGCCATGAGCAAGATCAAAGTAGGTATTAACGGTTTCGGCCGCATTGGCCGACTGGCGTTGAGGGCGGCGTGGGGGTGGCCGGAATTGGAGTTTGTGGCGATCAACGATCCGGGCGCAGACGCCGGGACGCTGGCGCACCTGTTGAATTTCGACAGTGTCCACGGGCGTTGGAATCATGAAGCCGAAGCCTCCGGGGACGCGTTGGTCATTGAAAACCAGCGCATTGCCGTTACCCACAACCGGGCCATCGACGACACAGACTGGTCCGGTTGCGATCTGGTAATCGAAGCCAGTGGCGCGAACAAAACGGTCGCGGTGTTGCAAGCCTATCTGGATCAGGGCGTTAAACGAGTGGTCGTGACGGCTCCGGTGAAGGAAGCGGGTGCCAAGAACATCGTGGTAGGCGTGAACGAGCACATATTCGATCCAGCCAACGACCGAATTGTGACCGCGGCTTCGTGCACCACGAACTGTCTGGCGCCGGTGGTTAAGGTGATTCACGAAAAGCTTGGCATCAAGCATGGCTCGATCACCACCATCCACAGTCTGACCAATACCCAGACCATTATCGACGCGCCCCACAAGGACCTGCGCCGGGCCCGGGCTTGTGGCAGCTCGTTGATTCCGACCAGCACCGGCTCTGCTACGGCGATTATCGAGATTTTCCCGGAACTGAAAGGGCGGTTGGATGGCCACGCGGTGCGTGTTCCGCTCACCAATGCCTCGCTGACCGATTGTGTTTTTGAGGTGGAAACGCCCACCGACCGCGATACCGTCAACCGGTTGTTGAAAGAAGCCGCCGAAGGGGAATTGAAGGATATTTTGGGTTACGAAGAACGCCCGCTGGTGTCTATCGATTACAAAACTGACCCACGGTCTTCCATTGTTGATGCCCTGTCCACCTTGGTCATTAATGGCAGTCAGGTAAAGATCTACGCTTGGTACGACAATGAATGGGGTTACGCGAACCGTACTGTAGAACTGGCGCGCAAGGTGGGCTTGGCCTGATATGACTGCCGCCATTCGTCAGTATTTGGTCATCACCGGAAACTATTGGGCTTTTACCCTGACCGATGGCGCGTTGCGCATGTTGGTGGTGCTGCATTTCCATCAGCTGGGGTACTCGCCGTTAGCCATTGCCCTATTGTTCATCTTCTATGAGTTTTTCGGGGTGGTGACCAATCTGGTTGGTGGCTATCTCGGTGCCCGCCTGGGCCTGAATCGCACCATGAACATCGGATTGTTCCTGCAGATCGTTGCTCTGGTGATGCTGGCGGTGCCTGCCGCTATGTTGACCGTGCCTTGGGTGATGGCGGCGCAAGCCTTGTCTGGCATTGCCAAAGACCTCAACAAAATGTCGGCCAAGAGCGGTATCAAAACGTTGGTGCCGGATGAACAGCAAGGTCAGCTGTATAAGTGGGTGGCCATTCTGACCGGCTCAAAGAACACCCTGAAAGGCGTGGGTTTCTTCTTGGGCGGTGTGTTGTTGATGGCGGCCGGTTTCACGGGCGCTGTGATACTGATGGCCGTGGCGCTGGGGCTGGTGTGGATGGCCAGTTTGTTTCTGCTCAAAGAGGAATTGGGTAAGAGCAAAGCAAAACCCAAGTTTCGGGAGATTCTGTCCAAAAGCCGCGCCATCAACGTGCTGTCTGCGGCGCGTATGTTCCTGTTTGGTGCCCGCGACGTGTGGTTTGTGGTGGCGCTTCCGGTGTATATGGCCACGGTGTTTGGCTGGGATCATTGGCAGGTGGGCGGTTTTATGGCCAGCTGGATCATTGGTTACGGCCTTATTCAGACACTAGCGCCCAGAATTACCGGCCATTCGAACGGTAAATCCGGCGCGGTGCTGTGGGCGGCTTTGCTGGCCGTGGTGCCGGCGTTGATTGCCGGTGCACTTCTGGCTGGCTGGTCAGCGCAGGTCGTGGTGGTAGGCGGCTTGCTGCTGTTCGGTGTGCTGTTTGCCATCAATTCATCTCTGCACAGCTATTTGATTGTCAGCTACGCCCGGGGTGACGGTGTTTCGCTGGATGTGGGCTTTTATTACATGTCCAACGCCGCTGGACGGTTACTGGGCACGGTTCTGTCGGGCTGGGTGTATCAGGCATACGGCTTGGAAGCGTGCCTGTGGATATCTTCTGTTTTGGTAGCCGTTGCTGCTTTGCTGTCGGTTTGGCTGCCAGAACGAAGGGTTCACCGGGCAGCGGAGCAGAGCAGTGCGTGATCCCAAACCCCGCATTTTGCTCCTGTCAGCCTACGATGCCGCCAGTCACAAGCGCTGGCGGGAGCAGCTGGCGCACCTGTTGCCGGAGTACCATTGGCATAGCCTGACGTTGGCGCCGCGCTTTTTTCAGTGGCGGATTCGGGGCAACGCCCTGAGCTGGCTCGACGAGCCTTGTTTGCAAGAACGCTGGGACTTGGTGATTGCTACCTCCATGGTGGACCTCGCAACCTTGCGGGGGCTGAACCCTCAGTTGGCGGGTACGCCATGCGTGCTCTACATGCACGAAAACCAGTTTGCCTTCCCGATCAGCCAACAGCAGCAGGGGCGTGTTGAGCCCCAGATGGTGAACCTGTACAGCGTGGTGGCGGCGGATCGAGTGGCCTTCAACAGTGCCTGGAATCGGGACAGCTTTTTAGCGGGCGCCCAAGCCTTGCTGAATAAACTGCCGGATGCCGTGCCGGGCGGAATCATTGAACGTATTCAGCAAAAATCCGATGTGATTCCGGTGCCCATAGAAGACCGTTTGTTCACAAACGAACCCCGCGCTATCAACCGGGCCTGCCCCCACATACTGTGGAATCACCGCTGGGAATACGACAAAGGCCCAGACCGGTTGGTGAACTTCCTGGAGCGGCTGGAGCAGAGCCAGCAGCCCTACAAGTTGAGTGTGGTGGGGGAGGGCTTCCGCAATCACCCGAAGGCGTTTGGCGAGGTTCAGGCCAGGTTTGCCCATCGGCTCGAACATTGGGGCTTTCTGGCCAGCCGCTCCGAGTACGATGATCTGTTGCGACAGGCGGATGTGGTGCTATCTACAGCCCTGCATGATTTTCAAGGCCTGTCGATGCTGGAAGCTATGGCGTCCGGGTGTGTGCCCTTGGCGCCGAACCGGTTGGCCTATCGCGAATACGTGTCCACCGAGTGCCGATACCAAAGCGATGAGCAGAATGCAGAGGCAGAAGCCATCGCAGCGCTTGATTGCTTTCAGGAAATTCTCAAAACGCCACCCGCACTGTGCCCGCCGAACGCTTGGAAATCTTCTGAGTTGGCGCATCGCTATCGAATGCTGATCAATGAATTGATCACCAAGGATCAACGCGCCTGAACGTTTTTTACGGTTGGTCCGGCACTTCCCGGATGCGGCCCTGTTCGTCTATGGCCACGTACACAAACAGGCCTTCGGTGACCTTTCTCGGCGTTTTGGAGAAGCGGTCCAGCATCCACACTTCCACGTTGATCTTCATAGAGCTGCGGCCAATGTCCACCAGTTCGCAATAACAGCTTACCTGGGAGCCCACGCGCAGAGGCGATAAAAATTCCATCCGGTCCATGGCGACCGTCGCGCTACGGCCACGGGAGATACGCCCAGCCATGGTGGCGGCAGCAATATCCATCTGTTTGACCAGCCAGCCGGCAAATACATCGCCGTTAGCATTGGTATCGGAAGGAAGTGGCACTACCTGAAGGGTCAGTTCGCCACGGGGGTTCGGTCTATCATCATCAAACGCTGTCATGGGTTAGCCTGTTACTGCTGATGTTATGAATTGTTTTCCTGCATGGTAGCGAGGCGGCAGCGGTCTGCAAGCAAATTCGACTAATGATGGTCATAGTGCGGCGCAATATTTATGAAAAGCTGTAACAAAGTTGTCACAGAGTCTCCTTAAGATGCACTTATCGAAGAACGATAAACGTAAATAGCGCCACATATATTGGAGATAACTACGTGATGAAATTGAAATCAGCTCTGACGACTGTTGCTTTGGCGGGTAGCCTTGCCGCTGTGTCGGCTCCGGCTATGGCACGTGATACCGTAAACATTGTGGGTTCCTCGACGGTTTACCCGTTTGCGACAGTGGTTGCCGAGCGTTTTGGCCGCAACAGCGATTTCCCGACCCCGAAACTTGAGTCTACCGGTTCGGGTGGTGGTTTGAAGTTGTTTTGCGCCGGTATTGGTACTCAGCATCCGGATATTACCAACGCGTCTCGTCGCATGAAGAAAAGCGAGTTCGAGATGTGCCAGAGCAACGGTGTGAAAGACATCACCGAAGTGAAAATTGGCGCTGACGGCATCGTGATTGCGAATTCCAAAGATGCGGATCAAATGGACCTTAGCTTGCGCCAGGTGTTTCTGGCTCTGGCCAAAGAAGTGCCTGATCCTAAAGGCGGCGACAAACTGGTCGCCAACCCTTACCAGAAGTGGAACGACATCGATTCCAGTCTGCCGAATAAAGAAATCAGCGTAATGGGTCCGCCTCCGACTTCTGGCACCCGCGATGCGTTTGTTGAAATTGCCATGGAAGGTGGCTGTAAGACCTTTGATTTCATCAAGGCGATGGATAAAAAAGAGATGCGTAGCGTCTGCCACAGTATGCGTGAAGACGGTTTGTTCGTTGAGGCCGGCGAAAACGACAACCTGATTGTCCAGCGTCTGGCCCAAGATAAAGATACCCTGGGCATCTTCGGCTACAGCTTCCTGATGGAAAATGCGAATCAGATTCAAGCCACCACCATTAACGGTGTTGAGCCAACTCCGGATAGCATTGCGGATGAAGATTATCCGGTCGCCCGGTCACTATTCTTCTACATTAAGAGTGCGCACGTGAGCGTGATCCCCGGTATCAAGGAATACGCAGAAGCGTTCACCAGCGAAAGCGCATGGGGTGATAACGGCTATCTGGTGGATGTCGGCTTGATTCCTAACCCGCGCAACGTGCGCATGGAAGTAGCCAAAAAGGTACGCAACCTGGCGCCGATGACGGGTAGCGAACTCTGAGTACCACTCAGAATCATCAAGGAAGATGAGAGAATGCGAGCCGAAAGGTTCGCGTTCTTTTGTTATATCTGACAGAAGATAATCATTCACATAACACAGAGAACTCTATGCAAACGGCCAATCTATTGCCCCTGATTTTGGTGATTGCCGTCATAGCCTATGGATTGGCGTACATGCGGTCGCGAACGGTTGCCGGCCCACTGGGTGGCATCCGTAACCTCAAGGCGCTGCCCTTTTATTATGCTGCTCGTGCAGCTTTGTGGTGTGCCATTCCTGCCTTGATTGTTTTGAGCGCTTGGGCGGCGTTTGAAGGCAAAGTGATTCAAAATCTTGTGGTGGGCTCACTGCCAGCGGAGCTGTTACCTACATCGGCCGGCGAAGCCAGCTTGCTGATGTCGCAAATCAACAACGTGGCGGCGGGTAAGCTAAACCCCAATTTCGTCCCGGCAGATGTGGTGGGCGCTGCCGATAAACTGGGTGCGCTAAAAGCCCAGAGCAGCCAGTTCAAGACGGTTTTGGTGGTTCTGATTGCCGTGCTCGGTGCGGCTTTCGCGTGGAGCCGGGTGCAGCCCCAGATCAATGCCCGTGAAAACGTTGAGCGCACCCTTCGGTGGATCTTCTTCGCCTGCGCGGCGGTGGCGGTTCTGACCACGGTCGGCATTGTCTTCTCCGTGATTTTTGAAACCGTCCGGTTTTTCGGCAAGGTGTCGATGACCGATTTCCTGTTTGGTACCTCTTGGAGCCCGCAAACGGCACTTCGAGCCGATCAGGTCGGCTCAGATGGTGCATTCGGCATCATTCCACTGTTTACAGGCACTTTGCTGATCTCCGCAATTGCCCTGCTGGTGGCGGTGCCCACTGGCTTGTTGTCAGCGGTCTACTTGTCTGAATACGCCTCCAAATCGGCCCGCTCTGTTATTAAACCGTTACTGGAAATGCTGGCGGGTGTGCCGACCGTCGTTTACGGCTTTTTTGCTGCCTTAACCGTGGCACCTTTCATTCGTGATCTGGCTGAAATGATCGGCCTTGAGGCCTCATCTCAGAGTGCACTGGCAGCGGGTTTGGTCATGGGCATTATGATTATCCCGTTCGTGTCGTCGCTATCGGACGACGTGATCAACGCTGTGCCGCGCACCCTGCGCGATGGTTCACTGGCCCTTGGCGCTACTCAGTCCGAAACCATGAAAAATGTGATATTCCCGGCGGCCTTGCCCGGCATCATGGGCGGCATTCTGCTGGCAGCGTCCCGGGCGATAGGTGAAACCATGATTGTGGTCATGGCGGCCGGACTTGCAGCCAACCTGACCGCCAATCCGCTGGACTCGGTGACCACAGTTACGGTTCAGATCGTCACGCTGCTGACCGGTGACCAGGAGTTCGACAGCGCCAAGACCCTCGCAGCCTTCGCCTTGGGCATGATGCTGTTCATTCTGACTCTGGCGCTCAACATGATTGCCCTGAAAGTGGTTCGCAAATATAGGGAACAGTATGACTAATCAACGTACACAGGCGGAGATTGTTCGCCAGTCGCTGAAGCAGCGGTATCGTAAGGAGCGCAGGTTCCGGCTGTATGGCATGACCGCCATCGCTATTGCGCTGCTGGCTTTGGTGGTGCTGTTTACCGACATCATCGGGAAGGGCTACACCGGCTTCATCAAAACCACGATGACGCTGGAGGTGGTGCTGGATGGAGAGCAGATGTATCTGGAAGATCCAACGGATAAAGACCAGATCTCTATGGCGGATTTTCAGGCACCGATCATCGCGGCTTTGCAGGGCTATTTTCCGGAGGCGCAGTCTCGAAAAGACGTTCGCGAGCTGAGCCGGTTATCGGGCAATTACGCCAGCAACCAGATTCGTGATCTGTTGCAAGCACAGCCAGATCTGCTGGGCTCCACTCAAACTCTGGAGTTTCTGGTACACGACACTGTGTCGGTATACGTCAAACATGCCGACAACCCGGCTTACAGCATTCGGCTGACCGAGCAGCAACAGCGCTGGGTGGATGAGCTGGTAGAGCAAGGCGTAGTAACAACCAGCTTCAACGACGTGTTTTTCAGTCGAGGAGATTCCCGTGAGCCCTCCAATGCGGGCATTCTGGGGGCGATCGTGGGGTCGCTGTTGACCATGCTGGTCACCCTGGTGATTGCATTCCCGACCGGTGTGGCTGCCGCGGTGTATCTGGAAGAGTTTGCCCCGCAAAACAAGTTGACCGATTTCATTGAGGTGAACATCAATAACCTGGCGGCCGTGCCGTCCATCATCTTCGGTCTACTCGGGCTGGCGGTGTTTATCGGCGTGTTCGGTATGCCCCGGTCGGTGCCCGTATTGGGTGGTTTGGTGTTGGCGCTGATGACCTTGCCCACCATCATTATTTCCAGCCGGGCGGCGATTAAAAGCGTGCCGCCGTCTATTCGCGAGGCGGCTGAAGGCATTGGTGCCTCGAAGATGCAGGTGGTGTTGCACCACGTGATTCCACTGGCGATGCCCGGCATGATGACCGGCTCGATCATTGGCATGGCGCAGGCGCTGGGTGAAACCGCGCCCCTGCTATTGATCGGGATGGTGGCGTTTATCGTCGAAGTACCGGAGGGCTTCCTCAGCTCTGCCACGGTTCTGCCGGTGCAGATTTATCAGTGGGCGAGCAGTGCTGAGCAGGGCTTTGTCGAGTTGGCCTCTGCCGGCATCATGATCCTGCTGGCTTTTATGATTTCCATGAACGGTTTGGCCATTTGGCTGCGTAAACGCCTTGAGCGCCGGTGGTGAGGAGTAAAGTAATGAACAGTATGAATACAGCAGCAATGCCTGCAGAGACTATGTCCGAAAAGGTGGCTAAACCCGTGATTGACGAAAAACCCGAAAACGCAGTGATTACCGAAGGCTCCACCGTAGGCCAACCTTTTGCGGATGACCCCAAGTTCAAACTGCGCAATGTGGAAGTGTCTTATGGCGAGAGCCCGGCCATCAAGAACATCAGTCTGGATATTGGCCGCAACGAAGTGATTGCGTTTATCGGGCCGTCGGGCTGCGGTAAATCCACCTTTTTGCGCTGCCTGAACCGGATGAACGACAGCATCGACATCTGCCGGGTGAAAGGGTCACTGATGCTGGACGATCACGACATCTACGATCCCAAGCGGGATGTGGTGGAACTGCGCGCCCGGGTGGGCATGGTATTCCAGAAGCCCAACCCGTTTCCCAAGTCGATCTACGACAACGTGGCTTATGGCCCGAGGATCCACGGCTTGGCAAACCGGAAGTCAGACCTGGACGACATTGTCGAGAATAGCCTGCGCAAAGCCGGCTTGTGGGATGAGGTGAAAGATCGCCTGGATGCCACGGCAACCGGTATGTCCGGTGGCCAGCAGCAGCGGTTGTGCATCGCCCGTGCGATTGCGGTGAGCCCGGAAGTCATCCTGATGGACGAACCCTGCTCGGCGCTGGACCCCATTGCGACGGCAAAGGTGGAAGAGCTGATTGCGGAAATGTCGGAAAGCTACACCATCGTCATCGTTACCCACTCGATGCAGCAGGCGGCCCGGGTTTCCGATCGCACGGCCTACTTCCACCTCGGCCATCTGGTGGAAGTGAACGACACCGACAAAGTATTTACCGCCCCTGACCATCAATTGACCGAGTCCTACATTACCGGTCGTTTTGGTTAAACCGGTCTGGCAAAGCTGGAGACAGAAAGCATGTCCAACACAAAAGATGATGTATACGGCGATCACATTTCCGCCAGATTCAACGACGAACTGACCGAACTGAAAACCCAGTTTCTGAACATGGGCGGCATGGTGGAAAGCCAGGTCGAGCAGGCGATTGAGGCGCTCACCAATAACGACAGTCAATTGGCCGAAGACGTTCGACTGAACGACAAAACCGTTGACCGGATGGAAATGGATCTCGACGAAGAAGCTATTCTGGTGATCGCCCGTCGCCAACCGGCGGCACGCGATCTGCGCTTAGTGATCTCGGTGATCAAAATGGTTGCGGACCTTGAGCGGGTGGGCGACGAAGCGAAAAAGATCGCCAAGATGGCCATCAAGCTGTCTGAAGAAGGGCAGGCCCCCCGTGGCTACGTGGAAATCCGCCACATTGGCAAGCACGTGCAAAGCATGCTGCACGATGCGCTGGACGCGTTCGCCCGGTTGGATACCGATCAGGCATTACGTGTTATGAAAGAAGATAAACAAGTCGATGAAGAGTACCAGGCCGCCGCGCGCGCTTTGCTGACCTTCATGATGGAAGATGCCCGTAACATCACCCGGTGCATGATGGTGATGTGGGTATTGCGCGCTTTGGAGCGCATCGGCGATCACGCCTGTAACATTGCCGAACACGTGATTTTCATGGCCAAAGGTGAAGACGTGCGGCACGCTTCCATGGAAGAAACCGAGCGGGTGGTTGGGCGCTGAAGTCTGGGGCATCGAGCTGGGAGGCGGGCTTTCACTGAAGCCTGAAGCAAGTGGGCCGGTGGTGCTGTTCGGGACTATCTTTCGCCAGGGATGGCGAAAGCTAAGCGCGCAGGGATGCCTTGAGCGTGTCCCGAACAGCACCACCGGCTCGCTTGCTTACTCCAATATCAGGCCTGCTTCATCTTGTCCGTATACGGCGGCCAACCCAGTGGCTTGCCTGCCAACAGGTGCAGATGGATATGGAACACCGTCTGCCCTGAGTTTTCACCGCAGTTCATAACCACCCGGTAGCCATCCTCGGCAAAGCCCATCTCCTTGGCCAGCTTGGCCGCCACCCAGTACAGATGCCCCACCACTTCCCGGTCGCCTTCTTCGATGTCGTTGATCGTGGCGATGTGTTTCTTCGGAATAATCAGCAGATGCACCGGCGCTTGCGGGTTGATGTCCTTGAACGCTAGGGTCAGATCGTCTTCGTAAACGATGTCGGCCGGGATCTCCCGGTTGATGATCTTGGTAAAGAGTGTTTCAGACATAATGGCTCCTTGGTTGTTCTTTGAACCCGTTGAGTGTTTATTTAAAGCCAGTTTGGCATAGGTAAGCGATTGGTGATTTCCCGAAATATCGCCGGCGGCTGGCTGTCCAGCCCCATGGCATAACGGGCCACTTTGTTGCGGGCAAAGGGCAGAGCGCGAGCCGCACCAAGCCCGAGGTTGCGGGCCAGATGCAGCGGCGGAATGGTGTTGCTGAACAAGTGATAGAACAGGTCCATGGCCAGCATCATGCGCCGGTTGGCCGGTCGGCGCTGTTGTTCGTAAAGCCCCAGCCAATGGGCGCTGGCCAGATCATCTCCGCCGCGGCGCGCTTCTTTTAATAAACCTTGCAAGCACTCCGCATCCTGAAAGCCCAGATTCACCCCTTGCCCGGCCAGCGGGTTGATGGTGTGAGCGGCATCGCCGGTGAGCACAACGCGGCCGGAATAGTATTGTTTGGCGTGCTGACGGGCGATGGGGAAACTGCCGCGGTCTTCAATATGGGTCAATGGCGGCAGTTCTTGTGGAAAAGCCTTCTGTATTTCCGCCATCAAGGCTTCATCGCTCAGGCTTTTCAAACGTGCAATTTCCGCCGGAGAGTCGTACCAGACGAGGGACCCGCGGCTCTCGCCCGGGTATTGTGCCCCAGCGCTGTACAGTGGTAGAAACGCTCTCGGGCCGGAAGGGTAAAATCCTTGCCAGGTAATGTCGTGCACCTCGCCTTGGTAGCGCACGGAAATAATCATCGCCTGTTGGCTGTACTGGTCTTTGGAGATACCAATACCGGCCATGTCCCGTACCCGGGATTGTGCGCCATCGGCACCGATTACCAAGGCTGCAGTGAGTTCCTGGCCGTTCTCAAGTGCAACGGTGGCGCTGGCCTCGGTTTGGGAAATGCTGGAAACACTGTGGCCCGCCAGTATTGAGACGGTCGGCTCGGCCTCTGCCGCTTGCCATAGCCCCTTCTGAGTGACGGAGTTTTCCACAATGTGGCCCAGATGGGTGGCGTTCAGCCCATCGGCCGTGAACTCAACCTGATTGACGGTTCTGGGAAGCAGCTTGCTTAGTGGGTGTGGGGCTTCATCCCAAACGGCAAGGCGGCGGTAGGGTGTGGCACGCATCGCCAGAATAGGTTCCCAGGCGCCAAGGCTTTGCAAGTAGGCTTGACTCCCTGCACTTAAAGCAGAAACGCGAATGTCGGGCGCTGCGTCCGGGTTGAACGCCGGAGCTGGAGCACGGTCTACCATGGCAACATTGAAGCCCTCGCGGCCCAGACCGGTGGCGAGGGCAGCGCCGACCATGCCGGCGCCGACGATCACAATATCAAAAGCTTGAGTCATATCGGGTTCCTGTCTGATGCCCACAGTTTACGCGAAGGCAAAGAACTGACAAGCGATGGAACGCAATCGACTCAGTGGGTGGATGGGAGCGGTCAGCCGGTCATGCCGGATACCCCTTGGCGTGAAGGTTCCGTTGATTGCTGGCGTCCCTTTAGCATCCACGCTGGTTTTTGTGTGCCCGGTTTTTTAAAACCGCGAGTCAGCACCAAAGGCTGCACGAGGCTCAGGAAGTCTTTGGTTTTCATGTGCAGGGTTTCGGTATGGCTGCCGGCGGCGAATGCCAGATCTTCCTGTTCGGTAAGCGATTCTGCGCAGTAAACGGTCATGTCGAAAAGATTGCCGAAAGGCGGCATGGCGCCGACTTCACAGTTGGGGAAGCGATCCTGAAAGGCTTGTTCGTCGGCAAGATCCACGAAGTCCGTATCGAGAATTCTGGACAGGCTGTCCCAGCGAATGCGCCAAGTCGCGGGCATCACCAGCATGGCCATTTTGCCATCGAGTTCCAGAATGACGGTTTTAGCTACTTTGTCACCGGCAATCTGAACGTGGCGAGCAAGTTCCTGAGCGGTGAAGGCCGGAGGGTGGGTGAGGCACATGTATTCGGTGCCGGTTTTGTCCAGGAAATCTTTAAGCTGCTGTACTGGCATAAATACAACCTCCTGACAGTACGGACAGGGTTGTAGAGCCTTCCGAAAAAAAATCCCGGGCTGGCTCCGGTAGCAGGCGGAGCATTGTTCGCCCGCCATACCGTCAGCTTAGCCCAGGATTTATGCTTTGCGAATAATCGTTCGTCCTGTGTGACAGGGTTCCGATTAGTCGGCTTTGATCATGTGCACATCGCGCTGCGGGAACGGAATAGAAATACCTTCCGCATCAAACGCTTTCTTCACACGTTCCTGCATGTCCCAGTAGAACGGCCACAGGTCTGCGGAGCTGGTCCAGGCGCGTACTTTCAGGTCCACGGAGCTGTCACCCAGTCCACCAACCACGATCAGCGGTTCGGGGTCTTTCAAGGCACGTTCGTCTTCTTCGATCAGGCGCTTACAAATGGCCTTGGCCTTATCGATGTCATCGTCGTAACCAATACCGAATGTCATGTCACAACGCCGTGTTTCGTAAACACTCATGTTGGTCAGGCTGGAGTTGGACAGGTCGCCGTTAGGGATAACGATACGACGGTTATCAAAGGTATCGACAATGGTGTAGAGAATGCTGATCTCACGTACCGAGCCCAAAAAGCCTTGCGCTTCGATAACATCGCCGACTTTGAACGGTTTGAAGATCAGAATCAGCACGCCGCCGGCGAAATTGGCCAAACTGCCTTGTAGTGCAAGACCTACCGCCAGACCAGCCGCACCGATGATGGCCACGAACGACGTGGTGGCTATGCCGACCATTGAGGCAACGGAGATCAGCAATAGAATTTTCAGTAGCGCGCCAATCAAGGCACACAGGAATTTATTCAGAGTCGGGTCTTTTTTGCCGAGTTTGTTGTCCAGAACGGTGACAAAACGATTGATCACCCATAAACCGATCACGAGTGTAATGATCGCCAGCAATACCTTGGGGGCATAGGCCATGACCATCGTGATGCCTTGCTCCAGTAATTCGGAAGCTTTGCCGCTATCGCTGAATAGCTCTTCCATAGAAACGCTCCTTGATGTTTTTGGTGGATGTGCAAGCGGGGTAACTTGCTGTCTTAACAGGTTTAACCTGAACCAGTATAGGCATGTATCCTAGAGTCAGCGAACCGCATGACGCAAATCAAGTTTGCGTTGACGGCTAATTGCGATGGGCTTGGGCGTACTCGACGATTTCTTCGGGGCCGCCTCGTACCAGGATCCGGCCTTGCTTCTGGCTGAGTTGGTAGTCGTACATCGGGTCGTAATAACGGGTGAGCAGGTTTTCGATCCAGAGGTCGTGGGCTTCAATCGAACCTCTTTGCTGTTGCTCGAGCGCCTGCTCCATCTGGGCGCGTAGCTGCTGGTGTCGCTCGCCACCCAAGCGTTTGCGGATGCGGTCGAGGGCGCTTAGCAGGTAGTCCCGGAAATTGAGCCAGCCGGCTTCTTCACCATCGCGCGCAACGTAATCAGCGAGCATGTTTTCCACATAGTCAGCCCGGATGATGGCGATGCGCTCTTCCATCGGCTGTTCCAGGATAAGCAGGCCAGATTCGCTCATCCGAGCTCGCAGTCGCTCTGGCATGGCGCAGCGGCCAATCAATCGGCTTTCGTCTTCCAGATAAACAGGGCCGCCAACGTTATGGTTGGCTTTCAGCATTGCCACTGCTAGACGGTTTTCGAAGTCGATCTGGGAAGGCTGCGGGCTGACCTGCCGGCCAAAACTTGAACCGCGATGATTCGCCAGCCCTTCAAGGTCCACCGGGTTGGGCAGCTTGAGCAGAACCCGGGTTTTACCGGTGCCGGTGCGGCCACTGAGAACCTGAAAATCTTGCTTCTCGATGAGCGCATCAAGGCTGTCGATCAGGAATCGGCGCAGCGCTTTGTAACCGCCTTTGACCAGTGGGTAATTGATGCCGGAATCTTTGATCCACTGCTGGGTCAGGCGAGAGCGAAGGCCGCCACGAAAGCAAAACAGGTAACCGTCAGGATGTTGTGTGGTGAAGCGTTTCCAGGCTTCAATTCTGTGAGCTTTGATGTCGCCTGACACCAGTTGGTGACCGAGCTCGATGGCCTTGTCCTGTCCTTTTTCTTTGTAGCAGATGCCGATTCGGTGACGTTCTTCGTCGTTCATCAGGGGCGCGTTGACGGCACCGGGGAAGCTGCCTTTGTCGTACTCAATCGGTGCTCGCACGTCCATTAGCGGCACATCGTTCAGGAACAGGTTCAGATAATCATCGGTATCGGGTCTACTGGCCATGTCCTCGGGTCACTGTGGTTTTGAGTGAGCCGGCAGTATACCGGACTGCTATTATCCCGGCATCCTGGCTAAGGGTACAATGTCGCTCGTTTATGTACCTGATCAGGACCTATGATGACGCCAGAACATCTCAATCAGCACCTTCGTAAGACCTTGAGTCGGGGTCGCGTCGCCGAATCTGCACCCGCGGGCTGCCCGAGTATGCCACTCTATTTGTTTGATCCTTCGGTATTGGAAGGTCCGCTCAGCCATGATGAAGCGCAGGCGGTTGTTGCCGAGCCTGCTTATTGGTCATTTTGTTGGGCTAGTGGTCAGGTGCTGGCACAGTGGATTCTTGATCACCCGGAGTTGGTTCGTGGTAAATCGGTGCTGGATTTCGGGTCCGGCTCGGGGGTGGTGGCGGTTGCAGCCGCGAGGGCGGGGGCCGCTCGCTCGATTGCGTGTGATATCGATCCTGCAGCCTTGGATGCGGCAGTCGCAAATGCCGACCTTAACGGCGTGAACGTGGAGTTGTGTGACGATTGGGCAAACCGGCCAGAAAATCTGGATTTGGTTACGGCAGCTGATGTGCTTTACGACCCTGAAAACCGGCCGTTATTGGCAGCCTTTCAGGCCGCGGCGAAGCAGGTGCTGCTGGCAGATTCCCGGGTTAAGGATTTGGGCAATGCGGCCTTTGTGCGCCAAGGCATGGTTGAGGCACGAACCTGGCCAGACCTGAACGAATTCGAAGAGTTTAATAAGGTGCGAATTTACCTGGCAGAAGGCGAGGGTTAACAGGCGAAAAAAATAAAGGGCGACCCGGAAGTCGCCCTTTACAGGTACTGAACCGCCATCCTGAGCAGTTCACAGTCGGAACAAATAGCGCGTCCTTGCGCGGTGAGCAACAGCCTTGTTGCTGGATCCTTTGCCTTTCCCTGGTGCCAGCGTCCGAGCCGGCAATCCAATTCGATTTCCCTTAAGCGAGGCGTCCATGTGTCCTTGCCTCTCCCCTCAATCCTTGTGGGGGTGCGTCCAATGCGTCGTCCATTTCCCTGTCATCCCTGACGAGAAACACTATACCAAGGCTTCTGTTGCAAACCCGTGACCCCGGCACGAAAAGTTGGATCTGTTTTGAATGATTTTGGTAATAATTACGTAAGATTAATGGCTTACGCGTCTTTTTGGGTGCTCGGTGAAGAGCTGCGTACGTCATGAAGCCGAAAGTTCCTACGGGCCTGTGAGATATGTCGCACAAGCCCGTTCGGGATTATCTTACGTGGTTGTCCCGATGCGCCGGATGCCCGGCCAAAGCAGCATGCCGACAGCAATGCCGAGGGCGTCGGCCAGTACATCGGCGAGAGAAAAATCCCGATAGGGCAGAGTGGCCTGAACCGCTTCAAGCACAAAGCCAAAACCCAGTAATGCCGGTACGTACCAATAGAAACCGAGGCGCGGCCAGGCCAATCGCGTGACGATGGTCAGCTCAGCGAAAGCGATCAAGTGATTGATCTTGTCATTGGCGGACGACGGAATGGGGTAGCTCTGGTCGGTGGTCGCCAGATATAAAATAGCCGCAAGGGACAGAAACAGCACCGTTTGCCAGAGCCGGGACAGGTGCAGGAGTGAATGAAGAGTTTGTCGAAAACGACGCATAGGGAAATCCGAGTGTAGTTGCGGGCTGTGGGATTGTGCGTGACATGATATGCTTTGCGCCCCGTTATTGTCATGGCAGCGGAGGACCACCAGAAATGCTCAAGGGAAACTTTTTTCGAGGACTTGGCTACCTGGGAGAGGGGTTCAGGCTGATTCGCCAACCCGGCCTTCGGCTGTTCGTGATCATTCCACTTGTGATCAACGTTCTGTTGTTCGGACTATTATTTTACTTCCTGGCTGAATTGTTTGCGGTGATGATTGCCGGCGCCATGGCGTGGCTGCCTGATTGGGCCTGGCTGCAAGCTTTGGATTGGCTGTTTTGGCTGCTGTATGGCGTGGTGATCTTGCTGATGCTGGCCTACGGTTTTGTCATCATCGCCAATTTGATTGGCTCGCCTTTCTATGGCTATCTCGCCGAATTAACGGAAAAACATCTTACCGGCCAAGAGGTCAGCACCGAGGGGAGTTGGGCGGCGATTGTGAAAGATATTCCCCGGGCGCTCTGGCGTGAGGTACAGAAGATCGCCTATTACCTTCCCAGAGCCCTAGGGTTGTTCATCATCGGCCTGATTCCTGTGGTCAACCTGGCAGCAGCAGTGCTTTGGTTCCTGTTCAATAGCTGGATGATGGCCCTGCAGTACGTGGATTTCCCCGCCGATAACCACAAGGTCAGTTTCCCCAAACTGCGCAGAGATCTTGCGGCCAGCCGGCTGTCGGCTCTGGGATTTGGCTTGCCGGTCGCGCTGGCAGCCATGGTGCCCATATTGAACTTGATTGTTGTTCCGGCCGCCGTGTGCGGTGCAACAGCCTATTGGGTTCGCGAAAACGATTCTAAACATCAGTAATTTCTAGCGGAGGTTTCTTGGAAACATCGGAATTTGCCATCGGTCAGCGTTGGGTTAGCCACAGTGATACGGCTTTGGGGTTGGGTATTGTTACCGACATCTCCGGTCGCCGAGTCACGCTGGGGTTTCCTGCGGCCGATGAAGAGCGCACTTACGCCATCGATAACGCACCTCTTTCGCGAATTGTGTATCAACTAGGTGAGGACATAGAAACCTTTGATGGCAACAAATATACCGTGCGTGCCGTGGAAGAAGTGGGCGGAATTCTGATGTACCACGCCGATGACGGCGATGAGATTGCGCAGGTTTCTGAAGTAAAACTGGCGGGCTCGGTCAACTTTTCGGCGCCTCACCAGCGTTTGTTTGCCGGCCAGTTCGATCGCAATGGCGCTTTCCGTTTGCGGGTGTCCACGCTAGAACACCAAGACCGGCTTCGGGCTTCGGCGGCGCAAGGGCTGATTGGTGCCCGTACTCAACACTTGCCCCATCAGCTGTACATCGCCCATGAAGTGGCCCGCCGCCACGCGCCACGAGTGTTGCTGGCTGATGAAGTTGGTTTGGGCAAAACCATTGAGGCCGGCCTCATTCTGCACTACCAATTGCATACTGGCCGTGCGCGTCGAGCGCTGATAGTAGTGCCGGATTCATTGGTGCACCAGTGGTTGGTAGAAATGCTTCGTCGATTCAATCTACGGTTCTCGATTGTTGATCAAGGCCGTTACGACGACATCAAGGCTCAGGAAGACGATGTTGATGCGCTGGTTAACCACATTTTCGGTGACGAAGATGATGGCGAAAACCCGTTCGAATCGGACCAGTTGGTTCTTTGTAGCCTGGATTTTCTGGTGAATAGTAAAAAAGCCCGTGACCACGCTTTATCAGCGGGTTGGGACCTGATGGTGGTAGACGAAGCTCACCACTTGGCTTGGGCGCCAGAACAAGCAAGTTCAGAATACGAGGTTGTGGAAGAGCTGTCGGCTGCCAGTAAAGGGCTATTGTTGCTGACTGCAACTCCGGAACAGGTCGGGATAGCCAGCCACTTTGCCCGTTTGCGCTTGCTGGACCCGGCCCGCTTCCACGATCTGGAAACGTTTCGCTCGGAAGAACAACAGTACGAAGCCATCAACTCGGTAGTGCGGCGCCTGCAGGCATCGCCGGATCAAATTGCCGAGGAAGATAAAGCCGCTCTGGCGAACTGGTTAGGCGATGAGCTCGACGAATTACTGGAGCAGGGCGAGGCGCACCAAGCTGTTATCGACGCATTGCTGGACCGTCACGGAACCGGGCGAGTGTTGTTCCGAAATACCCGTGCCGCGATTCAAGGTTTCCCCGAACGCCAGCCGCTGCCAGAACCTCTGCCTTGCCCGGAACTCTATGACGACGCCCGATACGGCGATGTAGGGCTGGCACCGGAGCAAACCGCTGCGGAAGAACAATGGCTGGCCGAAGATCCACGCGTGGCCTGGTTAGAGAAAAAACTGGCCAGTCTGCGCCCGGCGAAAGTCGTTGTTATCTGTGCTCGGGCCGATACGGCCATGGCGCTGGAAAGTTATTTGCAGCTACGGGCAGGCATTCGTAGTGCCGCCTTCCACGAACACTTGAGTCTGGTCGAGCGGGATCGTGCTGCAGCGTATTTTGCCGACACCGAGCAGGGCGCTCAGGTGTTGATCTGTTCGGAAATCGGCAGTGAAGGCCGTAACTTCCAGTTTGCTCATCACCTTGTGTTGTTTGATTTGCCGGCAAACGCCGATTTGCTGGAGCAGCGGATTGGCCGTTTGGACCGAATTGGCCAGACTGAAACAATCAAGATTCACATTCCCTACCTGCAGGGCACCAGTCAGGAGGTTCAGTACCGTTGGTTCGAAGACGGCCTGAATGCCTTTACGGAAAGCTGTGCTGTGGGCGTTGCGGTGCATGAGCACGTCAGTAACGATTGGCAGAAGGCCCTCGACGGAGATCAGGCGGCACTGGAGCCGTTGCTGGCGGCCAGCGCCGACGAAACCAAGCGCTTGAAAACACTGTTGCACAACGGGCGGGATGCACTGATCGAATTAAATTCCTGCCGCCGGGATGAGGCAGAAGCTCTGATCGCCGAGATCGAGAAAGAAGAAGGTTCGGCGCAGGTGCGCGATTACATGGTGCAGGCCTTCGATATATTGGGTGTCGATATCGAAGACTACAGCGAACACGCCGACGTACTTAAGCCTGGCGAGCAGTATCAGTCTGGCCACGTCTCTGAGTTGCCGGAAGATGGCCTGACGGTGACCTGGGAACGCGAACAAGCGTTACAGCGTGAAGATATGGCGTTCATGAGCTGGGAACACCCGATGGTGACTGGGGTGATGGATTCAGTCACTAGCTCTGGTTTGGGTAAAGCAGCCCTTGCCAATTTGTCCGTCAAAGCGCTGCCCCCGGGAACGCTATTGCTGGAAGCGGTTTTTGCTGTGCATTGCCCAGCCCCTGAGAGCCTGCAGTTAACCCGTTACTTGCCGGTGTCGCCGCTGCGGTTGGTGGTAGACGTTAATGGCCGTGATTTGTCGAAGGCTTTGCCTCATGACCGCTTGAATGAATTGTGCTCAAACATTCGTCGGCGTACGGCCCAGGCGATCGTGCCTAAAATCCGGGCTGAAGTGGAAACCATGGTGGATCACGCAGAGCGGCTGTCTGAGCCGCACCTGACACCGCTTAAAGAGCAGGCGCTTGCTCAGGTTGAAGCGGGTTTCGAACCAGAAATCCGGCGCTTGGAGGCGTTGCGAAAGGTTAACCCGGCGATCCGCGATGAGGAAGTCGACTTCCTGCGTGACCAACTGGCCGCCGCGCGTGAAGCGGTGGGGCATGCCAGCCTGGCGCTGGAAGGTATTCGGGTGATTGTGACATCGTGACAAAAGCCGTGAATTTGCTCTCGTGGTTATCTAGCGCAAGGACACCTGTTAAGGTAAGTTGAATAAACGAATCATTAGCCAGAGCCTTGAGTCAATACGAGCAAGGCTTTAATCCATGGAAGACAGAGAGAACCTAAAATGACCTTGATTCTTTTTCTGGCGGCAATAGCCGGCTTACTCTTTGTAATGCGTCGGGAATCGGGCGCCAAGCACGCTATTGGCGTGATGTTGGTTGTGGGCGTGCTATCCCTTTTCGTTGGCTCCGGCTGGTTAAGCTTGGTGCTGTTCGTGGGCGCCGCCATCACCGCAGCTGCCGGCTTGCCGCAATTCCGCATTAACTGGCTGACCCCGCGGGTGTTTGCCATCTTCAAAAAAGTGGCGCCGAAAGTCTCGGAAACCGAAAAGGTCGCTTTGGAAGCAGGCACTGTGGGCTGGGACGGTGAACTGTTCACCGGCCGCCCGGATTGGCACAACCTGTTGATCAATCGTCACAGTGGTTTGAATGAAGAAGAGCAAGCCTTCGTGGATAACCAGTGCACGCAGGCCGTTAGCATGTGTAACGCATGGGATCTGGCGGTTGAGCGTGCCGATTTACCCAAAGAGTTGTGGGATTTTCTGAAGAAAGAAAAGTTCTTCGGCATGATTATTCCGAAAGAATACGGCGGTTTGGGTTTCTCGGCGAAAGCGCAGACGGCCGTCCTGCAGAAATTGGCCGCCAATGAAATGCTGATGGTGACCGTCGGGGTGCCAAACTCGCTTGGGCCCGGCGAGCTGCTGCTGAAGTACGGTACAGAAGAACAGAAAAAGCACTATCTGCCGCGTCTGGCCGATGGTCGCGAGATTCCCTGTTTTGGTTTGACCGGCCCACGTGCCGGCTCCGATGCCACGTCATTGCCTGACACCGGTATCGTGTGCAAACAGGAAGTTGATGGAAAAGAAGTGCTGGGTATCCGCCTCAACTTCGAGAAGCGCTGGATCACTCTGGCTCCGGTTGCCACCGTTGTTGGCCTGGCGTTCCGGATGTTCGACCCTGATGGGTTGCTGGGCGACACCGAAGATCATGGCATTACCTGTGCGTTGATCCCTCGTGATACTGACGGCATGGAAATTGGTCGTCGTCATTGCCCGATCGGTTCACCGTTCATGAACGGGCCAATCAAGGGCAAGGATGTCTTCATTCCGCTGGACTACATCATCGGTGGCCAGGAAATGGCCGGCCAGGGCTGGCGGATGCTGGTTGAATGTCTGTCGGTTGGTCGCTGTATTACACTGCCGTCCGGCGCGGCCGGTGCAGCGGCGTACTCCGTTGGTACGGCGGGTGGCTTTACCCGCGTTCGCCGCCAGTTCAATACCCCAGTGGCCGAAATGGAAGGTGTGCAGGCACCTTTGGCGCGAATCGCCAGCAAGACCTACATTGCCCAGTCTGCGGTTAATCACACCGCGAACATGATTGATAGGGGTGAGAAGCCGGCGGTGCCGTCGGCCATCCTGAAATACCACCTGACCGAGTTCCAGCGCGACATTCTGACCGACGCCATGGACGTACACGGTGGTAAAGCAGTCACTCTTGGGCCCCGTAACTACCTGGGTATTGGCTACAGCGGTATGCCGGTATCGATCACGGTGGAAGGTGCCAACATCATGACCCGCAGCCTGATGATCTTCGGTCAGGGTGCCATTCGTTGTCATCCGTATGTGCTGAAAGAGCTGGCCGCCAAAGACAACGACGACCTGAAAGCCTTCGACGAAGCCTTCTTTGGCCATGCCGGGCTGATCTTCGGCAACGCGGCTCGTGCCTTTACCCAAGCTTTGGGTATCGGTAAAGCGGATGTACCCCTCGATAGCGCCTCTAGCAAATACGCTCAGGCCTTGGCCCGCTTCAGCTCTGCATTTGGCCTGTGTGCCGATGCGGCCATGTCCACGTTGGGTGGCGAGCTGAAGATGCGTGAGCTGCTGTCTGCTCGTTTGGGTGACATGTTGGCTAACCTGTATTTGGGCTCCATGGTGCTGAAGAACTGGCACGAAGGACAGCCGGCTGAAGGCGAGAAAGAGCTGATGGAATACAGCATGATCTTGCTGTTGAACCGCACTGAGACCGCGCTGGATGAGTTCCTCAAGAACTTGCCGAACCGTCCGGTGGCCATGGCACTGCGGGTTATCACGCTGCCGCTGGGCCGTTGCTGGGCAGAACCTAACGACAAACTGACCCGGGCCCTGGCTCAGGCCATCTCAAAAGATACACCGCTGCGTAACAAGTTGCTGGCGGGTGCATGGACCACTGACGGTGACGGCGATGTGCCAAATCCGGTAGCCCAGTACAACCACCTGCTCAAGGACTACGACAAGGCGGAACAATTGTATCGGAAGGCCACCAAAGCCTACGCCAAAGGCGATCTGCCGATGACAGCCTTGCACCCGGAAGAACGTTTCGAAGCGGCTCTGAAGGCGGACGTATTCACTCAGGAAGAAGCCGACTTTATGCGTGAGTACGAAGCTCTGGTGCTTGAAATGCTGACCGTGGACGACTTCCCGTTTGATGAGTTTGCCCGTAACAAGGACACGCTTATCGACCACAACCCGGCTTGAGGTATTAAGCTGAGATGTGGCTGTCAGCCCTTGCCGTGAGTGTTGGCGCCGTTATTGGCGCCAACCTTCGCTGGGCGTTGGGGCTGTGGTTGAATGCTTCCTACCACGTTGTACCTTGGGGCACCCTGACCGCTAACCTGTTCGGCGGTTGGCTGGTGGGCGTGCTGGTTGGCTTTTTCACACACAACAGTTCGCTGACACCGGAATGGCGTTTGTTCGCGATAACCGGACTGTGTGGCGCCCTGACAACCTTCTCGACGTTTTCTCTGGAAATGTTTGCCGCGCTTCAGGGCGGTAAGTGGGCCGCGGCCTTGACCGGCGTACTGTTGCACGTTGTTGGCTCGATACTCATGACCGCTTTGGGTTTCTGGACCTTCGCGTTGTTTAAAGGATAATGCGCGAAAATACGCCGATTTTGGCCTGTGTATCTTTACCTACACAAAATCTTACAAAGACTCTTGGCAAGCCCGATATTCCAGAGTAGAGTGTTTACTGAAGGAAAGATTAGCAAAGCAGTTCATGAATAAGACGTACCTCCGCAGTTAGTAGTGCCGTCCTGTTTTTGATCCCGCGAGTTCAGTTTTTCCGTATACACGCTGACCAGCACCAGAATGGTGTGTGGCAGCAGATAAAATGATTGATTTCAGGAAGTTTACGTATGTCTACTGTTACCGGTACTGTTAAGTTCTTCAACGAAGCTAAAGGTTTTGGCTTTATCACTCGTGAAGGCGGCCCGGACGTATTTGTTCACTACAGCGCCATTCAAGGCTCAGGATTCAAGACTCTGGCCGAAGGCCAGCAGGTAGAGTTCACCGTGACTCAGGGCCAGAAAGGTCCTCAGGCGGAGAACGTTGTTGCTCTGTAATCTGTAAAGATTCAAGCACAACATGAAAAGGCAGCTTCGGCTGCCTTTTTGCGTTTTTGGGGAAAGAGAAAAACCGCTGACCGCCAAGAACCAAATGATCTGAGCGCGCGATGCTATGAACGAAATAGAATCAAATCTTCCTGTTGCACCCGCAGTTCTTGACTATAGTTAAGACAACAAACGGCAGAAACCCGAGCCACCTCGGGCGCCGTGTGTCCCGATACTAACAACAGTAAAATGCGGGGTAGTCTATGCTGCTGTCTCATGCGTTCGGTCTCTTTACCCATCCCGGCGAGGAATGGGCATCGATACGTAAAGAACATGAAAGTCCGATGAAACTCTACGTGGCCTATGTGCTGGCGTTAGCCGCCATTGCGCCTGTTTGCGCCTATATATCCACAGCCCATTTTGGTTGGTCGGTGGGCAACGAAAGGTTAATCAAATT
>Ga0208300_100548_pt1 | contig 25303 bp, 23 predicted proteins | sample 23_taG_FD_184096 | JGI IMG/M metagenome (GOLD analysis project Ga0208300, IMG submission 184096) | Marine viral communities from Cariaco Basin, Caribbean Sea - 23_WHOI_OMZ (SPAdes) (version 2) | ecosystem: Environmental > Aquatic > Marine > Oceanic | place: Caribbean Sea: Cariaco Basin...
TGCATTCATAATCGCTTTTCTGCAAAATGGCTTATCTATAATCGCTTGAGCCCCTCATGATGAATACCCCTACTTCAGACCCTATTGGCGCAGCATGGCTTATCCGTTATGCCAGCATCGAGCTGGTGTCCCCTTTATATGTCAGCAGTAGTATCGGTGGGCGCAGACAAACCTATAAAGACGGTGACGTCATTCATAACGCTTATCAGGAAACCGCGCGTCCACTGGACACTATCATTGCGCACTTACAGTTTCACATGCGTCATGAAGTACTGAATTTAGAGTTACTGGTTCGTCTATTTGAGCAGGTAGGTGCTGATGACGTACAAGCATGGGTAAACGCTGAGCCGACAGGCAGCTATGCCCGTAGAATGGCTTTCTTGTATGAGTGGCTCATGGGTCAGCAGTTAGCAGTACCGAGTAATTTAGGCGGTAACTATGTGGATGCTCTAGATGCTAAGAAGCAGGTTACTTCAAGCCCTGCGCATGTCATAAAGAATGCTCGTTGGCGTATCAATGACAATCTTGCAGGAACCCGTCATTTCTGTCCTCAATTGGTGAAAACAGAGTTGTTTACGCAAGCCGCTGCACTCGATATTGCCACAATGGTTGACAAGCTGAACGATGAATTTGGGCAAGACTTACTGATGCGTGCCTCCGTATGGATGACATTACGAGAGAGTAAAGCCAGTTTTACTATAGAAGGTGAAGGGAAAGAGTTAAAACGTATTGAACGTTTCGCCGATGTGATGGCACGGCGTACCGGCAAGGGCGATATTCCGCTTGATCCTGAGTCGCTAGCAGAGTTGCAACAAGAGATACTTGGTAGCAAAACGGTCATCCAGCAGTATGGCGTCCGTCAATCTCCAGTTTTTGTGTCGCATACTCAGGTCAATGGCTTTAAAGAGATTGTGCACTATATTGCGCCACCTGCTGATGACATTGCTGAAAAGCTCAAAGGGTTACAGGCATTTATGGAAAAGACCGAGGGACAATCGGCACTGATACGTAGTGCGGTTGCTTCCTTTGCTTTTGTGTATATTCATCCGCTAGCGGATGGCAATGGCCGAGTACATCGCTTCCTAATTAACGATGTACTCAGACGCGACCAGATCATTCATGAGCCGATTATCTTACCTATATCGCAAGCCATCGCTGAGCATCCCTCAGACCGTCATGCCTATGATAAAATTTTAGACCGTGTATCCGTGCCACTTATGGAGCAAATCCGTGATCATTACAGCTTTGATAAACAAGCGATTACTTACCCTGATGGTATTCGCTCAAACTTAAATTTTGAAGACAGTCACCTTATTCAACCGGCATGGCGCTTTATGGACCTGACGCCTCATGTTCAGTACTTATCAGGACTGATTGCGCATGTTATTGAAAAAGAGATGCATAACGAGTCACAGTACCTAAGACAACATGACCATGCACGACTGGCGATAAAAGAGATTATTGAGATGCCCAACAGCTATGCCGATAGAATCATTCGTAGCATGCTGCAGAATAAGGGTGCTAAAAGTAATAAGCTATTGAAAGATTATCCGTTTTTGGCAAATGATGAGGTTTGGGACGATATTTTCTCTGTGGTTGTAGAGACATTTAAAGATGAAGCAAATGGTTTGAATAGTTAGAACAAACTCTGCTATACGCAGGAAAGTCTGCCTTAATAATCAAGCTCAAGCTAGTATTTGTGTCATCGTTACGATAATGATTCGTTTATAAAAGATTCGGCTAAAATACTGTCACCTGAAACGTAATCAATATTTTTCTTACTTAAACAGAATATATTAGAGGAACTTTGATAACAGACAATTTTTATTTGACAAGGTTATTACAGATCCTCAAAATAATTTTGAGTATTTGAGTATTTGAGTATTTGAGTATTTGAGTATTTGAGTATTTGAGTATTTATTTAGCTATACAGCTATCAAATGACGCGAGCACTTAGCTGTAGCTTGTATTTCAGAATAACTACGCCCAGATTTCAGAAGGCTAGCGATAATCTTACGCTTCTCGGTATCTTTCCTACGTCCTGAATATTTACTTTCTACCTTAGTACGAGAAATACCTTACATCTGACGGTTACGTCGATCTTCATAGTCCTTTCTAGCAATAGCAGCGAGCATATAAAGCATCATCGAATTGATGGCCTGTAATACGCTGCTCATAAATTCAATGCTGCTATCAGATTGAGGCGTTATATAAGAGGTCGGTAGCTCTTCTGATACTACCGCCAGCTTCTTTTCTAATAGCATTCTTTTGAGAGTATCCCAATCAGCTTGGTTTAAACGTGCTAAGCGGTCAATCTGCTCAACCAAATTATATCGCCTTCATGGGCATCATTTATCAGTTACATTAACTGTGGACGTATTAAAGTTGCGTCTGACTCGTTTTCAACATAGAAGGCGGCAATTTTGTGACCATGATCAGCAGCAAGCTATATGAGCTCACTTTTGGCACGCTTGGCATCTTGATCTTTGATTGGCGCTCTATGCTCTGATAAACATAAACACCTAAAATAGTCTGTTATAAGTAGTTCCATTATTGCAGTCTATTATAAGTAGACTATTAATTGATTAAGAGACCTGTTTTGATAGTGCCCCTGGGGTATACCTATATTTAATGACATCGAAAAACCAGTTCATAGTACAAACTTCCTAGGCTTAAGGTAAATGTTGGCAATGATATATGAGCGTATGACAATATTTGTCTATACGCTCATATATCACGGTTATTGAATCACATCAGATGCATTCTTAGATCTAATAAAAAGCGTTAATTATTTAGAAATTACAACTAGCTCTCAAGCTCTATTAATAACTCTACAGCTTCATCATAACAATCCTCAACGAAGGCTAAGTCTAGATTATAATAAGCATTAGCAAACTGTCTCTTACATTTAATGCATCTATATATTTTACCTCTATTTTTAGTGGGAATTGCCAAACTATTACATCGACAAGTGATAGCATTATTTTTTAAAATATTGTAAGTCCTATTTATTCTATCTTCTCGTGATAAAACCGGTGGTGGTGGTGGCTTCAATACAAAAAGACTTTCTATATGACTTAAAATACCCATAATAATTAACTCCTACTCTAACAATTAATAAATAAAAAAATTTTATATTTAGAACATCGACCAAATGTATTTGGTTTTAATCTCATACTTCAGGTTATTCAGATATGGAGCACCAAATTTGTTATTTGGATCAAAATCGATAAACCTAGGCACAACTAAGCTACATTTAAAAACTGTAGAAACCATCATGGGAGATTTTAAGCAGACAGCTTAATGCTAATGATCCACGTTGATGATTTTTTAGTCACTAAATCCATATCTAACACTATTATATCGATGCCTGTATAGCGCATCGATCATAGATAGAATATGTATGGTAAGTACACCACGAAGTACACTACGACTATTTCAGTGAGCAAAATCACTGATACCATTATCCTACAGCCAAAGATTCAAGTCCTCACTAGGGAACCGAGCCAGTGAAAGCACTTGACTGGTTCGCTATAGGCGTACAGTAAAATATGCGCTATGAAATTTCTCGCATATCGATACGTTTGTTTTTATAGCGCCCGTGGAATCTATTAACATCAAAATTAATCTCATTAATTGCGGCACGGATACCTATTTGTGGAATTGGTTTGCTATAAAGGTAACCTTCTCCAACATTTGAATTTTGAAAGAAGCGCCCTATAGGGTCAATCATCAAATAAGAGTCTGTCATCTCATCATTATTTTCAGAAGATATAACGTCACTAAAGCTTTGATGACGCTCTAAAAACCTAGCAAAGTCATCTTGAGAAATATTATTGTCGTGAGTTAAAACTGGTAATACTTTGAAAACCTTCCATTTATCAGGAGCGACTTGCTCAATGAACCGAGACAAGTCTTCTGATTTATTTAAACTGCTAACTACTGTATTTATTTTTATATCAATTCTTGGATTGATCTTCTTTATAGCCTTAATATCTAATAATACCTTATGAGTATCCATGACTTTACTTTTTTCTATCCTACCAATTTTTGTATTAGTATCACTATCCAATGAGTCAACACTAAAACCAATGCTGCTAAAGCTATCTGCGATAAGCTCTATTAGCTCACTATTCAACCGACTACCATTTGTTATTGCTGAAAGTACAAAGCCTCTTTGTCGAGCGTGATGAATGATTCTTATAACTTTTCTTGTATTGAGGAACGTTTCGCCACCAACAAGGTTTAGTCGCACGCTCTTAAATTCGGTCATATATTTATCGTTTAGAATCGACGGTAACCCTTGTATTTCATCCATGAGCTTACTGACAGACTCATTATCATTGAGTAACTCATTTTTTTGTTTATCCCACTTAGCAAAGCAGTAATGACAATGATAATTGCAAGCTTCCGTGATATGCCAGTTCACTACCAATTCTGTTTTATATTTTTCTTTATAATCCATGGCTATTACCTATTATGTTAAGACCGCTAAGCATATTCAGCTACTTAGCGGCTTTATAGTTGCTATATCATTTAATCAAAAAAACCGCCTAAAATACCACCTATTACCGCTCCAGCACCTACTACTGCTAGTGCTGGTAGAGCAATCGGTGCAGCTGCGGCTGTCGCAGCTCCAGTTGCCATGAAGCCTAATGCAGTCGTCCCAGACACTGCTCCTGTTGCGCCTACTAAAGCAGTGGTTCCCACAGCACCAGAAGTACCCAATGCAGCACCACCTATAGCACCCGTAGCACAACCGGCCAATCTACCTACAGCAATACCTGATGTGGTAGTTCCTGATAAGGCTTTTGCCGAACTCGCGACCAATCCAGTCACTTGTGCAGCAGTAGATGCTGTTCTTGTTGCGTGATAACCCGCCGCAGCGGCTGTTGTTGTGTATGTTAGAGCTGATCGTACTTGCTTACTTTCACCTCTTCCTGTGACACACCAAGTTGCAAAATGCTCACAGTTGTTAAATGCAAGATTATAGCTATCTTCGCCTACACGGCTAAGAGCCCTCTCTACAATCTCACTGCTCGAGTACTTTAATTTATGAGAAGGATGTTGGACTATATAATAGTCTATCTCGCCACCTAGAAACCTCTCAAGCGTAGTGACTTCCAGTGCGCCTTTTTTAAAGGCTTGTGCAAAGCCACTATAATGGACCACCCTACCATCTCCACAATAAATTCCGTGATGAGAGTAACCCAAGCGATATGTCTTGATATGTGAACCAGCTGTTAGTTTTTTCACGATAATTCCTTAAGTTTGATTAGTATTTTTTGTAACTGTCTACATCATAAGCTGTGATTAGGGCAGCGTTATCCACCACCACCACTACCCCGCCCTTTGCTAAAATTTTCAAAGCTATCTTTTTCTGCACCAATAATCTGTTACGCGCCTTATCAATAAGCCTAGCGACATTAAAGTGCTTAAACTTAGTCTTAAGGCGATCTAGTTTAGTGATACGAGCGTTCATCTTGCTGATGATGCTTCGAATAATTTTTCTTGTGGTAATGAATTTATCCCCCTTTATTTCCCCGTTATCTATAGTCCACTTAACCATGGCGCGGCTAATACCTCTTTGGGCGATGCGTTTTTCAAAATGGTAGGTTGGCTTTAGCATAGCGATCTCCGTATTAACATTAAATTCTACGTTCTAGATGAGTACATAGTACACTAGATAAAAAATTTTTCTAGTGTATAATGACATTGTTACTTAGTAAATAATCATGTAATAAGCCAACCTAATAATTTAAATTAGTAAATTATAATATATAATTATTATTTTGGTTACCAATATACGTAATTTTTTATGATATTAATGGAAAATTTACTTTTTTTCTGATTTCAAGATAAACTATATTTTTAATCGGTCTATGTGACAACTTATCTTAGTTTACAAAATATTAACCATTAGGATTCTTTATGCATTCAAATCAACTGTTCACTGCTACCAGCTTTAACCGTCAATCGGCAAAACCATCTGACAGCACTATAAAAAGCAATCTTGAGTACTTAAAAATCAGACCCAAGGACATAGAGGACATAGTTAGAGACGCACAAAATACTTATAAGATGGTTTTTGAGCAGGTTTTCTTAGTGATGCGTTATGTTAGATACCTGATAGAAGACGAGCAGAATGCTCTAGCTGTGCGAGGAAGGATGAATTTTTTAATGACAGTTTTTAAACGTCAAGAAAATGCAGATGATGAAATACTTGATAATATTCGTAAGAACATTCTAAAAAAGTTAGAGAAAAACGTAGGGAGTAATGACATCATTGCCTATCTGCAGACGTTAGAGTCTAATGAGAGCAGTGCCATATTGAAAGGTATGCAAGAAAATGGTGTAGCGTTTGCACCCATTGAATGTGTTCGTGGTCAAGACGTATCAAGATCATACCCTTACTACGATATGTATATGTGCCTTCAGCACCCTTTGGATATTTTCAAGATGCTTCTGAAAAAGAATAACCATGAGGCGTCTGATATTGAAAGATTGGTATATTACAAGATTAAAGAGCATGCTAATAACGTCAATCCTAAAGGGGTTAAGCTGCCGAGCTTATCAGATAAACAATATCAGCATCTCATTAAGCTTGATAAAGAAAGTAACTTTGCACAAATTGTAAACGACTATACTCCACATAATAAAGACAGTATTTTAAGCGGGGTAAGGAGTGAGATAGCTATTGAGCTTGGCGAATGGGCTACGAATGTCTTTGCTAAAGTCTCAAACCCTTCTTATGATGAGACAAAAAATATACTTGGCCGAAAACAGATAACCCTTGATGATTCATTTAAGGTAGATATTGGCTCAGACCGCACGATTATTGATATACAATCTGGGCTGGTAGTAAACCTAAACAAAATTAATCAGCTAGATGACCTTTTTGATAGTATTAAACTCGCTGTAAAGGCTAACCTTAAGTCCCAGAAATTTTCTGGCCGTCCACATCGAGCTGAAGAGCGCTTCAATAACGAGAAAGCATTAGCTGATATTAGTGCTTGGTATGATAGGTATTCAACTGAGATGTTTAGACGGATTGATCAGATCCCCAAAGCCATTGTTTCTATCATCTATTTTGATTTAGAAAGGGGGATGCCAAGTTTGAACCATGTATTTCGAGATGCGCAAGAACTTAAAAACGCTTATGAGAGTGTACAGGAAAAGCCAGCTGCGAAAAAAGCGAGCCCAGTTAAGGAGCGTAATTTACTGATTACATGTATCAACTCGTTAAATTTATACTTAAATAATGATAAAAGCCAAGACAATCTCAACAACCTAATTCAAAGAGTTCAAGATAAAGACACTCTTGGTATCAATAATTTATATCGGCTAAATAATCCAATAATGTCGTTATGGACTGTTTTTAGTGAGAATAAAGACGAAGATGATAATTTAACAGGCAGTCTAGATGCTAGTTTTGGTGAGACAGAGCAAGAAAAGATGATGTATCGCTTTAAGACCGTACCCTTCTTCTTTAAAAGAAAAGCAAACATAGAACTTCGTGAGCTAATCTATAGTATTTCAAGTCAATCTAGTACTGAGAACCCAGTACCATATCCTTACAACTCGGCATTTCCTCTACCTCTATGGATACGAAAGCCATCAATAACGCTAACTGATAGTGCTGATAGCAGTATTGATGCTGAACCTAAATCACCAGAAATAAATGATTAATATATTCAGCTGTCTCTTTCATAAACCCAGCTATTATAATTGATAGCTGGGCTTATCAACTCATAGCTCTACTTGCTCATAACTTCTCATCAAACCAATAAACGCCGCCTCAAGCACACCAATCGCCTCATCATCCACGATTAACCCCTCATCTATCTGGCGCTGTACCCATACATGAAGCGCCTCATCATTATAGAAAATCGGATTCACGCCCAATATTTTGGCCAGCTGTGAACCTTGCTGTATTTGTAAGTTTTCAATAAGTTGCTTGGTTAAAACCTTCACATTGTGATCAAACCAAGATAACGTTGTTGGTTGCTGCGCTGACGTATACATAATAACCTCCTGTAGGTTAATTAAATTTTTTAATTAACTAAATGTTCTGCTACAGGTAAAATTATACACGCATTTTGACTTATTGCAAGATAAAATAACCTACTGTAGGTTATTTTATATGTTTAGAGACTAGATGTCTGAATCGTCAGTAAGTTCATATAGATCGCCTACCTCAATTTCAAAATAGCGGCATAGCTTTTCAATCACTTCTAAATCTACTCGAGTGGCTTCTTCATGATACATACGCGTGATTGTGCCTCTGTTGATAGAAGTTTCTCTTGCAACATCTGCAATTTTAAGGCGTTTCTCACCCATTATCGTTGATAAATGACACTTAATCATGATCGTCTCCTATTTCAAATATAGTGCTACTAGCATACAAATTATTCGCTAGACACGCATAGTGCTATTAAGCAGTGCATTTTACTACGTGTCATATCGGTTTAATAGCAAGACCTGTCCAATACTAATAAGCTCAATACTTTCAGTTGTGCTTACTAGCCCTTTGCGATAATATACTTATATGAGTACTTACTCATTTGAGTGTATAAATATATAATCATCATAAGGCCTTTACCATGAAAGTAATCGCAGTACTGAACCAAAAAGGCGGCAGCGGCAAGACCACGATAGCCACGCATTTGGCACGTGGGCTACAACTTCAGGGTCATAGTGTGCTACTCGTTGATAGTGATCAGCAAGGCAGTGCTCGCGATTGGAGAGCCGTTGATGAAGACAATCCTGTTCCTGTTATCGGCCTTGATAGGCCAACGCTTGATAAGGATTTAAAAAATGTTTCTGATAAAGAGTTCGTCGTAATTGATGGCTCACCGCAAGCGACCAATTTGGCACTATCTGCCATAAAAGCCGCTGACTTTGTGTTGATACCCGTACAGCCAAGCCCCTATGATGTATGGGCGACCAGTGATTTGGTTGATTTGGTGCAGCAGCGCATCGAGATGACCGATGGTAAGCTCAAAGCCGCCTTTGTGGTCTCTCGCGCGATCCAAAACACTAACATCGGCAAGGAAGTTGCCGCAGTGCTACAAGATTATAATCTGCCCGTTCTTGATGCCAGAATCGTGCAGCGGGTCAGCTATCCAAATAGCGCTTCAGTTGGCAAAACGGTATTTGAGACAGAATCTGCTAAGAGCAGTGCCGTGACTGAGATCACGCAACTGGTCAACGAGGTTAAAACGTTTTTTGATGAGGAAGTAGAGTTATGAAAGCTGGCCGCCCAAGTAAAGATAAAAAAGACGCGCTTGAGTTGTCTGACGTCACTGATAAGCCTAAAAAGAGCACACGAGTCAATTTCAATCTTGATGAAGATACCTACTTTGAGCTTAAACAATACGTCCTTGATAATCGCACAACCGTCACTAAGCTACTCACTGAGATGATTGAGTCACGGCTGAATGAGCGTTAATGTCCATCCATAGCGTTGATTTTTAATAATTTATTGTAGGTATATATATACACCTATACACCTATACACCTATACACCTATACACCTATACACCTATACACCTATACACCTAACGATGTTAATTTAGGATAATCATGAGTCAATCACAACAGCTTCAACAGCTAAAAAAGCAGCTTTGGAATATTGCCAACGACCTACGCGGTAAGATGGGTGCAGATGAGTTTCGGGACTACATATTAGGGTTTATTTTTTATAAATACTTATCTGATAAATTCATCCGCTTTGCCAATAATATCTTGGCTGAAGAAGGCGAAGGCTTCGACAACTTTGCAAAGTTTGACATCAGTAATCCTGAGCATCTTGAATATATCGAGGAAGTCAAAGAAAACGCTATTGATGAGATTGGCTATGCGCTTGCGCCCAATCAGCTGTTTCACCAACTGGCCAAACGCGGCAAACAAGACCAAGCGTTCATTCTCGATGATTTGGCTGATACGCTAAAAGCCATCGAGCAGGGCACATTAGGCACAGACTCAGAAGAGGATTTTGCCAACCTATTTGAAGACATTGACCTAAACTCAACCAAGCTTGGTAATAGCCCTGATGACCGTAATGAGCTGATCGTAAAAGTGCTAAGTCACTTAGACGCCATTGATTTTGACCTGAGTAACACTGAAAGCGATGTGCTAGGTGATGCTTATGAGTATCTGATCGGTGAGTTCGCCAGTGGCGCAGGCAAAAAAGCGGGGGAGTTTTATACCCCACAAATGGTATCTACGTTACTGGCCAAAATCGTCACTAGCGGCAAGGACGCCATAAGCTCAGTCTATGACCCAACGTGTGGCTCAGGCTCTTTGCTGCTGCGCGTTAAGCGTGAGGCGGATGACGTAGATAGAATCTACGGTCAAGAGATGAACCGCACCACCTATAACTTGGCACGCATGAACATGATTTTGCATGGTGTGAACTTCACCAAGTTTGATATCAAGCAAGAAGACACGCTCAAGCGTCCGCAGCACGTCGGAATGCGCTTTGATGCCATTGTGGCCAATCCGCCATTTTCAGCGAACTGGTCCGCTGATCCCTTACTGCTTCAAGACGAGCGTTTTTCAGACTATGGCAAACTTGCACCCAAGACCAAAGCCGACATGGCCTTTGTCCAGCATATGCTACATCACTTAGATGATAATGGCACGATGGCAGTGGTATTGCCGCATGGCGTCCTGTTTCGCGGTTCCAGCGAGGGCGATATTCGTAAATACATCATCAAAAACCTCAATGCCTTAGACGCAGTGATTGGACTGCCTGCCAATATCTTCTATGGCACCAGTATTCCGACCTCTGTTTTAGTCTTCAAAAAGAACCGCAAGCATGATAAAGACGTCTTCTTTATCGATGGCAGTGACTGCTTTGATAAGCAAAAAAATCAAAACATGCTACTGCCGGAGCATATCGATACCATCATCAAGACCTATCAAGCCCGTGAAAACGTCGATAAATTTGCCCATGTCGCGTCTTTAAAGGACATTCATGATAATGACTATAATCTCAATATTCCGCGCTACGTAGACACGTTTGAGGCTGAGCCTGACGTGGATCTCGCAGCCGTTGCCAAAGCGCTGCAAGATTTAGAAAAAAAGAGCCAAGAAACGGACGCTGTCATTAATGGCTTTTGTGAAGAGCTGGGCATTGATTCGCCCTTTAAGGTAGGGTCATGAGTAGCGTAGCCAGTCAAATCCAGCTATATCAAGTAGACAACCAAGTCAGCCTTGAAGTGAATGTTGAGCAAGACACGGTATGGCTAAGCCAAGCCCAAATGAGTGATCTGTTTGGCCGTGATGTTTCAGTGATTTCACGCCATATCAATAACGCGATTGGTGATGAAGAGGTGGATCCAAAAAGCAATTTGCAAAAAGTGCAAATTGCTTTTTCTGACAAACCCGTGACCTTATATGATTTGGACGTCATTATCAGCGTGGGTTATCGCATCAAATCCAAGCAGGGCGTGATGTTTCGCAAATGGGCGACGCGCATCTTAAAAGAGCATCTCATCCAAGGCTTTAGCATTAATCAACAGCGTTTGCAGCAAAACACCGCTGAGCTTGAGCAAGCCATCGCCTTAATCAAAAAAACGGCTCAATCTGAGCAGCATAGCAAAGACAGCGCGCTGGGGTTGGTCGAGATTATCAGCCGCTACACCCAAACTTTTTTATGGTTGCAGCGCTACGATGAGGGTTTGTTGCATGAGCCTGTGGGGCAACCAGGCGGCGAGGTTTTAGACGCACCAAGTGCCATGCAGGCACTGAATCAGCTCAAATCAAACCTGATGGATAAAAAAGAGGCCACAGAGCTATTTGCTAAGCCTCGCGGTGATGGACTGGCTGCCATATTGGGTAATATTCAACAAACGGCGTTTGGTGAGGAAGTTTACCCCAGTATCGAATCCAAGGCGGCGCATCTGTTATATTTTGTCGTCAAAAACCACCCTTTTGCTGATGGTAACAAGCGCAGTGCGGCGTTCTTGTTTGTTGATTTTTTATACCGTAACAACCGCTTATTCAATGATGAGGGTACTGCCATCATCAATGATACGGGGCTTGCAGCGCTCACACTGCTGATCGCCGAATCAGACCCCACTCAAAAAGAAGTGCTCATCCGTCTGGTGATGAATCTACTGGTGATACAAGATAAGGATGTAATGTGATGGCAACGCCAAAATTGCGGTTTAATGGGTTTGATGGGGATTGGGAAACTAAGAATTTACTAGATGTATCTGAAAAACCTTTTTACGGTATGAATTCTTCCTCTACAGACTATGATGGGAAAAATAAATATCTGAGAATTACAGATATTGATGAAGAGACACGAAATTTTGATTTTTCTAAGCTTACTTCTCCTAGTGATGAGCTAGAAGATAAGTATCTTTTGAGTGAAGGAGACATGGTTTTTGTTCGAACTGGAGCCAGCGTTGGCAAGACTTATCTCTATAAACCACAAGATGGAAAAGTTTATTTTGCTGGATTTCTTATAAAGTTTAGGCTAAAAAAATCAGTAAATCCCTATTTTGTTTTTAGCCAAACGAGATCCAATAAATTTAATGATTGGGTAAGAGTAAACTCAGTACGTTCCGGACAGCCAGGACTAAACGCAGAAGAATGTTCTAAATGGCAACTAGCATTTACTTCAATACAAGAGCAAGACAAAATCGCCTCGTTCTTAACCGCTGTCGATACCAAAATCGATGAGCTGATCCAAAAGCATGAGCTACTTACCGACTATAAAAAAGGTATGATACAGCAAATTTTTAGCCAAAAACTGCGCTTTCAAGCAGATGATGGTAATGATTTTGAGGATTGGGATGATATAACGCTAGGTGAAATTTCCTCAAAGAGCTTAGCAAAAAATAAAGATGAAAGTATCTCTGAAGTTCTAACAAACTCTGCTACTCAGGGAGTTATTAAACAAAGTGACTATTTTGAAAGGGATATAGTAACCACTTCAAACTTAAAGGGTTACTACGTGGTTAAGATGGGTGACTTTGTATATAACCCAAGAATTTCATCTCAAGCGCCTGTAGGACCAATTAAACGTAATAAACAGTGCTTAGGTGTCATGTCACCTCTATACACTGTATTTACTCTTAATGAAGGTAATATAACTTACTTAGAGTACTTCTTTGAAAGTAGTGTTTGGCACGATTATGTTAAAAGTGTATCTAACTCAGGGGCAAGGCATGATCGTATGAATATTAAGAATCAAGATTTTTTTGATATGCCTATTCTATATCCCTGTTTAGAAGAACAAACCAAAATCGCTAACTTCTTAACCACTATTGACCAAAAAATTAATAATGCCGCTGACCAAATTGACCAAGCTAAAACGTGGAAAAAAGGCTTATTACAGCAGATGTTTGTATAAGGTATAACATGACTGAGCAAAGTGAGTACCAACTCGAAGACAGCCTAATGGTGCAAATGCAGGACTTAGGTTATGAGCGCGTTACCATTACCACCGAGGCGGCACTCCTTGCCAACCTAAAGACGCAAATCGTCCGCGCCAATCAGCTGGATCAGCCATTATCTGATGATGAGTGGAAGCAAGTTATCAGTCATCTTGGCAGTGGCAGCGCCTTTGAGCGTGCCAAAAAGCTGCGCGATAAGTTCAACGTCAAATTCGATGATGGCAGCTCACGCCATATTCAGTTTTTTTGGCCAAACGCTGATGACAACATTTGGCAGCTGAGCAATCAGATTATGGTTGACCACAGCAGCCAAAACGGGCGCACCAGTCGCTTTGACGTCACCATCTTGGTTAACGGCTTGCCCCTAGTGCAAATCGAGCTTAAGCGCCGTGGCGGCATCGAGATTGCCGAGGCATTCCATCAGACCATGCGTTACTCAAAAGCCGCCTACAAGGCAGGACATGGCTTATTTGAGTTCGTTCAGCTGTTCGTCATCAGTAATGGCGCAAACACGCGCTACTATGCCAAAGGCACTCAGCACTTTAATTTCACCTTTCCCTGGGCGGACAGCGACAACAAACCGATCAATGAAATCGTTGATTTTGCTGAGGTGTTTTTAACCCCCACGCACCTTACCGAGATGATCGCTCAGTTTATCGTGCTTTATGAGTCCTCAAAGACCATGATGGTACTCAGGCCCTATCAGGTCCACGCAACCAAGCGCCTAATTGAGCGCGCCACCACATCAGACAAAAACGGCTATATTTGGCATACCACAGGATCAGGCAAAACGCTGACCTCATTTAAAGCCAGTCAAATCATCATGGGGCTACCCGATGTCGAAAAAGTGGTGTTCGTTGTCGATAGAAATGATTTGGACACCCAAACCGCCAATGAGTTCAACGCCTTTAAAGACGGCAGCGTAGACAGTACCACCAATACCAAAAACTTAGTCAAGCAGCTCGGCGAGACCCACGACAAGCTAATCGTCACCACCATTCAAAAGCTCAACCGCGCTATCAAATCAGAGCGCCATCAAGAAAAAATCCGCTACTTACAAGACAAAAAAGTCGTCTTTATCTTTGATGAATGTCACCGCAGCCAATTTGGTGAAACGCACCGAAACATCAAACGCTTTTTTCAACAATCGCAGATGTTCGGCTTTACTGGCACACCCATATTGATTGACAACGCTCACAACAAAGCTGGGCTTAAGCTCACTACCGCCTACCTATTTGATGAGTGCTTGCACCGCTACACCATCGTGGATGCCATTCGTGACAGAAACGTGCTGCCCTTTCAGATTGACTATGTGGGTAAATTCACCAAAAACGACAGTGCTGCCGATGAAAAAGTCACCGCCATTGACACTCAAGAGGTCTATAACGACCCTAAACGCATTGATGATATCGCTCGCTATATCATCGAAAAGCACGACACCAAGACCAAACGCCGCGAGTTTAACGCTATATTTTGCGTCAGCTCCGTTGATATACTCACGCAGTACTACGACGCTTTTGAGCGTATTCAAGCGCAAAAGCAAGCCGATGACCCTACATTCAAGCCACTCACCATTGCTACGATATTTTCTTATGCGGCCAACGAAGCGACCGATGCCAGTTTCGAAGACAATGGGCTCATTGCAGAGTCCAGCTTTGAAACCCCTGCCCAAATCGATGAGAGCCGCCGCGACAAGTTAGATCGCTACATTGGCCAATACAATCATACATTCGCTACAAACTTTGATTCAGGCAAGAACTACTACCCTTACTATCGTGATATTGCCACCAAAGTAAAGCAGCGCAAGATCGATATTCTGATCGTCGTGAACATGTTTCTGACAGGATTCGACGCCAAAACCTTAAATACGCTATACGTGGATAAAAACCTAAAGTATCACGGATTAGTACAAGCCTTCTCACGCACCAATCGTATTTATAACGACAAAAAACCCTTCGGTAATATCGTCTGCTTTCGTAACCTAAAACAAAACACCGACGACGCTCTAGCCCTGTTTGCCAACAAGCAAGCGAAAGATATCGCCGTCATTCCTGAAATGCATGAGCTACGAAAGCACTACGATCAAGCTGCCAAGAATCTCTTAGACATCTGCGCTGATTATAAGGCCGTTGATACACTAGAGATTGAAGATGAGCAGTTAGCATTTATCAAAGCCTTTCGTGAAGTGATGCGCTATAACGAGCAGTTAGGTACCTTCGTAGACTACGACCAGGCTGATACAGATCTGAATAAAGAAGACTTCGCCAATTTTGCCAGTAAATATATAGACCTATACCGCAACATTCGCACCCAGAACAAGAATAGCCAGGATAAAACCTCAATACTCGATGACATCAACTTTCAGATTGAAATGCTACATAGCGATCGTATCAATGTCGGCTACATACTAGAGCTACTCAAGCAAGCCAATAAGCAGCAAGACGATGGCAACGAAGAGAAGGCAGCCCAGTACCAAGCCCAGGTGAACGATTTAATCATGAATGAGCCGACCTTCCGCGACAAGCAAGAGCTTATCCAAAAGTTCATCAAGGAGCAGATGCCTAAAATGCCAGATGGTCAGACAGTAGAGGAGGCTTTTGCACACTTTTGGGACGTAGAGAAGGAGGCTGCGTACCAAGAGCTATGTAAAGATAACAATCTGAAAGCCGATGTCATGCAAGAGATCCTCAGAAAGTATAAGACTAGCAAGCGGCTACCTGACCGTAACGAAGTGAAAGCGCTACCTAACTATAAAGTTAAGCTATTTGAGCGCAAACCCCTTCACGAGCGACTCATGAGCAAGACTCGTGACTTTATCCAGAAGTTTTATGCTGATATGTAAAAGACTATCCATGATCCTGTGCAACTGCACTTTAACCTAAACCCATCACCAGGGCATCATGGTCAATACACGTTGGCCATTTATGTAATAGCTCATCAGCATCAAAACCTTCTCAGGGGGCAGAGTCAGCTCTTTAGTTGTTCCATTGAGATGAGTTATGCAAGTGATATCATCTGTATAAACCTTAGTCTCTTTATCATAAAACCCAAAAATTCCACCAACCAGCCGAACATCACTCAAAAGCTTTGCATGTTTTTTATCCACTGCCTTACTTATGGTAAGGGTTCCTAATGGCTTATCAGCTATTAGCATCAGAGTAACGAACTGCATCACACGATCATATAATTTTGGATTTTCCATCATCTCATTGTAAAAAGCGTATGCTTGATCGCTTGTGCAGAAGTTTTCAAACAAAGTAAATGCACGAGCTACCATTTCCGCAACGCTATGATCATCTTCTGCAAATTTAATGGCTATCGTATTTCTTGCAAGTGGCAGCATCACAGATAAAGCGCCTTCACTATCTGCCACTACACCATCGACCATATACGGCTCTATATTTGCATCAAAGCTTGATAGCGCAGCTTTGTGGCTTTCAATAAACATAACCTATTACCCATGATAGTTTGGATTACTTCCACCAGTAGCATGACTATTGTCATCTAGTAGCGAATCCTGTTCTCTATAATTAGCCAGAGAGTCAGATTGCGTTTGGTTATTGCTATCAGTATTTCTGCCTTCAACGCCTGTATTTTGATCAGTAGCTTCTTTATTATTTTCTTTTACGTTGGCTAAAAATGGATCCTCTTCCTCACCCAATCCTATATCACCACCTAAACTCTCGATCATACTTTTGAATAAAAACTTATCTGATTTCCTTGTTAAAAAATCTGGAAAGTGAATGGCGAAGTAATCTCGAATCATTTGCTCAGTTTCACCTTCAGTTGCCAATACTTGACCCAAAAATGCCCCCATTAGAATCTTCTGCTTGTTTAATCGTTTATCCAGCTTCACCTGCTGAACCTTAGCTTGGCGTTTTAACTCTTCTAACCGTTGGCGTTCTTTTAACTCATTGGAATCTTGGCTATCAAAAATAGATGTAGGTGACTTACTACTAAATGCTGACATCAGATTTACCCTTATCGATTAAATTTTACTCAGCATAGCAAGCACCTCACTATCATTCAATCGCTTGTGGTAAGCTTTAACACAACCGCATCAGACACCTCAGATATATTATTTTAGTATTTGATGGTGGCGTCTCCCTGACTAAGGGCGAAGTAACGACTCAAAATTTAATCTATCCACTTCGTTACTATCTTAATTTTGAATCCTTCTTCGTTGGGGAAACCCCAAACCCCGCACACCACAAAAAGCGGTGGTGTGAAAAAAGCAACAATAGCAGGTGGCTCTTTATGACGATGGTACATATTGCGACAAAGGCGATTTCTCGAAAATCAGGGCAGTCAGCTGTGGCGTCGGCGGCCTATCGTGCTGGGGATGTGCTTGATGATGCCAAATATGGCAAGACGCATGACTATAGTAAAAAGTCTGGGGTTATGAGTAGCGATATTGTTTTACCATTTTCGCTAAAGGCGCTGGGTGTGAGTGTGGATCGAGAGACGCTTTGGAATACCGCTGAAGCGGCAGAGACACGTTCGGACAGTCGGGTGGCGCGTGAGTGGCTGATTAATTTGCCGTATGAGTTAGACGAATATGATCGGCATCAGCTGGCCATCAACTTTGCCCAAAAGCTTTGCGACGATATGGATGTGATTGCTGATGTGTGTATCCATCGTCCGGTGATGAAATTGCCTTTTGATCCTAATGTACCGCCAAGCTCTAAGTATTTGCGTGAGGGTGAGGAGAACCCTGATCCCCGTAATTTTCACGCGCATATTTTAGTCACTACTCGAGCGCCTACCATTGGACCGAATAAAACCTTGGCGTTTGATCCAAAGCTTAAGACCCCGTTTGAGTGGTCCAACAAAAAACGTAAGGCGCATGATCTGCCGTCATCGATGCAAGAGATTAAGCGTGTTCGGGAGATGTGGGTAGATACCGCCAATAAAGTGTTGGCGCAGCATCATCTGCCATTGATGGATGCGCGCAGTTATAAGGATCAGGGGCTTGATCAGCAGCCCACCATTAAAATGGGCGTTGAGGCGACGGCAATGGAGCGCCGAGGCATCACGACCGAAAAAGGAGACACCAACCGCGCCATCAAAGCACGTAATAAATTGGTGGCTGACAACCATATCAAACAGGAAGCAGACAATGAGCGACGAATTAGCGCACTTAGAAAAGGACTTGCTTGGGCAACTGAGAAAAATGCAAGACTACCTGGCAGCATTGGAGGCACAAAACAGCGAGCTGATTTTGCAAAACACCTCTCTGGAAGCTCAGAACCTCACATTACGTACTGCACAGAACAAAATAATAGAACGGCAATTCGAGTTGACGACACAAAACGATGCGTTGAAGAGGCAAAATCAGGCATTGCTTGGGCAGCTAAACGATGCGAAAACCTACCAAAGCGATGTGATGACACAAAACAAAGAATTAATGGCACAGCACAAGCAAATAACAAGCTCACACAAAGAATTGACGACACAAAACAAGCAATTGAGGGAATCACTGAAGCTATCGGAAAGTCAAATATTGAAATTAACAAAGCAACTGAGCGAAGTGCAAGACCAGCCCCCAACCCCTTCGATGACGCAGCACGACGAGCAAGAGCTGCTCGACTTGATCGACAGCAAAGACAAGTTGATCGAGACACTCGAGCAAACCGTCACAAAGATGAGAGAATCTTTGAGTATGCTGAACGTATGAAGCTGCACTTAGCCATGCGTTTAATTCAACGCCATCACAATTCAATGGCAATCAGCTGGGCACAAGGAGAAACGATAGAGGATGCCCCTGATAAATTTGATAAGCGTCAAGTTGCGATACTTAGCGAGTTTGCAAAGCGCCTTGGTATTGAAGATAAAGATAAAGCGCTAGGGTTTAGAGATCACTTACAGCAAGTGGGCAAACGTTTTGATTACACGCTAGTTGAAAATAACAAATCCATTATCAAGCTTTTGCGTGATCCTAAAGCTGAACGAGAGCGGTATCTGGCGCTTATTAAGCATTTTGAGGACTTTAGGGACGATATTGATCAAAAGCGTGCGACATTTAAAACTAGTATCATCAATAAGCTAGGCGGTAGCGCAGGAGACGTTGGTAGACTGACTCGAGACGTTGTCTCCTCATTCAACTATACAGAATGGTTAACTGATTATATTGATAATGATAATCACCCAGCTGAGGCGAGGAAATGTGCTAAAGAACATCTTGCAGATACCTTAGATAAAACGTGTCAGCAGTTTAAATTTGCGTTTCGTGATATGAGCTCATTACCAACTACCCAGCGTAAAGCTTACTCAGAGACTCTTAAAGCCGCTTTAGAGACGTTTACCGAGCAATACGACGGAAAGCTTTCTGAAAGCCAACACAGAGCACTACAGGACGGTTTAGAGTCCTATCAGCATCAAGTGAGTAGAACTAATGCACCCAGTCGAGGATTTAGCCCTTAATCTAATCCTTAAAAAAACATTACACAGGGTTAAATTGCTTAGGCAAGCTGCGTGGTTTAAGTGATGATTTTTCACTTATCCACAAAAAAATTTATCACCCGTTTCTTTGAGGGTTTTTATTTGATCCTGTTTACTCCTGTTTATTCCTGTTTGAGAGCTATTTTTCCCTGTTAAAATCAATACCTTACAAGAAAGAAAAAGAGTAAATGAGCAGAAAACAGAGTAAATGAGCAGAAAACAGAGTAAATGAGCAGAAAACAGAGTAAATGAGCAGAAAACAGAGATAAATAAAAAACACTCTTTTTATAACTCTATTTTATGATAAGATCTTGTTAAATGTAACTATGGGCGCAGAGTTGAAATGGAAAATAACTTAGTTGTTCAGTCAAATGATTTAATCCTAGCAACGTACACAATGCAAAAGACGGATAAAGAGCTCATGCTTGCTTGTATCAGTCAAATTGACAGTAGGCCTGATGCACCAAATGTCACGCAAGACACAGAATATAAAGTAACAGTTGATGATATTAAATCATTGTTTTTTGGTAAGAAGTCTAAGAACGAACAGAATGTTTATCGTGACATAGAGAACGCAAGCAAACGTTTATATGACGTCGATATTGTTATGAGCTTGCCCGAGAATAAAACGCTTCAAACAAGGCTTGTTAGTAGTATTGTTTATGATCCGGATAACGGAGAAGTCGTATTATCATTCGCAAATAAAATACTGCCATATTTGACGCAACTTAAAGCTAATTTCACTAAATACAAGCTATTAGAAATAGGTGAGTTATCGAGTATTCATTCAATAAAAATGTATGAATTGGTGGTAATGTGGGTTAATCAATACCAGTACAGCAAAGAGTTTACGATAGAAGAGTTTAAACACGTAATGTGTGTTAAAGATAAGTATAAGCAATTTAGTGAGTTGCGAAGATATGTTATTGAAACAGCTATCAACGATATAAATGAAAATACGAATTATAAAGTCAGTGTAGAGTATCAAAAAAAAGCAAGAGGGAAGGGCTATAAAGGCTTAAAGCTCAAATTTCACAAAAAGTTATTAGATAAAATTGCTGGTAAAGACGGTAAATTGTCAGAAGATAAGATCAAATCAATTGTTGATAATGTGCAGTTTATGAACGACTATAACGATCACCCAGGTTTAAGCTATGACGGTAAAATGAGTACTGATAGTTTTAAGCGTGAAATGATTAACATCATACAGCGGGAGCCTGAAAGCTTTAACAAGCCAAACAAAGCGCTTGAGAGCTACTTACCAAAAGTCAGTCAAGGTAAGTAATTACTATGTTTACTACCAATTATGATATATGGCTTACTTAAGAGTCAAAGGCCAATGCTTTTGCAGTGTTTGAAATCTATGGCCTGAGGTTATACGCATTATCTCTGCCAGGCGTGCCACAAAGATTGAAAGGAGACAATATGAACAAGGTTAGTTATCACATAGATAAGTTGCCGCCATTAACGGCTAAGCAGCAAGCGGACTTAGAGTACTTAGCAACGCTTAGCGATGACGACATTGATCTATCGGACATTCCAGAAATCACCGACTGGTCAGGCGCGATCCGTGGCAGTATCAAACCACAAACGCTTACTACAGAAGCCAGTGTTATCAGCCCAAGCATTCTTGCTAAGTTTAAGGACAGAGCCAAGCAGACAGGCGGTAACTATCAGGACATGATCAATGATGCCCTAGAAGAATACCTAACTGATCATTAAGTCTTAGCCAACAAGTTATAACCTCAAGACGACTTGGGGTTTTTTTACACCTTGCATTGTTGTATGTTGTATATTGTATTATACTATATACAACATACAACAATGCACTATCAAGGAATACAAAATCATGGCACTCACCACACAAGATATTCATGCAGCAGCTGACCGATTACAGGAGCAAGGGATAAAGCCGACACTGGCAGAGGTGCGTAAGGCGCTAGGCGGTGGCTCATTCACTACCATTAGTGATGCGATGCAGAGTTGGAAGCGAGAACAGCAGGAAGAGCAAGAGCTGCAACAAGTGGATTTACCTAGCGGTATCACTGAACGCTTGCACACGCTTGGGGCTGATATGTGGCAGACGGCTATTGATATGGCTAACGATAGATTGTCTAAAGAGCGTGAAGCTTTAGAGGTGGTTAAGATCAAGGCACAAGCAGAGATGGACGAAGCGCAAGAAGCGGTTAAGACCTTGGAGGGGGAACAAGCGGATTTACTACAGCAACTGGACGAGGTGACCGGCACTGCGGAAACAGCAACTAAAAGCGCACAGCAAGCCACAGCTGACCATGACGCTACCAAACAGACGCTATTAGATACTAGGCATGAATTAGAGCTTGAACGCACTAAGGCTAAGACCGCGCAATCACAGCTTGCAGAGGTGAGTAATGCATTAGATAAGCAATCTATAGAGCTGACTAGCAGTCTTGGTGAGGTAGCCACGCTTAAAGCCACAGCTGATAGTGATAAGGCAGAGATTGCACGTTTAAAGATTGAACTTAAAAATACTAAGTCAGAGCTAAAGGCAGTCACCACTGAGCGGAATGATATACAAACGGCTACCGCAGAGATCAAAGGAGAGTTAAAGGCAGTCACCGCTGAACGTGACAAGCTATCAGGACTTAATAATCAGCTGACTCAAACTCAGGCTAAGCTTGAAGCCGAGCATAGCGTATTGAATAAACAATATAGCGAGCTATCAAGCCGTCATTTATCAAAGCAGGAACAAGTGACTCTGTTACAAGATCAACTTAAGAAAGCACAAGATGCTCTAATACTTATTCAAAACAAAGATAATGCTTTGGATGCTGATTAAATAAAAGTATTCGAGGTTTCAGTTTAATTAGAATTTCAAGATAAAGAACAGTTATGAGTGTGAAAGATACTTTGCCCAAGACATAGATCTCGTTCTATTCACACTAAGCTTATGAATCAACCATGACAATATCGACTCACTGAATAAGTGACTGCTGTATAATAACTATTCTAAATTTTTCTCTGGACTCTTATAGTATATAGCCGAGTGGGCTATATACTACTTAAATTAGCCTAAGTGAATTTATGCTGATTTTGGAGCCTTGAGCAGATTTCAAGGAACACTCACCCTAAAGCGTTTATGAGTAAAAAAATACTCACAAACGCTTTAGTGCATTCCTTGGATTTGATGTGATTAGTCATGCCGACTTCATCGCCCATCGCGTCATCAAGACCGTATCACTGTATCAAGCTACGGTTGTTAAGATTACGGCTGATAGCACCGCCTAGACACGCTCTTAACCGCTACTGTGCTGTCATACGCTAGCAAGGGCCTAAACCCAATATACCGCTACGATATGCACAAGTAACCACTCATTGCGTTGCTCTGATCCTTTGTCTAGTAACCCCTGTAGGGAGCTCACCCTTATGTCAAACGCAGTCGTCACCGAGGCCTGCCACCCATTTGACGGGTAACGGGTACAGAGAGAGCAGCACGAGGATGTAACGAGCGAACAAGCAGTTTTTAAAATGTATAGCAAATAGAGTTGATATGAAAGCAGATTTTGGATAAAATGACCCTAAACGGGCATTTAATGCTGTTCAAATAACGCAGTCTGTGTGCTTATTTGTTCGTTACAGGGTGTTGACGCACACTGTAACCGTTAATTACATTAAAAACTAAATGCCTCTAGGAGTCAACTCCCAGAGGCATTTTTTTGTTTGTCATGTAGATTGGGTTTTTATTATCTACTTTTTCATTAGATTGCTTAGGCTTTTTTTGTCGTCATTTAGCGTAGGTATTTCAACCATTTTGAAGTTAGCACTTAGTACATCCTCACAAGACGTTAAGTTTCTGACAATACTGGGATAGTTTACTATGAAGACCGGCTTAGTCGTCAGATGCAAGGTTTTACACGCGCTGTTAAGAAGCGGTAAATCATCTTTCTGAGAGAATACGATAATGAAAAGACAAACCTACACTCCTGAGATTAAAGAACGCGCCGTTCGTATGCTGATTGAAGCATTAAACGATTACACCTTTATGTGGTCATGTCATAAAAAGCACACTAATGAAACTATACTAACCAACATTCAAGACTAAGCTACACATACTAAAGAGCTTGAACATGAGAACAAGAAGCTTACGTAAGCCAGTTAGATTACAGTAAAATCCGCTTTTTTCGCCCAAGGAGAGATAGGACACACAATCAAGTTGTGGCTCAGTTTATTGATAAAAATAAGTGTGTCTACGGTATTAGAGCAATATTGACTGTGCAATATAGAAAATATGCAATAAACTTATTTTCTACCTTTAATAAAATGCAGCAACCTAAACAAGGGTAAATTATGAGTAATTCAGATAACCACAGTCATCAAGCTCCAGACCCTAAAAATATGAATAAAGCTTTTTATATTGGGATTGGTCTAAATTCTGCATTTACGCTCATCGAGTTTATAGTGGGCTATTCAACTAATTCATTAGCTTTAATCGCAGACGCTAGCCACAACTTAAGTGATGTTGCCAGTTTAATAATCTCGTTAATTGGAATGAAATTAGCACAGAAAGCATCTACTACGCTTTATACCTATGGCTACAAAAAAGCTTCTATAATGGCGTCTCTTATTAACGCCATATTGTTAGTTACAATCGTTATAGGTATTGCGTATGAGGCCTTGGGTCGATTTGATACGATACCGGAAGTTGCAGGAAAAGTTATTATTATTACAGCTCTAATAGGTGTATTTATAAATACTGTTTCTGCTTTTGCATTCTACAAAGGTCAAAAAGACGATATTAATATCAAAGGTGCTTTCTTGCATCTAATGGTAGATGCATTGGTCTCTTTAGGTGTCGTTATCTCGGGCATTATTATTTACTATACAAGTTGGAATATCGTTGATCCTCTAGTTAGCTTGATTATTTCAGTCGTTATACTGTTATCGACTTGGGGTCTACTAAAAGAGAGTATCAAGCTTGCTATCGACGGAGTACCTCAAAATGTTGATCTCAGTAAAATCACTGCTATCTTAGAGAGCTATAATTTTATTCAAAACTTTCATCATTTACATATCTGGGCTTTGAGTACCACTGAGAATGCTCTTACAGTTCATATTGTACCGAAGACCGATATAACGTTTGAAGAGACTATTACTATGAAAGAAAACATCAAGGAAGATTTGGCGCATCAGAATATACAACATGCAACTATTGAATTTGGTACTAAGGGAGATGACAATCAAAAATCGCGTGCATTAAATGAAAGTATCAACTAAAAGATGATAGACCGTATATAGCTATCTCTTTTTAAGTATGAGGCGCGTGCCTTATGTCAACATAATTTTTGGGGCTGTAGTAGATAAGCACTATGCTAGACTACTTTTATGAAGATAACCCATTGTAAACTAAGTAAAAAAATACAGCGAAGGCTGTTAGAGTTTTTTACGGCTGAAGTGACTGCTAGAACAGCCGC
>Ga0208300_100549_pt1 | contig 25266 bp, 19 predicted proteins | sample 23_taG_FD_184096 | JGI IMG/M metagenome (GOLD analysis project Ga0208300, IMG submission 184096) | Marine viral communities from Cariaco Basin, Caribbean Sea - 23_WHOI_OMZ (SPAdes) (version 2) | ecosystem: Environmental > Aquatic > Marine > Oceanic | place: Caribbean Sea: Cariaco Basin...
GTTGTATGTTGGTATGTTAAATGCCTCTGCCAAGTGGACGATGCCGATTCGTAATTGGGGACAGACGATGATGCAGCTGTCTATCTATTTCCCTGGTCGATTAGATTCGGTGATGCGTCTTTAATTTGGTTGACACAGAGTTTTGAACGCCCTCTTATTTTGTCTCGACAACTTAGTTTTTGGACGGTATTATCGGGTTAATCAAGTTTAGCTGGAGCTTGAGTGTTCACTAACTATTCTGAATTCATACTCGGCTTAATGCTAGGTTTTTTAGATATGTTTTTTAGATATTTAGTTATGAATATTGCTGTTATTTGATTCAGCTTTTTTTAACTTTTAACCTTAAATGGATTTGTATTTTTTCGAATTGGAGTCGATATGAAATTTCTTACTACTTTACTGACCACCACGGCCCTGACAGGCCTAATGTCCACGGCGGCAATGGCAGCCTCATTGAACAACACTCAATGGCAATCTATAGATGACAAAACCGGTGAAAAAAAAGCCGTTATCAAAATGACGGAGTCTAATGGCGTAGTGACCGGTACAATTGTGAAAGTTAACGATGCGTCAAAGGCCAAAGAAGTTTGCTCAAAATGCTCAGGCTCATTAAAGAACAAACCGATCGTGGGTTTACCTATCTTAACCGGCCTTAAAGCAGATGGTAATAATAAATGGTCAGGTGGCGATCTGGTTGATCCAGAAACTGGCAAAGTTTATGGCGGTAAAGTCACCCTAGCTGACAATGGTCAGTCTTTGAAGCTTACTGGTAACATCAAGCACACACCTTTTAAACGCAGCCAAACTTGGACACGAGTCAAATAAAATCATAACTAAGCTGGCTGAGTAACAGCCGCTTAAGTAAACACAAAAAAGGTTAGATGGCCAAGCTGTCTAACCTTTTTTGTGTAGATGTGGTTTGCTGCTGGTTTGTAGGTTGTGCTGGTTTGTAGGCTGTATTGGTAGCTTGAGCGGCCTAAATATCGTATTGGTACACTCTTAGTACAAAGGTTTGAGCGTATCTGAGGGCTTTATATTACCCTGTTCATCTAGTCTGTCGGAGGGGTCTCGCTTTGGAATTATGGTGAGCTTGGCATCGCTTTCAAACACCACAGCTGCTACCTGATCATAATCATGAATCCCTTCACTGCGCATGGCGCATTCAATCTCTTGGCGGGTTAAGCGCTCTTTGCGCATGGCTTCTGGTAGAAACTGGCCTTGATAAAACACCACCCGTGGTTCGGAGACGATGAAGTTTGCAAACTCAGGTGAGATAGCAGCGTATTTGGTCACTAAGTACTGTAAGGCTAATAGGCTCACGATGGATGCCATACCCTCAATGATGGGGACGTTATCAAGCACAATGGTACTGGCGCCGATAGACCCAATCATCACAGTCACTACCCAGTCGAAGTTGTTAAGCTGTGAGGTAGACCGCTTGCCTGATACCTTGTGAAACGCCACAATGCAGATATAGACAATAACTGACGATAGCACAATGCGTATCAAGGTCTCGCTACTGTCAAAAAATATATTCTGCATGAGGTACTCCTTGGTCAAAGCGTTAAAAACAGCCAAGCGATTAAAACAGCAATAATAGTTTAGATGACCCTTGCAGGTATTTAGTGCTTGGCTGTCCAGTCTAGCATGGTATCAAGCACATAACGGGCCTCGTAGGTATTTAAAGGTGCTTGGTTGGTGCTGCCATTGATAATACCGACCACAATATAGTCCTGACCAGATTTGCCATGTACGTAGCCTGCCATGGAGGTGACGTTATTTAAGGTGCCCGTTTTAATCCAAGCACGGCCAATGGCTGCTGAGCTGGGTAAACGCTCAGCGTGCTCAGTAATGGTGCCACTAATGCCGGCCACCCCTAAAGAATTGACATAAGTGTCAAAGTAGCGGTGGTTGTAGGCGAACTGCAGCAGATCAGCTAGATTTTCAGCAGTCACACTACAGTCGCGGCACAGTCCTGAGCCGTTAGACATGACAGGGGCGGGGGTCGTAAGATTTTTTTGCCACCACTGGTTGATGGTGCCCAGTGCCTTGGTGTAGTTAGAGTAGCTGTCTTTTTGTGGTTTTATAGCGTGGCCTGTGGTATCAGGTGCAGCGCTAGGGTCTGAAAATAATGGCAAAGTCAGTGTTAGCTGCTCAGTCATGACGTTATTGGAGTAGTGATTGATATCGAAAATTTGCTGCGATAAAGGCAGCGAAGGATAACGTACAAAAGGCAGCGGCGAGGCGGGGAGAACAGAGACAGATTTTGCCAGCACGGCGTTTTTATCGGTGCTGCTGCTCATGTCTAAGTAAGTGCCAGCGCTGGTCTTAAGCGGCGTTTCGGTATTGATCATATCGCCCGCTACGGTGTTACCGAGGCCCAAAAACTTAATAGAGCCTGATAAGGTATTGCCCAGACTTAGCCACTGGCCTTTGACCACCCGTTTAGCGAAGTCTTTGGCATCAGGATAGGCGATATAAAAAGTGCGAGCACCGCAAGAGGTAGGCAAGCTTTTATTAAATTTTAGGCCTTGTGCTTGCCATATGGGCGCCAAGCTTGAGCGGGCCGATGAGCAGTTGCCTAGGCTCGCTGTGGGTAAGGTTGTGGGCAGATCATAATCGGCCATTAGCGGTTTATAGTATAGCTTGGCAGTGCCGCGCTGAGCATCATTTAAAAGTGGGACAGCGGTGAGCTCTAGGGTGCTGAAGTTAACCAATAAGCCATCGGGGCTGGCATTATAAGGGCGCAGTGGATCATTATCAAAAGCGGCCGGATCCTTGGTCACACCTTGAAATACGGAACTGTCTAATACAATGTCACCTTTGATGTGCTGAATACCCGCCTGTTTTACCTGCTCTAATAGTTTATTTAAACGCTGAAGGGTCAGCTTAGGGTCACCACTGCCTTTGATGATTAAATCACCATATAAAGTATTGGCTGAAATGAATCCTGTGTGATAGGCCTGAGTGACCCAAACAAAATTGGGGCCGAGCAGATCAAGCGCAATAAAGGTAGGGATCAGCTTCATGGTGCTGGCAGGGGTACGCGGTAATTCAGATAAATGACGCAGCGGATAGGCTAAGGGCTGATTATCGTCGACAGTGCTTGGATTGACAGCAGCTAGGGCGTCACTGGCTGACTCATGAGCAGGGGTATCGACTAAGCCCTGAGTCAGCGCTGGGTTGTTATGAGCTGTGGCACTTGATTTATTCTGAGATGCAGTACTTGAGGCTGGCGCAGTTTTTTTCTCGGCAGGGTTTGATTGAGCAGGCTGAGTTTGCAGCTTCTGGGCGGCAATTTTTGAGGGCGAAGCGGTGCTCTCAAGCTCAGGCGGCAGCTCATCAGCATCAACCAAATCTGGCTGCTCAGCCTTGACTTCCTGGACTAGATTAAGCGGTACTACCGCCGGCAGACGGCTTTTTACAGTTTTGGTATTGGTGGTAGTGTTATTGTCTGCAATAGCGGTTACCGGCATAATCACTAAACTGATGTCATCGGTGCTAATGTGAGCACGATTAAGCGCCGCTTCCACAGGTGCGGGTAGCTGAGCATACAGTAAGGGGCTAATCCCTAAGCACAAACCGATAGCCGTTGCCATCTTGGTTAAGGTTTTGGCAGGCAATAAGTCACAGAAGTTATATCTAGGCACAGTCATAAGCGTACTAAGTATCAGTTGATTTAAGGATAAAAAAACAGGGGTGTCATGAGCGGTTATTATAACTGCTGATGAGGCCAATAAACACTGACGCCAAAAATAAATAAAGCCAGAGCAAATAAGCTTTCGCTACTTTAATAGTAAAAAAGCCATGGCGGTCATAATGGCATCATTATAGGCATCATGGGCAGCCATATCAGGCAACTTGAGCTGCTGACAAATGGCGCTAAGATGCGAAGATTGATGAGGTATACCTTGGGTGCGGTTACCGCTGTAGCGATTATAAAGCGTACGAATATCAATAACTGGATTAGGCAGATAAGTACCCATATAGGCTTTGACTAACGGGTTTAAAAAACTGATGTCTAGCTGAGGACAAAACCCAACGATGGGGCGATTACCGATAAACGGCAGCAGCTTCGCCAACATTTGCTCATAACTTAAACCATTTTCGACATCTATCGGGCGCAGGCCATGAATGATGATGGTGTCCTTGGTGGGCATCACCGGCGGGCGACAAATAAGATGTAGCCCTTGTCCGGTATCGATGACAGACCCGTTAATGTGAATGGCTGCGATAGACAGTAAATGGTTTTTTTTGGCGTTAAGACCGCTCATCTCACAATCAATGGCTACCCACTGATTCTCCACCGGCGGCTCAAACATCCCATTGAGCTCAGGGCGTAGCAGGCGCTTTTGGTACCAACCGGATTTTAGGTGCTGCATAAAGCTCATAATCAGACCTCCAAGAGGACACAGATAGCAAATTAAGACAATAGCAGATCGGGATGGTTTTTCGCTAAGCGACTTCGAGCTGATAACGTTGACGCAGCTCATTTTTGAAGCTTTTGACCACGTTTAGGCACTCTTTCAACAGATCTCTTTCAAGTGCGGATAGGCTTGAGGGATCAACTTGGCGGGCCAGTCGGTCTTCTGTAGCCAAGGCAATATCCAAACGACGAGCCATAAAAAACTCCAGCGCCTCATTGAGTGTCTCTGCCCGATTATGCGTCATGACACCAGCGCGCGCCAGCTCTTGTAGCCGGGCCTTACTGCTTGTGACGTCAAAGATGTCGTTTTCTAAGGCCAGTGCTCGAATGCCGTGTACCAAAGGAAATATACCCGCTTTTTTTAGATCAATATCTTGTGCTATGGGCTTACCGATAAGCGGCATAAATTTTTTCCACCACTGATTGATATCGCCAAATTGCAAAGCGGCCTGAGCAAAGCCGCGCACGAACATGGGGTCTGTGCTGCGATGCGCCACTTGGATATGTTTGCGTAGGCTCTCAAGTAGGCGCTCATCGCCGCATACGTAAGAGGCATCTAGTAGACAAGATAACCAAATGGCGTGCTGCGGCTCACGCTGATTAAACCAGATTGAAATCTCTGACTTAAAGCGGTTTAACGACTGACGCCATAAGGGATTGCTCATCATGATGTTCCCCTCACACAGCGGGTACCCCATTTCTGCCAATACGTGATTGAATTTTTGGGCATAATCGGCCAAATTGGAGTCATTAAAGCCATTACGTATAATTAGCGCATTGTCTTGGTCAGTGCGCATAATTTGCTCGCCGCGCCCCTCGGAGCCCATCACGATAATGCAGGTGTTCTCATACACCATATCGGGCACGATAAGTCGCCACAATTTGGCAAAGACATGGGCATTGAGCGCTTGTACAATGCGGCTAATTACCCCGATTTTGATGCCATTGTTGTGTTGCTCTCGAATGTATTGGCCAATCTGTTCTACCGGACCTTTGAGCATGTCTATACTACGGGCTTGCTCAATTTGTAAGGTAATAAGCTGAGAGTGATGACTCAAAAACGCCAACAAGTCACTTTGACCCAGAACCCCGATCACTTCTTGATTTTCATCAAGTACTGGTAAACGGTGGACTCGGTAGCGAATCATCGCCAGCAGCGCCTCGCTAATGTCTTGATGATGGTCGATGGTGTGTAGCTTGAACTTGGCATAATCTCGGCATAAAGCTGTGCTCATATCCACCCTTTCACTCACAGCTCGGCAAATATCGGCATCTGTTAAAATGCCTAAGTTACTTTGATGGGAGCGGGTGGGGTGGCGCTCCACGGTAGGGATGCGCTTGACCAAGACATGCTTAAGCCCAGCTTGGGTCATGGTGGTGGCAGCATCTACCAAGGTGGCGGTCTCTGCAATGGTATGCACGTCAAGCATGCGAATGGCAGTGACCGGCTGTAGCATAAGCTGCTGCGACTCAGCTTGAGTGGCGGCAACAGAAGCATTTAATACATGGCCATTTAATACATCACCATTTAATACATCGGCTGAGCCTTGGGTATCTAGGGAGTCGGCATGACTGAGCGTACGAGTAGTGCGTAAGGCGGGTTTTTGACTGCGCGCGCTATACGCCTGCATACGCTCAGCCAACTCGCCGCTGAGTAAATTTCTGATATAACGATTTTGTACCGATAGTCTGTCTATCGCTGCTGGATTCACTTGCAGCAGCAAGCTGTCTTCAACGGCTTGATAATGATAGGCATCGCTTGGGTATGCGTCTTTTGTTGAGTGATTTATCGGCGTGGCGGCTGGTATCGGTAGGTGTACCTCTTCATCTGTGGGTAGCTTGCGGCCATCGAACCAATCATTGCTAAGTGCTGTGGCGACAAACTCACCTAGTGTCTCACCTGCTAGGCTTTGCTGGATACGCCCTTTTAGTACCACATAAAAATAGGCAGTATCTGCGATGCTTAACGCCTCATTTTTAGCCAAATAGCGGATTTGAGTTTGTTTTTTTAGACTTTCACGCTCATTTGAGCTTAAAACGTCAAAAGGAGGCTGCGTAAAGTCTAGCCTGGTCATAAACCACTCCCTGGTTATGTCGAATAAATTACATAGGGTACACGTGTTATTTTAGCAGGCATTGTACCGCTTCTTGAGCAATGACGCACGGCTTATCTGGCGCCTGTGCTTTATTGAAGCACAGGCTGTGGAGCAAAAGACTAAGGCTGTGCCAATAATCCTTTGATACGTTCAATGGCTTGCCGGCTTTCATCGACACTGGCCACCAGTGCTAGGCGGACAAAGCCTTTGCCTGGATTTACGCCATCAACTTCACGTGACAAGTAACGTCCTGCCAGCGCATTGATATTGACCTGCTCATATAAGGCTTTGACAAAGGCCTCGTCATCTGGCTCGCCTTGTTCATCGACAAAGGGTGGGGGCACTTGTACCCATAAATAAAATCCAGCATCTGGTTTGGTAAGAGTTAATGCCTCACCTAGCTCACTGATCCATAAATCGAACTTTTGGGCATAAAGCGTGCGGTTGTGCTCAACGTGTGCTTCATCTTGCCAAGCAGCGATAGAGGCCAGTTGGTGATGAATGGGTAATGCGGCGCCTTGATAGGTACGATATTGCAGGTACGGCTGTAATAAGCTGGCATCACCTGCGATAAAGCCTGAGCGTAGCCCTGGCAGATTTGAGCGCTTGGACAACGAGTGGAACACCACGCAGTTCTTGTAATCATCGCGGCCCAGCTGCGCACACACTTCAAGTAGCCCAACAGGAGGCGACTCAAAATAAAGCTCGCTATAGCACTCATCACTGGCGATGATAAAGTTGTGTTGGTCCGACAGCTCAATCAATGCCTGCCAATCATCGGCATCAAATACTGCTCCAGTTGGGTTGTTGGGGCTACACACAAAGACCAGCTGGGTACGCTCCCAAACGTCACTTGGCACCGAGCGGTAATCGCCCTTGAAATCATTATCCGCAGTACAAGGCACAAAATAGGGCTCTGCGCCGGCAAGCAAAGCGGCACCTTCATAAATCTGATAAAAAGGGTTTGGCATGACAATGAGGGGTTTATCAGATACATCATTGCCTGCGTCTAAGTTAATAGCGGCTTGCACGAAGCTAAATAAGGCCTCACGAGTACCCATCACCGGGATAATCTGTGAGTCTGCACTGATGCGATTTAAGCTAAAGCGGTGTTGTAGCCAATCAGCAATGGCTTGGCGTAGCTCAGGTAAGCCACTGGTTGAGGGATAGTTTTGTACCTTGATTAGGTTGTCCGCTAGCGTCTGTAACACAAAAGAGGGCGGCTCATGCTTCGGCTCGCCAATACCAAGCTTGATGGTTTCAAACTCAGGGGCTGGGGTAGAGTGTGCCAATAAGGTAGCCATCTTGGCAAACGGATAAGGGTGCAGCAGCTCTAATTTTGGGTTCATGATGGACCTATTTAAATATAGTGATTAAGGTGCACAGACAATAACAGGTTTGTAAACCGCTCAACAGCTCGGTGTAAGCACGTCAATTAAGGTGGTTCTTAGGCGCTCAAGCTTAGCGTCACTGAGCATATTATCCCCAATGTCACTAATATAAAACATATCCTCAGCACGCTCGCCTAAGGTAGTAATGCGCGCGGCATGGACTTCAATGCCCTCGTTCAAGAATACCTGACCAATACGCGCCAGTAACCCAGGCTGATCTAGGGTAGTTAGGCTCATCACATGCTGGCGACTGGCTTCATTATAGTTAAAATCAATGGTGGTGGGTACTTGAAAGTTCTTTAAGCGCCGTGGTAAGCGCTTTTGAACCAGCTTGGGCGTTTCAGGGTTTTTAAAAGCGTCAATTAAGCGGCGGGTCAACTCCTCACGCGATTCAGGGTCAGTCAATAAGGTGCCATGGCGATCAAGTAACACATAAGAATCTAAGGCAAAGTCGCGCGTGGCAGTAATAATACGTGCATCGAGCACATCTAGATTCATTTGATCAAACACCGCCATAGTCACTGCAAATAAGTTGGCCTGATCTTGGGTGTAGATAAAAATTTGTACCGCATCGAGTGCTAATTCTCTATGCTCACGCAGCACAATTAAGGGCTCACTGTTGGCATCGGAAGCACGGCCAATAGGGGGGTGATTTAAGATGGCCTCAGTATGCCACATGATGGCTTCTGGGATTTCACGTAAAAAATACTCATCGCCGAGCTCATCCCATAGTGCCAATACCTCCTCACGGTTCATGTGCTGATTGTCGACTTTATCCAGCATGGTCAGTGCTTGTTGACGAGTGGTGGCAATCATTTCTTGACGGTTGGTGGGCGCATCTAAATCGGCACGTAAAATACGCCGAGTTTGGGTATATAACTGCTTCATTAAGCTGGCACGCCAGCTGTTCCATAGCTGAGGATTGGTGGCGTTCATGTCTGCGACGGTGAGTACATACAGGTGATTTAGATGAGTGACATTACCGACTAAATTGGCAAACTTAGTCACCACTTCAGGGTCAGAGATGTCTTGTTTTTGTGCAGTCATCGACATGAGTAGATGATATCGAGTCAGCCAACCAATCAATTTGGCATCGGCCTCACTCATGCCATGGCTGAGACAAAACTCAATGGCATCACGCTCTCCAAGCTCGCTGTGATCACCGCCGCGGCCTTTGGCAATATCATGGAAGATAGCTGCCAGTACAATAATCTCTTTACGCTCGATGCGTTTGTAAATAGAGCCTACCAGTGCAAAGTCATCTTGGTATTTGGGGCTGGTAAAGCGGTGTAGCATACGAATAAGTAACAAGATATGTGCATCCACGGTATAGCGGTGGAACAAGTCATACTGCATCAGCCCAATTAAATTGACAAATTGCGGCATATAGTTGGCCAGCACCCCGTAGCGCTTCATAATACGTAGGCGATGAAACAGGTAGTTTTGCTCTTTTAAATTATCTAAGAACAGCTTTTTGTGCAATGGGTTATCACGATAGTGCTGATCAATGCCTCGCGCCGCAATTTTTAGCGCTCGCAACGTGCGGGTGCGGATATGCTTAATGCCATGCTGACCCATTAATAAAAACATCTCTAAAATGGCTTCAGGATGCTGAGCAAATACGTGATGGTGGGCAATGGCAATATGATCACCGACTCGGTTAAAGCGGGCATTTAATACTGATTTTTCGGGACGCTCTGATTCAGGTAGACGCGCCTCAATTAAGGTCTCGTAATAGTGCGAGGTCAGCATTTCAGACAGGGTGGAGATTTGCATGGCACAGCGGTAATAGTCGCGCATGAAGTTTTCTACGGCTGCATTAGGCTCATCTTCCTCGCTTTGCTCATACCCCATACGCTCCGCGATGTCACGCTGATAATCGAACAGCAGTTTGTTTTCATTGCGGCCGGTTAAATGATGCAAATGATGACGGATGCGCCATAAAAACCCTTCCGCAAACATCAGCTCATCGAATTCTTTTTCGGTCAAAAAGTCCTGCGGTACTAAGTCGTATAATTTAGTAATGCGAAAATAGCGTTTGGTAATCCAGCCAATGGTATGGATGTCACGCAGACCCCCTGGGGATTTTTTGATATCTGGCTCAAGATTATATTCAGTGCCATTATGAAGCAAATGACGGGCGCGGGCTTCGGCCATTTTGGCATCATAAAACTCTTTTTGAGACCAAGTTTGTTGCACCACGTTGTTAGGGATGGCGCTTAAACTGTCGTTGCCGATTAATAGGCGTGCTTCAAGTAAGTTGGTGGCGACTGTGATGTCTGTGGCCACTTGCAGACAATCCTCTATGGTGCGCACTGCAATACCCGGCTCAATACCCACATCCCATAAGCGCGCCACAAAGCCATCTACCTTTTGTGAGGTTTCAGCACTTAATGTATCGGGGGAGAGTATCAGGATATCCACATCGGAATAAGGCGACAGCTCACCTCGGCCATAGCCGCCCACAGCAAATAGCGCCAAATCCGTTTGCGTCAGCTCATGTAACTTAAACAGCTCAATCAGTAGGCTATCAATGGACGCAGCTCTCGCCTCTACCAAGTGACGAATATCGACCCCTTTTTCCAACGCCGTGGCAATGTCCGCCTCAATTTGCTTGAGCCAATCGGGTATCCCCAAATTGCGAGATTGAGCTTCACTGTGCGCGGTCAAATCAGGCAAGGGCGTGATTAAGGAGTCGGTGGGATCGCTAATAAACATGGTCAGTTCCAAACAGGGTATAGGGTCTTAAGATAATGGCCAATTAACGTGGCGCAAGTCATTTATAACATAAGTTTTTTTGTGACATAAGTTTAATTAACGCCTCAAAAGTATCACCTCTTTTATTTTGCCAAAAAAAAGACCACCGAAGGCAGTCTTTTTTATCACATTAGGCGGTTAAGAAGCTTAAATCTTCTTCAGGACGGGTCGTGAATACCTCACAGCCGTTATCAGTGACCATTAAGGTGTGCTCCCACTGTGCTGACAGCTTACGGTCTTTAGTAATGGCGGTCCACTGGTCTGGTAAGATTTTGGTCTTCCAGGTGCCTTGGTTAATCATGGGCTCAATGGTAAAGGTCATACCGGTTTTTAATTCCATACCCGTTCCCTTACGGCCGTAATGCATCACTTGCGGCTCATGGTGGAAGGTATTACTGATGCCATGACCACAGAATTCACGCACAATGCTAAAGCGTTCAGGCTCAACCACTTCTTGGATGGCCGCACCGATATCACCAAGATGTGCGCCATTTTTGACCACACTCATACCTGCGTATAACGCTTTTTGTGCCACGTCACAGATACGCTGCGCCATGATAGAGCCTTCACCGATAATCCACATTTTTGAGGTATCGCCATAATAGCCATCTTTAATCACAGTCACATCAATGTTAATGATGTCACCGTCTTTTAAGATTTTATTATCGGCTGGGATGCCATGACACACCACGTGGTTTACCGAAGTACAAATCGACTTAGGAAAAGGGGGGTGGCCGTAGTTTAAGGGTGCAGGAATTGCGCCTTGGACATTAACGATATAGTCATGAGCCAACTGATTTAGGGTCTCAGTGGTCACGCCTTCTTTGACATGCTCATCAAGCATAACCAAGACATCACTGGCAAGTTTACCGGCGATGCGCATTTTTTCGATGGCTTCTGGGCCAAGTATTAAATTGTCTGTATTACTCATAGTATTTTTGTTTTTCAAGTTGGTTAGAAAAATAAAAGACGGCTGATGTATCAGCGAGGCATAGCATTGGCCACGCGCAGGGAGGATCAGGGGTCTGATAACGAAAGCGGCTTACTTTGTACTTGCCGCGCTTAACTCTTTATACTAACGATAGCAATAAAAACTAAAGCGATAAAAAAAGCGGCTTGGACAAATGCTATTTTAGCAAGTTTCCCATTATACCATAGCTATAAGACAGCCTTGATGATGGTTTTTTTATACCTATGTTATGCCAAATCAATACAGCACCTCTTAAAATCTCGCCAAAGCGAAAACCTACAAAAACATGGGCACAGCAAAGTGCAGCGCAGTGGCAATAACACTTCTATATTGGCTTAATATATGGTAAAATACTGACCTTATTTTCTTTGTTGTCTGCTGCCTTGCCCAAAAGCTTGTGGCATCAGGCTCAACGTAAAATATAGATGAACTTATTAACCAATGACACACACATTGCGCTAAAAAATGGCTGGGTGTTTGTCGGCTTGACTAATTTGCTTTGTTGTTTCCTATTGCAGATGATTTATTTATCACGGTAGGGCGGGATTGAGCAGATGCGTGTCGACAAATCGGTGATTTTTGCAGTGTGGAGGCATAACCCAATAACTAAGGAATTTTACATGTCAAACAGTCCAACTAATATGCCAATGCGCGACCTTCTACAAGCGGGTGCTCACTTCGGTCACCAAACTCGTTTTTGGAACCCAAAAATGAACCAGTACATCTTTGGTGCGCGCAACAAAATTCATATCATCAACCTTGAGCACACTGTTAAAGCATTCAACGAAGCGTTGACTTATGTTAACGGTTTAGCGGCTAAAAACAACAAAGTATTATTTGTTGGTACTAAGCGTGCAGCAAGCGGCGTAATCCGTGAGCAAGCTTTACGTGCTGGCCAGCCATACGTTGATCACCGCTGGTTAGGTGGTATGTTGACTAACTGGAAAACACTACGTCAGTCAATCAACCGTCTAAAAGAGCTAGAAAAACAAGCTGAAGATGGTACTTTCGCTAAGTTAACTAAGCGTGAAGCGTTAGAGCGTACCCGTGCTATGGAAAAACTAGAGCGCTCTTTAGGTGGTATTAAAAACATGGGCGGTCTACCTGACGCAATCTTCGTTGTAGACGTTGATCATGAAGCCATTGCTATTAAAGAAGCTAAAAACTTAGGTATCCCAGTTATCGGTATCGTTGATACTAACTCAAACCCAGATAACGTTGACTACATCATTCCAGCTAACGACGATGCTATCCGTGCCGTAACGTTATACGTTACTCGTATGGCTGATGCGATCATCGCTGGTAAAGAATACGCCAAAACCCAAGCTGGTGGCGCTGCTGAAGCTCCTGCTGCTGAAGACGTTCAAACTGAAGAAGCTGCAGCACCTGAAGCTGATTCAGCTGAGTAATTGAATTAAGTAGCAGAGGAATTGAGAGTGGGTAACGTTTGACATAAACGGTGACCTAATCTCATAAGTATTCTATGACTTATTGCGGCATGATGTGGAAACCCTCGTCATGCCCTTGTCATTTTATAAACTTACACTGCTTATTTATATTATAATTTTATACACCATAACTACTCAAATAGAGGAAAAAATATGTCTAAGATTTCTGCTAAATTAGTAAAAGAGCTTCGTGACCGTACTGGCCTTGGCATGATGGAATGTAAAAAAGCGCTAGAAGAAACAAATGGTGATGTTGAGCAAGCGATCGACAACCTACGTAAATCAGGTCAAGCAAAAGCGGCTAAAAAAGCAGGTAACATTGCCGCTGACGGCGCTATCGTAATCGCTCAAGAAGGCAACAAAGCTATCTTACTAGAAGTTAACTGCCAAACTGACTTCGTCGCTAAAGATGACAACTTCACTGAATTTGCTAATAAAGTAGCTGAATTAGCCCTAGCTAACAACACCACTGATGTTGCCGCTATCTCTGAGCTTGACTACGGCAATGGCCAAAGCGTTGAAGAAGCTCGCGTTGCTTTGGTTCAAAAAATTGGTGAAAACATCCAAGTACGCCGTGCAAAAATCATCGAAGGTGACAATCTAGCGTCTTACCGTCATGGTCTACGTATCGGTGTGGTTGTATCAAGCGAAGGCGGTCAAGAAGACAGCGGCAAAAACTTAGCGATGCACATCGCAGCGTTCAACCCAGTAGCCGTTAACGACACTGACGTTCCAGCTGATATCCTAGCTCGTGAAAAAGACATCGCTGAAGCCAAAGCTCGTGAATCTGGTAAACCTGACAACATCATCGAAAAAATGATCGAAGGTGGCCTACGTAAGTACCTAGACGAAGTTGTATTGGTTCGTCAAGCTTACGTCATGGACAACGAGAAGAAAGTAGGTGATGTACTTAAAGCTGACGGCGTAACGGTTAAAGACTTCGTACGCTTTGAAGTTGGTGAAGGTATCGAGAAAAAACAAGAAGACTTCGCTGCTGAAGTTGCTGCTGCCCAGGCTGCTGCTGCTCAATAAGCGCATGAATATAAACAATCAGATGTTTGATTGTTTTGCTTCAAGAAAGTCCATCACGTTGTGATGGGCTTTTTTTGTTTTTGTCTAAAAATAAGCACACTATACCTGCGCATATTTAATGCTATTATATTAAAGGTATTTGATAGAGTTTATTTAACTGGATGAAACAAAAATCATGGCTGATGCGGATGTCACTTTTAGCGATTTAATTAAAAGAGGGCGGCAATGCTTTGCCTATCCTTCAAGGCATGCCGAAAAGCGCATTAGACAACGCACCTCACTGACGCCAAAAGAGCTGATGCTTTTGCTCGATGAGAATGTGTGTGTTGATATCAGTCAGAAATATGGGCTAAGCAAACGTCATTTATTGTTTTATAGCCCGAAAGATAAATACTATTATGTGGCTCTACAGAATGTGAACACAGGCAAAGTCATCACTGTGTGGCATCTAAACTACCATCGCCAATTGGCATGGTCAGTGACCCAAGAGCAGTGCGCAAAAGCCCGTAAGATTTATCATGACTATTTATGTGAGCAGCAAACTGCTAAAGCAGATGACAATGAACCATTATCATGCCAGCCAGAAGCAATAGCCTGTAGGAAGCAAGCCAACAAAAGATGCAAGCAAGTCACGGCTTTTAAACGGGTTTATAAGGTATATGTCAAAGCGTCTTATATCTGCGAGTCGGGGCAAGCCAAAAGAAAGACCTTGCTAACACTAGAGGTTGATTATTATATTAATGACTTTGAACGCAGTATTAAATCACTGCTAAAACAGGACGAGACGCTGTTTGATAAAATCAATCATCAAATTCGGCGCAAACGCCTGTTTCACGAGAGTATTTACGCCATTGTTTTTGTGAATAAAAAAGACCTGACCGACACCTATTTAATTGATGTCAGGCCGCACTGGGTCGCTCTAGAACAGGCACAAAAGATTGCCCATAAGCGCAAAGTCATGAATCGCTTATTGCTCGATTATCAAACCCCATATGTCTCTTTGCCACTACCCATCTCAATGCGGCTACTGCGGCTGCCTATGCCTACAAGCTGACCATAATAGTCAATAGTCAGATAACACAGGTTGATGCTAAAGCGCTTGAGCGTGTTGTTTGATAACATGTTTTGGCCTTTTGATTGACATAAAAAAAGCCCTTCACTCACTCAGTGAAGGGCTTTTTCATTGTTTATCTTTCAATGTATCAATGTTTTAATGCTGCAATGTTTCGACGTTTTAACGCTTCAATGCTTCAATGCTTCAACGCTAACCGGTATTACGAAGACCGGCAGCCAAGGCGTTGATGCTGCGAATTAATGGGTCTTCGACACTGATATCATCGTTTTGAGTATGGCCTGATGAGGTATCTGGCGTCTGCTCATTGTTTTGACGCAATCGTTTTAGCAGCTCAATTTGAATGTAGTTAATTGGGTCTAAATAAGCATTGCGCCATTCAAGTGAGCTCGCCAATTCTTGTTGATTCGACAGCAGCGTGTCTTGATTCAGTAAAGAGTTAAGACCTTGCTGTGTTAGATCATGCTCATCAATGACCGCTTGCATGATACGCGCGCGTAGCGTCTCATCTTCGCAAAGCTGACTGTAGGCTTGAGCGATGCTCATCTCAGACTTGGTAAAGGCCATCTCAATATTACTGATAAAGGCGTTAAAGAATGGCCAATTGTCATTCATCTCCTGCATCAAGGCTTCATCTTGCTTAACGCTATTTAATGCACTGCCTACGCCATACCAAGCCGGTAGGGTAAAGCGAGCAAGTGACCAACCAAATACCCAAGGAATGGCACGAATGGTAGATTTACTTGGTAAGCCTTTTTTGCGGTGGGCAGGGCGTGAGCCGATATTTAACAAAGAAATCTCTTGTACCGGCGTGGCCTGGGAATAAAATTCATAAAAGCCTTCGGTGTTATCAGTTAATGCACGGTACTGCTGCTCACCGGCTTCTGCTAGGCGGGCAAATAAGGCCTCATAGCTGTTTAATTGCTTGGGCTGCTCTACAAAGCGCGACGAGGTGGCTTTTAGTGCGCCGGTGATGCCCATGGTCAGCTCAAACACAGCGGTGTCCGGATTGGCGTATTTGGCATACAGCACTTCGCCTTGTTCGGTGAACTTAATTTGGCCATTTAAAGTACCGGCAGGCTGTGCAGCAATGGCTTGGTGAGTTGAGCCACCACCACGGCTGACCGAGCCGCCGCGGCCATGGAACAGACGGGTATTAATGCCATATTTTTTGGCAATCTCAGTGATGGTCTGCTGAGCGCTATAAAGCTGCCAAGCTGAGGTAATAATACCGCCATCTTTGGAGGAGTCTGAATAGCCCAGCATAATCTCTTGGGTATTGCCTGACTGTTCAAGCAATTTGCGATACAAAGGATTGTCAAGCACCGCAGGTAGAATATGATCGATATTCTTTAAGTCTTCAATGGTCTCAAACAAAGGCGCCACAGGAAGTGCTGCGTACAGCTCGCCTGAGTCATTAATGCCAGATAGACCGGAAAAGCGCATCAGCAATAACACCTCAAGCAACTGACTGGCATTGTTGGTCATGGAGATGATATAGCTGCCAAAGGTGTCTTCACCCACCAGTTTACGCAGTTTGGCAATGGAGTTTATTAGCGCAAGCTGTTCTTGGGTTTGCTTGGATAAATTATCTACATAAATCAGTGGCGTACCTGGCTTCTCAAGCAAGCGGGTCAGCCATTGTTGACGTTCAGTTTCACTTAATTGACGATAATCAGGCAGGTTTGAGGCGTTATCAAAGATATCGGCAATCACTTCGCCATGATAGCCGGAGTCTTGGCGGATATCTAATGCTGCCAGATGAAAGCCGCAAGTTTTGACAAGGCGAATCATATCGAGCAGCAGTCCCTCAGCATGCGCCTTATCATGAGTACTTAAGCTTTCACGGATTAGGCGCAAATCATCGAGCAAGGCTTGTGGATTGCTATAGGCATCCGCTGCTGCCTCAGGTTTATTGCCTTGGCTTTGAATGTGCTCATTGGTTGCGGCAATTTTGGCCAAAATGATGGACAGTAATCTGCGATACGGCTCGTTGTTATAGTCATCGGGATTGTAATAAAAAATTCTCTCATCCAGCTCGCTGTAGTGCTTAATGCGCTGATAGATCTTAGGGGAGATACTGGCAATGGTATCGCTGTGAATCAGCTCACGACGTAGCTTTCTTACCATAACCTGATAGTGACGCAGCACAGTATTGGCGTGTAGCAGCACCGCCATCTCTGTGGTCTCATGAGTCACAAAGGGGTTGCCATCTCTATCACCACCAATCCAAGAGCCGAAGCTTAAGAAGGCAGGTAGGGCATAGTCACTTAGTTCAGGATAGACATCGACAATGGCATTTTTTATATTGCGATAGACCTGAGGAATGGCGGTAAATAAACTGGCATTAAAATAGTGTAGACCGTTATTAATCTCATCATAGACCAAAGGCTTTCGGGTACGCACTTCATCTGATGACCATAATAAGTCAATGGTTTCGGCTGTTTTTTGCTTGGCCTCTTGATACGCCAAAGAGCCTTCAGGCAGATCGTTGAGCGCGGTACTGTGCGCATATAAAGTCTGCAAGATATTCATGGTGGTACGGCGGCGAGCCTCGGTCGGGTGGGCTGTGAATACGGGGATAAATTTGAGCTGATCAATGAGCTCTTTGATTTGATCGGCTGCAATATGGCGCTGTTGACACTCAAGTAAGGTATGACGAAACGAGCCTTCCCAAAAGTTTTGCGACTGCTGCTTTAAGGTGCGACGCTCTTCACGCAAGAAGTTCTCTTCTGTAAGATTGGCTAAGAAGAAATAAATAGAGAAGCCGCGGATGACGTTTTTTAAAGTTTTATTATCCAGTGAAGCAATAAGGTCAATGAGCTTTTGTTTGTTAGCGGGATTGGGATCACGGCGTTCTTGAATAAAGCCCTTACGCAAGGTTTCGATGGTTTGTAGCGTGTCTTCGCCAGATTGACGGGCGATGGCGTCACCCAAGAATGAGCCGAGTAACCTGACACGTGAGCGTAGTACCTCATTGTTCGATGGCATGTGTTCTTCCTTAAATAATGTATTTTACTTTTTGGTGGGGCGGGTTGTTTATTTTTTGGTAAGGTTTAGTGGTTAAGCGTTAAGGCTTAGTCGAATGTTGCGTGGCAAATCGTGCTGAGTGCCTCATTGATGACAAACACTTTGGCTTTGATATCACTAAAGCCAAAGCTGCTCAAGCGCTCGGTGTGTTTGTCTAGATAGCGGTTGGCATCTGCTAAGTTATCAAAGACGTAAATACCACCAGCTTCTTGAGTGTGTTCATTTTCGGTCCAGATTTTTGAAATCAGGCCAGCTTCAGTGGCAATGTCTTCAGCGAGCGGCTTCATGGCTTCATAGAACGCTTCACCAAAGGGACCTTGATAGGGAAAGTCTATTTGTAATAAGTATTTCATGTTTAATCCTTTTGATAAATAAAGTCGTAAATAAACCCTAAAACACGCCCATGTCCTCAATTTTAGCTAAAGGCTGTATCGCCTATTTAGATTAAGGGTATACTGCGTTATATTCAACCCACTTTAAGCTTATTTTGCAACACATTTAAGTCTGGGAATTTTAGAAAAATATTGGCACTAAGTGGCCGATAGATTTGAACGCGCTAGGTTGGTATATGATAAAAATAAAGGATGCGGGCCAATTACCGGCCATAGGATTGGTCATTGGGTGCGTCATTTTTGGACTAGGCAGTCTAATTGTGGCTCATGTGGATGTGGGTGGCTATGCCATGGCCTTTTGGCGATTGGCCATATCCGGAATAGTGTTTACCTTATTGGCCGCTGTGTTCGGTCAAAAAATGCCAGTCGACAAAGGCAGTCAAGCCAATAAAAAAGCATTTATATTTGCGCTGCTGTCGGGGGTGTTTTTAGGGTTTGATTTGGCGCTGTGGCACGAAAGCATTTATGCAGTGGGCCCAGGCATATCGACCTTGTTAAATAGCTTACAGATTTTCTTTTTAGCAGCGCTTGGGTTTTTGTTATTTAAAGAGCGCCAAACCATAATTCAGCTCATCAGCCTCGTCATTGCGCTGGCAGGCGTCGTGTTTATTGCTAGCCCTGAGTTTGCCAATAACAATCATGCCGCTTACGGGTTTATCACCGGCATCGTCTCAGCGGCTATGTTAGCGGCCTCAATGACTTTTATCCGCTTAACTCATCAAAACGCGCCCACACCGATTTTTATCTTGATGCAGCGTATTAGTATTGGTGGCAGTCTGGCAATGCTTATCCCCATGTTTTTATTTGATGCTGGCAAAATACTGCCCAACTCTTTGGCGGAGATAGGCTGGATATTGATATATGGAACGGTGATGCAGTGCTTGGCATGGGGACTTATCGCCTACTCAATCCCTAAGCTGTCTTTGGCATTAACCGGACTGCTGCTGCTGACAGAGCCTGTGGCTGCGTTATTTATTGATTACTTTTGGTTAGATAAGCCAATCAATACCATCCAATGGACGGGAGCTGCCCTGACCATGTTTGCCATTTATTTAGGATCATTAAAGCCCAAGCCCTTTAATGAGACACTCAAGCTGCGCCGCTATCGATTCTTTGCAAAGTTTTATCGGCGCCGTTAGTAGTCACATCAACCGTTAGAAGTTAAGTAAATAGCTATCCAGTTAGGACTGCCAAAAAAAAGCCGAGCTCTGACAGCTCGGCTTTTTTAACGGTAGATGACTGGGCTTAGACAGACACTATTTGGTATTGGCAATCTCACGGTTAAATAGCGCATTTAACACGATGGCAGTCAAAGTCGCCGTACCGATACCGCCCAAGTCGAAGCCGCCTAGATGCAGACTAAAATTACCAGCGCCCATAATGACGGTCACTGCAGCAATGATAAGGTTGCTGTTTTTGCTAAAGTCGATTTTGTTGTCGATCCAGATTTTGACACCAGCTACTGCAATGAGGCCAAATACCACGATAGAGGCGCCGCCCAATAATGCAGGTGGGATGCTTTGAATAATGGCACCAAATTTCGGTGATAATCCTAAGAAAATCGCCACCACACCGGCCATCACAAAGATAGTGGTGCTATATACTTTGGTTACCGCCATCACCCCAATGTTCTCAGCATAAGTGGTCACACCTGTACCACCAAAGCCTGCTGAGAAGGTAGTGGCCAGACCATCTGCAAAAAATCCGCGACCAATATACGGGGTCACATGAGATTTGGTCATGCCCTCTACCGCTTTAAAGTGGCCTAAGTTTTCGGCAATTAAGATAAAGGCAATTGGCGCAATTAAGATAATGGCATTTAAGCTAAACTCAGGTGTATGCGGGGTAGGTAGACCAAACCAAGCTGCTTGTTGTACATGGCTAAAGTCAATCGGCGTACCAAAGCCCATCACATTGGTGACGATAAAATAAATGAAGTAGGACAATAATAGACCGACTAAAAGCAGTAAGCGGCGCATCATGCCTCGGGTAAAGATGGCTACGCTACTGATCAGCAGCACAGTTAAGGTGGCCATCCAAGCGTCAAACTGATTGGCAGATACCCCTTGTACCGTCACAGGGGCTAGGTTTAAGCCGATAATCATCACAATGGCACCAGTCACGACAGGCGGCATCAGCTTTTCAATCCAGTTGGTGCCCACTTTCATAACCAACAGACCCACAGCAGCATAAATCATACCACACACCATAATGCCGCCCAGCGCCACATTTAGGTTGGGGTTAGGGCCACTGCCAGCATACGCAGAAGCGGCAATAACAGGTCCGATAAACGCAAAGCTTGAGCCAAGGTAGCTTGGCATACGACCACCGGTGATAAAAAAGAACAAGATGGTACAAATACCGGACATCAAGATGGCCAAATTGACATCAAAGCCCATAAGTAGCGGAGCCAATACGGTAGCGCCGAACATGGCAAAGGTGTGCTGGACACCGAGCATAACGCTTTTGGCAGGTGGTAAGTATTCATTAATGGCCACAGAGTGTTGGTCTAAATCCCCCTGAAACGGCTTCCAATTAGGAAACCATTTACCATTACTAAAGTCTGCATTGTATTCGTATAAAGGGGTGGGTTCAGAGCTGTCTGTGGGTTTTGCTTCTATAGGGCGTGGGTCCATAGGGGTTCCTTAACATTGGTCATGAGGGAACCTACCCCCTTAGGGCAGGCAAACTGCGCGTATTATAGACCAAGTTTATGGCCTAAGTACGAAAAAATAAGCCTTTGGAATGAGTTTTTGTCAGATAAAAAGGTGCCATTTTTTGACAACAACCAGCACTAAACTGAGCAGTTTGGCAGCAAATAAATGATTTAATACAAAAAAAGCCGGCATCAAGCCGACTGTTTATTGTATAGATTGTTTGGTGTTAAATTTAGGTGTTGTTATGATGTGCCCGCTATGTGAGGCTCAACTTAGTAAGCTTGATAACCAAAGCCGCAAGCGTAGCGACCACTCGGGCTGTATGCCGGTGAGACCTTGGGTCATCTTACCGTCTTTTAAAATGACATATGAGGGAGTCACTTGGCCTTGCCACTGCTCGAACATCTCACCTGACTCGTCATTGATGGTAACAAAGTTAAAGTTATGCTCATTTAAATAAGCCCCCAATTGCTCGTTGCTGCCGGACTGTGTGGCAATAGTCACCACAGGATAGGCACTGCTTTGTGCTAAAGCATCAATGGTGGGGGAGGTGAGCTTGCACACGCTGCACCACGTACCCCAAAAATAAACCAAGACCGGAGCGTTATAACTTAAGGCTTCAATATCTACGCTTTGAGCTTGATAGTCTGTCAATTGCAGCTGCGGCGCCGCAGGCATCACCGGCTGACGCCACCAGTTAATCAGCGTATAAATCACTAAAAACAGCACCAGGTATTTGAGTATGGACCATACCCGTTGCCCCCATCTTGATGCCTGGGTGTGCACAGCGGCAGAGTCGATTACCTTGGTATGATTCATTACTCTCTCTTAGTGATTGTTGTTAAAATTAAACGTTATGAAGGTTTGGTGGCTCTATCGTGCAGAGGATCGCCATCTCGAACACTGTGAGAGTTATCCTTTAGCGCCTGCTTGCTGCTTTCCTCTACCGAATTTTTGGCCTTTTTCTTCCATTTTAAGGTAAATAGATCGTCACGGCGGTCCTTGAGGTTATTCACTGAGCCTTCATTACGCACATGGATAAGCTTATCTAAGTCTAAATCTGAGAAGAAGACCATCTCAGTATTGGCAGTGGTTTCGGCCATGATGGCATCATGGGGAAAAGCAAAGTCTGAGGGTGAGAACACAGAGGACTGGGCGTACTGAATATCTAAGCTTTCAACTTGTGGTAAGTTGCCCACTGAGCCACAGATCATAACATAGCACTCGTTCTCAATTGCACGGGCCTGAGCACAATGGCGGACACGTAAATAACCGTTTTTGGTATCGGTCCAAAAAGGCACAAACAAAATATCCATGTCCTCTAATGCCAGTAAGCGGGCAAGCTCTGGGAACTCTACATCATAACAAATTAAGATGCCAATGCGGCCAGCATCTGTATCAAACACCTGTACTTTGTTGCCGCCCTCGATAACCCAAGCACTACGCTCATGCGGCGTAATATGAATCTTACGCTGCTCCTCTACGGTACCATCACGGCGACACAGATAGCTGACGTTATATAACACCTCTTCGTTTTCATCAAACAAAGGCATAGAGCCGGTAATGACGTTAACGTTATAACTGACCGCTAGATTTGAAATTTCATTTTTGAACCACTCGGTATAGTCGGCCAAAAAGCGGATGGCGATGTTTTGGTCAGTCGACTCACACAGTCCCATTAATGGGGCGTTAAAGAATTCAGGTAAGCAGGCAAAGTCTGCATTGTAATCGGCCATGATATCGACGAAGAACTCCACTTGTTGTAGCAGCTCTTCAGGGGACTCAACCTCACGCATTTGCCACTGAATACCGCCAATACGCACATCAGTCTTGCGCGTGTTGGGCTTATAATCTTGCGGCTCGTAATAAATATTGGCCCACTCAAGTAAAGTGGCAAAGCCTTTAGACTGCTTATCATCAGGCAAGTAGCCGGTCAAAATACGTTTAACGATAAAACCATTAGACAGCTGGAATGACAACGTGGGGTCATAAATCTCGCGCGCTTCTACCGCATCGATATATTCGCCTGGCGTTAAGTCTTGATGGTCATGATATTTTGGGATACGTCCGCCGGCCAAAATGGCGCGAAAGTTCATCTGACGGCACAGCTCTTTGCGCGCATCATACAACCGGCGACCAAGACGATAACCTCGATAATCAGGGTCAATTAAGGCATCGATACCGTACATGGCATCACCTTTTGGGTCGTCTTTAATGATCTCGCGTTGACCCAGTAAGTCGTCGTAAGTGTGCGGGTTTGAAAAACGCTGATAATTGACCCGCATGGTCAGCACCATCCCGATTAACTTGTCATGGTCAAATAGCGCAATTTGCCCTTCAGGAAAAGAGTCAATAAGAGTATGGACTGTGGTCTTAGACCAAGCGCCGCCCAAGTTGGCATAAACGCGGTCCATCAGTAGCTTCAATTGTGGGTAATCTTTTTTCTTAATTTCAGCTATTTTTAAGTGAAAGTCTTCGGTTTTTGCGGTCATGAATATACTCGTTCAGTAAAGGTGGTAAGAGGTACGGGTGATATCTGATGTGTTAATTGATGTCGTCAAAGATGCCGCAAGAAAATAAGGCATCCATTAATAAGCAGGCGCTTAAAAATTAATCAGCTATCAACATAATAAGTAGATGTTTAGCGCTTAGGTCAGTTTTATGGAGGTAGCGCTTTAAGCTACTCTCAAAAGTAGCGGGCAAAAAGTAGCGGCTCTAAGGTTAGTAGGTAGAGTTATAACGATTAACCTCCTCTAGAGCGCTATCTACTGGATATGCTTAGTATTATAAAGGGCTCATAGAGGATAAAAACTGCAAAATTGTAAAGTAAGTTGGCTTTAAGTGGCAGGCAATTACGGCGATCACCGCTGTCAATTCTGACAAACAGTGATAAAAGCTAACAAGGCATTAAGCAGCCAGGCGCTCAGTTATTTGCCTTGTCACAGTCAGAGACTAGGGCAGAGAGTAACTAAGCTATTGATAGTAGGTGTTTTTTTTGAGTTATTAAATACTATATAAAAAAAGTAATTTATTGTATGATTAACATTAATTAATGTATACGTTATTTTATTGATTGTAATTGTAAAGGTTCGACAGTTATGGCGTATTAAGGACGGTAACTATGCCTCTTCATGAAGAAAATACAGCAAATACTCTAGATAAAATTAGTGACGATAGCCTAATTCGTTTGGTGTATATAAGCAGCCTGACTTTAAAAAGTCGCTTTAAGCCGGCTATTTTTGAAACTGTAGAGCAAGAGGCTAGACAATACAATCAGCAGCACGGTATCACTGGAACGCTGTGCTATGGCAATGGTCATTTTTTGCAATGTTTAGAGGGCAAAAAGCAGGTACTGCTGCCCATTGTGCAGCATATCTTCGATGATAAGCGCCACAATAATGTGAAGATTTTGCTGATCCAACCAATCACGTCACGTGACTTTGATAACTGGGACATGCGTTTGGTGTTTTTAGAGCGTTGGCTGTGGTCACCTAAGACCAAAAAGCAGGCCAATACGTTATCAAGGTTTTTACCCTTTCGGCCACATAAATGGAGCACCGATAATACTGAGCAATTTTTATCGGCCATCCAAAAAATTCAAACCCCGCCGCATATTAGAGACTCAGGCATTACCCTAAATGCTATGGGCAATATGATTCAGCACTTAGTTGGGCCACACCAAGCGTTTATTATCGTACAGCTTATTTTAGGAATACTGGCAGTGATGGCTATAGCACTGCTGTTTGGTTAGTTTTTGGCGCTGTCTTTATCTTTATTAATAGACAAGCAGCCAACAGCTTTGATCAATAAAAAAGACGCCATTGGCGTCTTTTTTATTGATTTTAATGCGGACAAAGCAGGATTTTACACATCAAAAATCTTACCACGGTTCATAATCGCATTAGGATCAAACACTTGTTTTAGTGCTTTTAAGTACTCAATTTCGCTCTCGCTACGGGTGTAGTTCAAATAAGGCTTTTTGGTCATGCCCACAC
>Ga0208300_100550_pt1 | contig 25264 bp, 26 predicted proteins | sample 23_taG_FD_184096 | JGI IMG/M metagenome (GOLD analysis project Ga0208300, IMG submission 184096) | Marine viral communities from Cariaco Basin, Caribbean Sea - 23_WHOI_OMZ (SPAdes) (version 2) | ecosystem: Environmental > Aquatic > Marine > Oceanic | place: Caribbean Sea: Cariaco Basin...
TCCGCCATTTCACCCGCGATCAAATTTCGTCGAGTGGTTACGTGATCGATACCCTGGAGGCTGCGCTTTGGAGTTGTTATCACTCGGAGTGTTTTGAGGATGCTCTGATTACTGCGGTCAATCTTGGAGATGATGCTGACACTGTGGGCGCGGTTACTGGCCAGATCGCAGGGGCAGCTTGGGGAGATGCGTCTATTCCGGATAGGTGGCTGGAGACGTTGGTTTGGCGGGAGAAGATTTGCGGATTGGCATCTGGGGTTGTGGGAGCGGCCCGGTAGCTAAGCCTAGTCTATGCGTGGAATAGGGGTTTGCACGCCCCCGAGCGGAGGTCACTCGTGGCGTGCTGCCAGTGTTATTGGGCACCGCTGGCTGGCCTTGCTTTTCCTCAGCATACACAAAACCTTGGAAGTACCAAAAACACTACCTTTTATGGCTCAGAGTTCTGGAATCCGGCGATCCTGCTTTGAGACAATTTCATACTTCCACCAACGGGTTTAAGCAGGCAATGTCAGTGTTCGACCGAAGTACTTCTTCCAACTCTGCTTTCTCCCAAGCGCTGATATTTGGGTTGCCGTGGTCTTGGTGTCCGATGAAATCCCATTTGATATCTGGAGCCATTTCAAAATCCGACGGTTCCGCATAATCACGGTGGCCAGGCTGGATACAAACGAACGCTTGTGAGCATCGAACGGTGAGTTGAAGCTCTGGCATGATCGCCTCATTAACCACTACGCCCCGGATGCGGGTTTCCTGAGATTGCGCATCAGGGTGGTGTGAAAATTCTTGCGCGTCGAGGTACTGAACCGATGTCTCAATGATTATACCGTCCATCATCTCCACCAATTCCAGTCGTCTCTCAATGAGGTCATCACGATGCCCCGAGAGTACGCTCGCGATCTCCCTGGGGTGGAATAAAACCCCATTCAACACGAATTCCTCGATTGCAAGCGCATCGATCTCTTCGTCTGTTGTGTCGGGATAAACAAGAAAATCCAAGCCTTCAGGGTCCGCATAATAGACATCGCCCGCCGTTTCGAATTCGCCGCGCATTCCGTCGCACCCTAAACCGCCATCTTCTACATGGCGCTCGCACAATTCTTTCAGAGCACGGTATTTCTCTTCGAGCGCATAGAAATCTATGGTTCTGTCGTCAGAGTGGTAGTCATCATACGCTTGTTTGAACTCATGAATTGCTGGTCTCATTTTATCTATGATTGCATCAAGTGCTTTTTCGGTAACGGCCACACCGAGATTCAAGTACAGATGAGTAAGGTCCCGTTCAGCCCACGTATAAGAATTTCTGTTGCATTCCTCAATAACGGCCAATCGAGTAAACTCGTCGCCAGGATCAGACGAAAAGTCATATTTCAGTGCGAGGACGTCTCCACTGTATGTCACGTTAATTATGTCTCCGAGGGGGCACTCGTTCATTCCGTAGACAAAATCACCATTATCTTCGAAGAGAAAATTTTCCTTACAGTTATTCAAAATGACACCTCTTGGTTTGTTTGAGTTTTCATAGTATGAAAAAGCTACCGTTGATTTTTCGATCTAATCGACCAAGTTCCGCAATTACAGCGCGTCAATCAGAGCCTGCCGGCGGCGAGCTGGCCGGATTGATTACCGGTCCAGCCATGATCGTCTCGCGGTCCCAATTTCGGATCGGTTCCGTTTTTCCGTGGTAAATATCAGATCTCTTCGTAATCGGCTTTTCTCCGCTTTAATACATGAGACTCAGGGTTAGGCCCGGCGGGTACCCGATCACGATGCTCCGTGGAAGTCGCACCAACTTTATTACTCGATACTGATCGCGCTTTTTGCTGTGGAACGAAAAAGCGACCGTTCTCAAACGTCAGTAGCTCTTTGTTAGCCGCCCAGGTGAGTAATTCTCTTAAACGGTCTTGTTGAATATCGATTGCGCCGCCCAATTTGGCCATTGGGCGTAGCTGGCTGTATGTCATTCCCTTCGATTTCATGGTGGCCTGTTTCGTTTCAATCATGGTCTGTATTGATTGACTCAACCGTCGAAACCGTTCTTCCTCTGATTCTTCCGGATTGCGTGAAGCGGGTGCCAGCAAACCGTTATCCAGACGTTCCAGGACTACCTGTCGGGTTTGGCCATAGTTGAATTTTTCGATCTTGAAGCACAATGCTTCGCTGGATTCCGTTCCCGCACCTTTCTTGCCGGGGGATAGCGTTGCTGAGAAGCGAGTTGCATTCAGTAGTGCACTGGAACCTCTCGCGGTGCTGCTATTGGATTTAGGCGGATGGTGAATCATGAGAACCGTTGCGCCTGTCTCTTGTGCTAGAACCTCGATCCAGGCCGCCGTAAAACTTGCATGACTGTGCTGAATCTCGTCTAGCCGATTGACCCGGGTATAGCTGTCAATGACGATTAATTTGAGGTTATCGAGGTCCTGAGCTGCTTTGAAAAAATTACCAAAGTGAACTGTTGTCGTGGCGTCCCTTGATGATTTCCCGTAATCGAAGAATGGGAGGTCAGTCGCAGGTCGCGAGAGGATTTTCAGGTTCTGCTCCATTTGTGCCTGCAGAGCATCGGGGATTGTCTCTTTGATCCGGTGAAGGCGATTGCTGACCTCGCAATCGTCATCCTCGCTTAGATACATCAGAACTGACCCCTGCTGAACCCCGAGTCCTAAAAAGTCTGCACCAGTGGCCACGCTGGCACCGAGTTGCATTGCTAGTGTCGTTTTTCCAATAGCGCCCGGGCCATTAAAAAGGCCGGCAACACCTTGAGGGATCAGTGTGTCGACCAAAAACTGCCGCTTGGGGGGATTTCCGCGCATCAGCGCGGAGATATCTCCCTGCTGAAGGCTGAAAAATTTAGCCGAGTAGTCACCCGGGTTATGAATGGCCTGTTGCAGCTCGCTGTTGGCGAATGATTGATGCGTGTTCATAAATTCTTTCCTGTCTAATGTTTGAGAATTCCACAGGTGGTGTCTCTCAGATCCGTCCGGCGATAACCAATCCTGGCTAGGGCATAGGTCTTGGTTCTTGGCCGGTGGGGGGACGGGTATATATACCCGTCCCCCCACCGGCCATACCCCTTTGCCTCTAACCCCCGCCAGCGGAACAACTGGTTTCTCGAACCAGTTTTCGGCATTGGCTTCGGGACAACTGCTGGGCCACCCTCTGCGTGACGTTTTTAGGATAGGCAGGGGTGTCCGGCTATCGCAACCCCCTAAAAGTTTCGAAAAGTATCTAACGTGCTGCTAAAAATCGCATACTGTCGGAAACGGACTGGGAAAAGTTTATGCGCCTGTCGAGGTTCGACAGGGAAAAGCCCAGTCGAGTCTCGATTTTCAACGTCCGATTTTTTAGTGGGCTGTTTTTAAAGGAATCCGAAAATCACTCGGTCGAGATAGGACATTGACGAGAGCTATGTCGAGGTTCGACATGAGGTATGAGGTCTGTTTTCGACCTCGAACGGTCCAGATTGGGGGCGTAATTGATCAGCTTTTGGAAACCTCAGAATGTGAATGGTGTCACAAAACGGCTCAATTTTTTCAAGTGGTTTCTTGCGTCAATCAGTTGAGGTAAGCGTTCTTGACGTACCTCCAGAATTGATAGGCAAAACCCTGTGCGCATATTTTGATCAGTTCATTGAGTGAAAACATGACAGTGAGCGATTACGCAAGCGTTTGAACGAACAGTGGGCGATGATTTTGTGAATGGATTGCGCCACACCTGCGCCAAAGGAATGGGGGAGCGAGATTGGGCCTGGAAAGCCCCGGTTTAATCTCATAGAGCGGTGGGTTGCCACGAACATTTGCTGAATGCGAGTGCTTGCCCGACTTGCGATCTCAAGCTCGGAATTAGGATTGGATCCGTAGGGTACTCCCGCGCATTTGAGTTGACCTGCAATGTGGTGTTGTAGACAATGCTGTATATTAATACAGTATTTGGTGTTGGCATGTCTTGTATTCTGCTAGGGGATTACCAACCCCTGTCTACGCTCTCGATTCCCTTGTTCCTGGAACGCATTTCTGCTGGTTTCCCCTCTCCGGCGGAAGACTATATTGAGAAAACCCTGGACCTGAACGAGCTCTGCATTGAGCACCCGGCGGCCACCTTTTTTGTTCGTGTCCAGGGCGAATCGATGATTGAGGCCGGCATCCTTCCTGACGATGTACTGGTAGTTGATCGTTCGCTTCAAGCGGGGCACGGAGACATCATCATCGCCAGCCTCCGCTGCGAGATGACCGTTAAACAACTGCATCTGGCCCCGCCACCGGTTCGATTGTTGCCCCGCAATCCTGCTTTCAAGCCCATTGTCCTGGATGGGGAAGACGTATTGGAAGTGTTTGGTGTCGTGACCAATGTGGTCCGCTCGCTACGTCGGGGAGGCAGAGGGTAATGACCAACCAATCCATATCTTTTGTTACCGTTCGGCGGCGATTTGAATTTCGAAGTATCGAGATCGGTCGGTGGGTGACGGAGCCAGAGAGAGATCGCGCTGCTGTTCGCTTCTATCGGGCGTTGTGCGATTTGATGAACATTCTGCACGGCCCGGAAACTCTTATCTCGTTGCGCCATACGCTCGGCCTCCAGTATGGCATTGGGGGACGGCCTGGTGTGGCAGCTCATTACCTCCCAGCCACTCGGCAACTGGCCTTGGCCAAAAACGCCGGCGCCGGCAGTTTGGCTCACGAATGGTTTCACGCCTTTGATCACTACATGGGCGCCAAAGCCTTCATGGCTTCTGAAACCGCTCAATTTGCATCGAGTGCCTGGCTCGATAGCGTGCCTCGCAAGCCACACGCACTGAATGGTCTTCTTGGAGAGTGTTTTCAGGCCATCCTGCTCAACGAAGATGGCACCCAACCCAGCGAGCTTTTCCACCAGTCGCAAGAAGCGGACAAGCGTTTGAGGGTTCTGTATTACGCTCGGCCAGAAGAAGTCTGTGCGCGCGCATTCGAAGCGTTTGTAGAAGACAGTGAGCCGCGCAATTCGTTTCTGGTCAGAGGAACGATCCACTCCGATGAAGCAAGGTCCGGATTGTATCCGAAGGGCGCCCAGCGTCAGCGAATCAATGAAGTTTTTGGCGCCTATTTCCAGGCGCTTGGGCAGGCCCTGTATCGACAACAGACCAAAGCCGGATGAACCCTTCAGTCTATGCGTTGGTCGATTGCAACAATTTTTACGCCTCCTGCGAAACGTTGTTTCGGCCAGACTTGCGCAATACACCGGTTGTCGTGCTGTCGAATAATGATGGTTGCGTTGTGGCGAGAAGTGCAGAAGCCAAGGCACTGGGTATCAAAATGGGCGTACCGGTTCACCACATCCAACCCCAGATCCGTCGCTATGGGATTACGGTATTTTCCTCGAACTATTCGCTGTACGGTGATATCAGTCGACGGGTCATGACCACGCTGGAAGCTCTGGCACCTGAGGTCGATGTGTATTCAATCGACGAGGCTTTCCTCGACCTCACCGGTATCGACCGGGTTATGACGTTCGAGGACTTTGGGCGGCAGGTGAAAAGCACGGTGTTGCAAAATGTCGGGCTGCCGGTTTGCGTTGGCATTGCGCCGACCCGGACCCTGGCCAAGTTAGCGAACTACGCTGCGAAAAAATTCCCGGCCACAGGGGGCGTCGTCGATTTAACTGAGCCGGTGCGGCAACGCCGTTTGATGGCGCAGGTGCCCGTCGATGAGGTTTGGGGAGTTGGCCGCAAACTATCCGCCAAACTTTCTGACATGGGCATCGAGACGGCGCTCGCTCTGGCGGGCAGCGATCTGGCGACTCTCAGAAAGCAGTTCTCGGTCGTTCTGGAGCGCACGGCTCGGGAGCTTAATGGGATAGCTTGTTTGCCATGGGAGAACGTGCCGTCCCCGAAGCAGCAAATCATGTGTTCGAGGTCGTTTGGCCAACCCATTCGAGCGCTGGCGGATCTTGAAGAAGCGGTGGTGAATTACGCGGCCAGGGCGTCGGAGAAACTCAGGGCAGGGGGGCAGTATGCCGGCGAACTGATGGTCTTTGTCAGAACCAATCCGTTTAAGGCACAGTCACCGCAATATTCTAAAAGCGCGAGTATCCGCTTCATTATGGCCACCCGCGATTCCAGGGTTATTGCGCAACAAGCCGTTGCGCTGCTGCGGTCTCTGTATCGAAAGAATTTTGATTACGCCAAAGCCGGCGTCATTCTAAGCGACCTTGTGGACGCTGTGGGTCTTCAGGAAGACCTATTCGATACGGGTGGCTATGCGACTGCAGGCGAAGGGCGGTCCGAACGGTTGATGGCGGTGATGGATGAGATCAACCGAAAATCCCGCGCAACGGTCTGCATGGCGCGGCAGACGGGAAAAGGCCGTTATGGGATGCGGCGCAAGCATCTCTCTCCGAGGTACACGACGGATTGGTCTCAGCTGCCGAAGGTGGATTGAAGTTAGAGCTCACAACCAGCGGTGGTTTATTATTCGTTAGAGAAATGAGTCGTAAGAATCGGGCTTTGGAGGCAGCGACCAAGTGTACACCACCGAGCCGCAAAACCGCACTTGAAGCTCTGGCTCAAGTGTGGCGAGGCTTAAAAGGGAAAGCGATGGCATTTATACGGGAGTCCCTGAAGCGGGCCTTCAGCAAACCTTACAGAGAACAACAGCGAATGGACAGGGAGGTTCAGGTGTTCCTTGAGACCCTGCCGCCCTGCCACCAGTTCGTGCTTGTGGCATCTCCAGAACTCGGTGAAGGCGAGTATTCATGTGGCGTTGTTTTGTCTGCTCATGAGTTATTGGCGTGGTATCGCAAAGAGGCTGAAATGACGACCATTTATTCTTGGGACGCCAAAGTAAGACGCCGAGCCATGCCACTATGGCTTGGTCAAGCCCGCGCCAATGATGGGCAGGTCACAGACTTACCGAGGAGTGCCTTCCGCGATGTTCGGGGCTTCATCGCTGATTGGGTAGAGGCAGGCCAGGCCCATGTATGGTGTTATCACTGTGAAAGCTGGGTAGATGAGGTCATCATGTCCAAGACCGATGAAAGCCACTTGGGCAGGCTCGGCTCCTCTTGGACGGAGCTTTGGTACTGCACTGAGGGTCACAAGATGCATGAGTCCAGGCAGGAAATCCGATGGATTTACGGTAATAGGCGGAGGGTTTCTTGAGGATTAATCGGGCACTTCAGTCTCCAAAACCTTCACGACTGCGGCGCTCCCACTTCAAATCTGCGAACCTTTGACCCATCTGCGATATCGGTGCCATATGGCACCGAATCCCTCTTCATGAATCGTCCCGGTTGCCATTCCACCGCCAGTGCTCAGCCGGGCACGGAAATACGTGAACTCAAGAGTTTCCTCGGATGGGTCAAAGTACTCGATGGCTGTGCATCTAATAGAAGATCCCAGAAAATCACAATGTTTCCACATCGGTCTATCAGTTCAGGATTCATGTCAGTCGTGAGCGCAAGGACGATTGGGTGGTCGCTTTTTTCGGGAGGCTGAAATTCCGGATGAGCGCGCCTGTAATCCTCTATCAGAGCTTCCAGGGTCTCTCGTCCCATTGAATCACTCATTATCTTCTCCACGTCGGACCTTTTATCTTGTTCCATAGACTGCCGAAAACCAAGTCATCGTCCGACTTTGAGAACTAATAGCTCGCCAGATAAAGCGGCACGCGGATTCTCAATGTCGGTTAGGTTACAAATGCCACCTGATGTCATTGGCCAGGAACAATCACTTCCCATGGATTTTGATCAATAAGTGCCGGATTTTTAGCGACTATCTCCTGGTAAATTCGGAACATGTTACTGGCGGCCTCGTCCATAGTGAGCTGATAACTGTCAAAAGTTTCCACAGTGTTCGCGACCAAAAACTCTTGCCATTCCTCAGAAAGCCCGGAAAACCATAAATTTGAACCGCCTTTTCGCAATGCTAATTCGGCCGCCGCGAACTCATTATTATCAGGAATGGGTTCTTTCATAGGTCACCTCGCTGCTTTGATGGGTGATGTGGTATCGATGAGCGCCTATTGGCATCGCGTTTCCAGACTCTGCGGAGCGCCCGATTAACTGGCGAACCACCAGAGAAGCCCGGACTTGGCCTCCTTGGTGGACAATGCCAGAGATATCCAAGATGTTCACTGCAGCCTCTGACGGCTTAGATGGCGCCTCGTCTCCGGAAAGATGGGCTTCACCATCTGAGCTTTCAGGGACCCGATTGGTGCCTCGCGGGTGCTGTCAGCGTTTTAACAATGGCTTGTTTTACGAAGCCGTAAATCCCCGGGTGATTGCTGGCTCTCGGGCCCGCTACGTTCAGGGTCGTTACCTGAAATTTATCAATGAACTCAACCAACACAGCGGCCGCTTTTTCGGCATCTATCAAGGAACCATCAATTAGCTTGTAGGGTTTATTGAGTCGGATACAGAATTGCAGGGTCAATTCCGTGCCGCCAGAAAGAAAGCCTTCGTAGAAAATGGCAGTGCCATCGGAATCTGCAACGTTTTTCCGGGTGCGCTGCCGATACCCACCGCTTATTTCTTGAAGGCCATAAAAGTCAGGAATCTCGCCATCTTCGGCTTTTTTGCCAGCAGGGCAACTTCCGCCGATTGGAACTGAAACCTCAATAGCTGCATCGAGAGCGGCTCTGTCTGCTCCCGTCTGACCGCCGCTGATGACCTTTGTAATCATTGTTTGTACACCACGTATTTATTTCTTCCGCCTCGGTGTGTGCTTTTACTATCCGTCACTGTTTTTCTTCAGCCCTTCCATCATTTTGGCTGAGACCTCCTTTGGATCTCGTCATTCAATTGTGGCCATCGCGAACATAGACTTTCCACCGGATGCTTTCGCCCTTTGTTGTCTCATAAGCTCTGGCTCACGAAAATCTCGGCTCTGAGCCGGACAGAAAGCAATCTCGCCTTTTCAACTGTTGTGCATTTTCGGGGGATAGTGCCAGCCTTAGATCCTTAATACTGCGCGTCGAGAGCCTTTGGCTCAATGCCCTGCAGTGCAGGAGTCAACGTAACAGGTTGAACTGGGAACGATGTTGATGGGGCCCAGGATCATTTGTTTCACGCAGCTGGATATTGATCCTGCACTCCAATTCGGTTGCTATGACGCTTTGACCTTCGCCGGGAACCCATTGCCTAAAGAGCACACTCTGAAATCTACCTAAGGGTGATGCGCAATCGGCATTCCCCTCAGTGGCCATTGGCCCTTTCTATTGACGATACATGAAGCGAGTCCGTCATTTCGCAGCCCAACACTTGGTTGGGGTTGTGCGTTTATGCCCCTTTTTTGCTGATTCCGCTCTAATTGCGAATTTCGGGCAATTTGACGAATTTGTGAGGGCTCTAAATTGGGTACCTTGAGCTTGAATCAATTCAATAGAGGATCGAATTTATGAAACTGCCACATCACATTTATTGGCTCAACTTGCCACCCTTTGACGGTGATCGTATCCACGAGGGTCGCCTTACTTGTTACCGATCGAATCCCCAACAGATCGATGCAATGGCAATTGTGCTCACTGAGCTGATGGAGCATAACTGTTCATCCGTCTCTGTGATGTCGATGCTTCGGACTCACCACGAAGAAATGCTGCGCCAATTCCAAAACACAAATAGTCTTCAAGAGGCCGCACCAACGTCAGATGTGAATTTCTGCTACGCCGGCGGGGCATGCCGCGCCGCAGACACGCTGATCGTGTTGCCCGTAATGGCAAGCGGGACGAAATATGGACCGTTGATTAATGAAATTCGTGACCGGTCGGCAGATTTGTTTGATGTGCTGGAACAACAGGAGTTCGAGCGAGTAATCGTCTTGGGCGAGAAGCTTGCGTGGCTGTCCATCGGAGGTTTTTTCGCCAGGTTGCTTGCCGAAATCCCCTCCACTGATTATCCGGTAAGCGAATCGCATTTCAAGCAGGACATCAGGGACGCCGTCGATGCATTGTTCGGTGACGGACGCTGACCCAGCCACTATTTCTGCGGGCCGGCAAAGTGAGAAAGATCGCTTGCGGAGGGCTCACTTTTCAAGGGTTGGAGGCAAGGGCGGTTTTCCCGCCCGCCCCATGAGTGTCCACAATTTGCAAACGGCATAGTAATAGTCGCGTGCAGTGGTCGGCGCAAAATTGTGAGCTCGGAAAAATTCATGAACCTGCCGGCGACCGATTTGCTCGGCCGGACGATGGCACCACTCGACGAACAGCTCAATTCGCTCGACCTGTCGCCGCCGCGATTTTTTGCCGCCTTTACGCGCGTAGAGGTGGAGCTGATGTCGAAGCTCCCTACGAATAAAAGCCATTACTGTTGCCCTCCCAGATACGCATTGGTGATGTCGATTCGACTGTGGCCGAGTTCGGCTGAAATCTTCTGACGGGCCTCCCGATCCAGGTCGCGGGGCGCGTTGCCGCCTAATACCGGCGCATGAAAGCCGGTGAGCTGTTCGTATCGATCACAAGCATAAGCACTGCGCAGCTCATGAATGCCGCGAATGCCGAATGCTTGCAGGGTCTCCCGGATATCACGTAGCCCAGTCTCTCGCCAGGATTCCCAATCCTCTTCTCCGGGCATCACGGCGCGTGCCATTCCTTGAACTTCGGCAGCCCGCTGTAAAGCTGTGAGTTGTCGGTCTGAACTGACAATGAATCTTCGTGATCGCCCGCCTTTGGTACCGTACTCAATAGTGAACGCTCCGGTTTTAACTGCCTCATTCAATACAGACACAGCATCAAGCAAACTTGCTTCTTTGCTGCGCAGACCTAATTCACGGGCAAGGCATGCGATCGCATACCCTCGGGCGTCCAATCTCGACAGTGTCCGTTGCAGATGGTCGCGATTGAGACCGGTCGGTGGGACTATTCGAACGTGAGTACGTTTAGTGATACCGCATTCTGTAGAGGAGGTCGGGCTAATAGGAACCCACTGACCCTGTGTGGCCAACGTCAGGACTGTGTTCACCGCACTGATCCGGTTCTGCGCGGTTGACGCACCGATCGTTGGCGGCTCTGCATCTGCATGAGTTTCTGCCGTTGAGCGATTGAGATTTTCCCGGACCCGTGCGGCCAGTTGGTTGCCGTATTCGACAACGAGCGCGCCATCAACGTACTCCATTTGCCGAACTCCATGCCCCCTTGCAAACTCGCAGAATTGACCCCACCGCTGGCCCAGATCTGCCGCAGTCTGAAACGAGATAGCACCAACCATCTCTGCATGTTTTAAGGCGAACATGCCGGCCTTTTTCATGCTCCTGCTGCCTAAGCCAAAGTTTTTACTCATGGTTTTCCCCGAACTGAATCCTGTAATGGTAAATTTTTCGCAAGTCTTGAGTTGATAAGGGGCGCTCGCAGACCCATAGGGAAGCGGTTTTTTGATGTGGTTGAAGACATCCGGCAGGCCGCGCTGCCATGGGCATTCGTTAGTTATCGCTTGTGAGACGTTGGTGCTTTGGCGAGAGTCAGTCGCATGCCGTCAAGCAACGTTTTAGATCGCGCTTGAAAGCTCCGGCCTAACGGAGTGTCCCCGTCACCGCTGCCCTTTGCGGTGCCTTTTACAAGAGATCATTGATTGCCCTGTTGGGCATTGGTGCAGGTGCGACGATCGGGTGAATCCGGGTTTCGTCGTATTTCGTCCCATTTCTGCCTGCCTAAAACAGGCTGCAGGTGGCTCAACCACGCCTTCTTTGAAACATTTCATACAAAACGTCTCTGTGGAGGCTCCTTGGATGAAACCAATTTTTTAACCGCGGTTACACCGCGTTGGGGGAGGGCTTTCGATGCTCAGCCTCGATTAACATGTGAGGTGAGGCTGGCAAAAAGCTATTTTCGATCTCATAGAAATCGCGAACGCTTAGGCGTTGCGCATGCAGATTGGCCCGCTGGGCCTTTGGTAAGGATGATTCCAGAAAGGAAGTGTGCGTAAGGTTTGCCCTGCAGGGCATTTTGGTTCGACCGATAAGCGATCAATTTTGGAGCCGCTGTTTGTTTTACGGTGCCAGCTACACGCGGAGGCCGCTGCCTCAATCCTGTTATTAACTTTGCCTGCCGAGATACTGATTGTCCAGCAGAGTTAACGCAATTTTTACGTGTTTTCAGGGCGTTGGCCTTGAGCGTGAAGCTTTGAGGAGCGGACTCGCCGATCGAGTGTCCTCCAAGTGGACTCCAAGTGGACTCCAAATGTGCGTTAAGTTCTTCGTCTGAATACTGACAAAACCATGTAGACTCGAAAGTACATTTGGAGTCCACTACGGTGATACTTCTGTTCATAGTGGTTGTCGTGACCCTCTTTGCCGCAAGTTCTCAGTTTTTTTAAACCAGGCCTAATTACTGTTTTTCGCGGTGATGTGCTAGTGGTGGGCCACTCCGACCAAAGGCAGTCCGCCTCCAAGTTTAATAATAAGGACCCGGTGACTTGGGCTCCGGGCTATCGAGGATAATATCCGATACAGCTATCAACGGGTCGATGCAATCCGCTTTGATCCGAGCCCAGCTCAACCAGTCTGTGAGTTCTTCGTTGAGCTGGCCGTCTCTCGCTGCAGAGTGTTCAACGGCCTCGATGTATTGCCGCAACCTTTGGGCCTCCTGCCATTGGGAAGCTTTGAGCTTCAATCTTTCGAGCTGAGCCTGTTCGTGTTTTTTTAGCGCCATTCGGCGGTCGTACTGATCTTTAGCTTCTTGCCAGGCCATGCGTCTGCATTTTCGTTTTTCTGCCTGGATGCGATATTCCTCAATCAGATCCAATGCTCCGGCAACAACCTGATGCAGACGCTTCTCTAACGACGTCTTGGGCGTGTCTCCCCAGTTTCTGGATGGGTAAGCCCCGATCGATATGGTGAGTTTTCCAGTAGGGTGGTAATCGTAATCGGGTGGGCTAGGATAGCCACCGCCAATGCCCCAGCGATGCGGAGAACGGCGCCAGCGATCAATGGCTTTTTGCTCAGCCGCAGTGATCTCGTGTTTTGTTCGCGTAACATGCTCGCTGATTGTTAATGCGAGAGCGGTTTCGCCCAAGCCAATGAAGGTGAGATTTTTTTCAGCGTCGACCCACACCTTTATGCCTTGTCTTTCGAAGGCTTTTATCAAGGCGTCGCCAATCGACAGGGCACGATCAAGGGCTCCGTGAGTTACCGCGAAATGAAACACTTCTGCGGGGGCCGAACGCAGGCCCTTGTAGTTATCCCAACCCGTTTTTCGGCGCAACCTTTGAGAAGCGGCTTGGATCAATGGGTGCGGTGATTGAAGCTCCTCAGCTACATCGATGAATCCGACACGATCTTTGGCTGTAAGCGTACTTTTCTGGGCTTTGTCGGGGTTGTCGGGATTATGAGTAGGAGATCGGCTGAGCGGCAACGAGCAATGATCAAACTTCTTCGCAGCTGGTAATGGCGGCTTTGCCGGTGAATGTTCGGCCTTCACTTTGGCCCAGTAGCCGCGGGGAGGGAGCGGTATTTTGTATTTTCGGCACACCTTCCCGAGAGCGACTCCTGAGATTCCGTAGCGTGGCGCGACCTTGGAGACCGGGTCGGCCCAAACCTCTTCGTAAAGCGATTGCCTGGTGATTTTGTCGACGTGCTCCATGGACCCCCCTTGGTATCAAAAGGCGATGTTTTTCTTATATAGCCCAATGAATGTGGGAAACGCCAACAACCGGCAAGTGCTTGAGAGTAGGTCAGATGGACCCTGCGGTAGTACCCCATTTAACGGTAAACGGGGTGCTTTCCCTGCAAGACTGACAATCCAGGTACATATCGGCTTTCGATTTTCTGGTCTTAGTGGAACCTGAACCACAAGCTGGGCAGGCGTGTTTCAGAGCAGTGTTCGTTGAACACCTAGCGCATTGTATGTAGTAACCAAAGCGGCCATATTGCGCCGATAGGGCTTCGGTCTCGCCACATTGTTTGCAACTTATCGTTACAAGCCTTTGGGCCGGCAGTTCCGCCTCTCCAGCAGACTGTACTGTTGGCTTAATTTCAGGTTTCAGTGCTGGTTCGCTGGACTGCTGGTAAGCCTTCAAGAAGGCGTAGATCCGATCCATCTCCTCAGTGGTGAACCGCGGCTCAGACTTGGCAAAGCTTTTCAGCCCGTTTTGGGCCGCCTGGGTGAGGTCTTTGACCTTATTTACGAGAAACTCTGTCTTGACGATATGTTGCGAGATATCCGCAGGGATATTGTCTCGGTCAAGCCTTGCAGAACTGGAAATGGCGATCACGGTTTTATACTGTCGAAGAGAAAAACCTTTCTGTATGCCCAGAAGCTTCCCGAGCAGCTGGGTGCTGTTTTCCCTGAGTAGAGCCTTGAGGTTATCAATCTGCACAGCGGCTTGCTGCACCGGGGAGGGGATGCCGAACCATTCATCTTTATAGGATCTTTCCCACTCTCCCAGGGCGTTCACCCGCACCGAACCCTGAATGCTTTTGCTTTCAACGACAATGAAGCCGGCTTTGTAAATGATCAGGTGATCGATTTGAGAGTTAAAACCGTTCACCTCAATTGCTAGGTTGTTAAGGATTCTGTAACTGTTATCACTGCCAAAGTATCGATCCAGAAAGTACGCAACCTGAGTTTCCTGTTTTTCCCCTGCCATCCTTTTGTAATCAGGCATTACCGCGTTTCCTTTTCCGATGACTCGTCAAGCGCCCATTCTGTGCCAAGTTTACTGTCAATACAGTGCGGCGTGGAGTATTTCGAACCTTTTTCCGGTAAGACCGGTTGCGTATTCCGGCGAACGTGAACACCCATACCGGTTGAACGTGAACACCATTTTTCTTAACGCATCACCCACCGGAGTTTGTACTCCGGGTGTTCACGTTCAGTCAATTTCCTGAACTCGTTTTCTCATCAATTCCCCCTTCAGGGCCCAGCGATGGGCGCTGTGCATGAGCCTGTCCCGGATGGCGTCAGCCAAAGTGTTATCGCTGATGGCGGCATACCACTGATCCGTAGGCAGTTGGCTGATGATCATGGTTGAGTGCGTGCCGTGACGGTCATCCATGATCTTCATCATCATTGTCAGAAAAATACGGCTGTGACCCTGACTCCGTTATTTCCATATCGTAATTTCGTCGTTAGCCAGCGCTTTCTGGACACTTGATCGGCTGCACAACCTTTTTGCATAAGCTGTGTACAACGGGAATTTGCTGCCCATGTCAAAGTTAGCCCGAACTCCCCACCAATAGAAAACCAGCCATAACGGGTCGACCACGGAGAATTGGGTACCGACCGCATAATCCTGGTATTGCAGCTCCTTCTCGATATCCGTAAGGCACTGCTCGTAATTGCTCCTCCCGCTCTCTTTAACTGGAAGGTAGTTTGTTTCACTTGTAACAAACCTCTCAGGACGAAATATCTGCGCATACGCGACGTGAACTGTGTTCGATGACCATGCAAGCAACTCCAGACAACGCGCCTCTGCCGCGGAAGCGTCGGCTGGATAGAGTCCAGAACTCGGGAATCGTCGTCCGAGAAACGCAAGTATCGCCGGCGTTTCTGTGAGGATGAAGCCATCGATCTGAAGCGCTGGGACGCGACCTTTAGGATTGATGGCGAGATACTCATTCGAGCGATTGGCACGCTCAGCTGTTGCGATCTTTCGGAGCTCGAAGGGCTCGCCGGTCTCGTTCAACACGATCTGAGGCGCGAGGGAACATGAACCCGGCGAGTAATAGAGGGCGATAGACATTGAAAGCTCCAGAGTAGTATTAATTCGACGACATAAGGCGGATAAGCGCTACAAGGACGGGTTGATCAGGTATTTCTCACCAGTCGCCTTGCGCTCACAGTCGGCCAGAATCTCCGGCTTGAGTGCATCGTGGAGGCTAATAGTCTTTGTGTAGTGGCTGACGAAGGTCGTTTTGAGCTCATCCATGACTCGCTGACGCATCCGCGCCATGACCTCGGGGTCTACCTTCTGCAGGAACGAAAAGAGCAGCCATCCGCTGACGCTCCAGGTAAAGCCGAATGTTCGATCGATCACGGTCGGTCCGGTATCCAGGCCGCCGTAGATGTAGACCTGCTTAAAAGTATCCGACCCGTAGCGGTTATAGGTGATCATGCTGCGGCTGGCCACTATTTCCATCGACTGGAGGATTTGGCCGGCCAGCTTGCCGCCACCGAGAGCGTCGAAGCCGATGGTTGCACCGGTTTCTGCGACGGCCTCTGTCAGCTCAGCCTGGAATTCGGGGGACGTGCTATTGACAATGTACCGTGCGCCGATATCTCGGAGAATCGCTGCCTGTGCTTCGCTGCGAACGATATTTACCAGCGGGATGCCGTCCTTGAGGCAAATTTTGTTGAGCATCTGGCCCAGGTTCGATGCGGCGGCAGTGTGGACGATGGCTTTATGTCCCTCGGCTTTCATCGTCTCGACGAAGCCAAGTGATGTCAGGGGGTTGATGAAAATCGACGCCCCATCCGCCACGCTCGCCTCACCGGGAAGCACGACGCAGTCCTGCGCCCGCAGTTTGCGCAGTTGCGTGTACATTCCGCCGCCGAGCATCCCGACCTTCTTGCCAAGGAAATGCTGGACGTCGTTGCCTGCGCTGACAACAGTGCCCGCGCCCTCGTTCCCTACAGGTAGTGGCTGGTCCAGCCGAGCCCGAATTGCGGCCAGGCGCTGTTGCGGGATGTTAGCAACCAGCGCCGGTTGCTCTGGCGTACCTTCGGCTCTGAGGGTCGACACATCGGCGGGACCGAGCAATAGTCCAAGGTCGGATGGGTTAATGGGTGTTGCCTCGACCCGCACTACCAGTTCTTCCGGTCCGGGCTCGTCTAGGTTGACCGTCTCCAGGCTCAGTCGAAGCTGCCCTCTGGAAGTCGCCAGAGATCGTAGTTCTAGTCCGTTCATTGTCTCGTTCATCTCTGTTACCTCATGAGAATTTGCCAACAATACGATGGGGCTCACTTTCGCCGGAGCTGGTTTTCCAACAGCCCAACATAAACGCTAAGAGAAAAATTGTTATATTGCACGGCGACGAGGGCATTAAGAATCAACAAACTTTCTCAAATAACTCCTCGTGGTTATTTTTCTACATAGTATAAGGCAGCCAAGTGGAGAGGAATGGAACGAAGAAGAGAATGACGATCGTAACGATTTCCATCAAAATGAACCAAGAGGCACCCGAAAAGACATCTGTGAGCGATGTATCTTTATCTAGGCCTGCGATGACATAGACGTTCAAGCCTATTGGTGGTGTGATCAAACCGATCTCACACATTTTAATAGCGAGGATGCCGAACCAGATCGGGTCAAAGCCTAGAGCAGTTACTACTGGGAAAAGGATCGGAAGAGTGATTACCAACATGGAAAATGCATCAAGAAACATTCCCATTGGGATGTAGATAACTAGTATCAATGCGATGATCGCGAGAGCTGGAAGCGGCAGGTCAATGACCATCGAAGAAACCATTTGTGGGACTTGTATTAGGCTAAGGAAGAAGCTGTAAATGCCTGCGCCCAACATGGTCATCATTATCATCACAGTCGTATCGATAGCATCTCGTGATGAACTAGCTATGGCCTTTTTCTTGCCGGAAAAGTCTTCCTTTGAGGTGAGCAGGAAAATAACTGACACTACAGCGCCCAGTGATGCTGCTTCAGTTGGGGTTGCCCAGCCTGTGTAGATGCTTCCGAGTACCACCAAGATAAGCACAACCAGTTTCCAGGCATGCACCAGAGACCTAAATCGCTGATTCCAATCAGATTTTTCACCTTTAGGGCACATTGTTGGCTTGAGTGCAGAGATGAGAAGGATGCCTGACACAAAGACCAAAACGGAAAGGACGCCAGGTATCACCCCTGCAACCAGCATTCGGCCAGCAGAAACCTCAGTGAGCGCAGCATAGAAGACCAGCAGCACGCTTGGCGGTATTAAAACTCCTAGAACACCACCAGCGGCTACACAGCCGGCAGAAAGTCGCTTGTCATACCCTGCATTCTTCATCTCAGGCAGGGAAATAGACCCTACCGTTGCGGCCGTGGCTACACTGGATCCAGAGGTAGCTGAGAAGCCGGCACAAGTAAGTACAGTTGAGACCGCGAGGCCCCCGGGTAGATGTCCGCACCAGCGCTTGGCCACATTAAACAGCGATTTTCCTACGCCAGCATGTAGAGCGAAATTGCCCATGATGATGAACAATGGGATAACGGTGAGTAGATATGCCGCAGTCTCATCAAATGCAAAATTTTGAAGCACATTGTAAATGTACGTTAAGTCTTGAACATATAGAATGCCTATGATTCCTGCCAGTCCCAGAGCTGCAAAAACTGGGATCCCAAGTCCCATTAATATAAATATCAAAAGAACAGATACAAGCCCTAGTACCATGGGATTAGTCATTGGCCTTTCCTAGTGCAAAATTAAAAGAGATAATGGCGTGTAAACACATCTGTAAAAAAGCTAGCGTTAGACCCGCGGCTACAATTATTTTTACCCACCAAATTGGCATTTGAATTATTCCCCATCGAAATTCTCGGTCAAGAAAAGAGCTATAGGCTCCTTCGATAGTTGGAATGCTAAGAAAGATCAGGAACAAGGCAGCAAAGGACCATGCTAGGCCCTCCCAGGCAAGCCGTGCTCTTTTCTGCTTTCTATCACTGACCAAAGAGACTCGAATGTGCTTGAAGTCTCTTTGGGTCCAGAGAAGGCCGAGATAAACAATAATGGCCATGCAAATCTCTGAAAACGCATAAACACCAGGCAAAGGGAAGTTGAAGAGTGTCCGAGATGTAGCGTCCAGTGCGGTAGACAACATCATAAAAAACATAGCTGAAACCGCTATGAAGCCTGCAGCATTTGATAGCCAGACCTCAATTTTTCTAAGGTTATCTAACATATCTAACTCTCAGAACATTGTTTAGAGCAGGAAGGCATCTTGCCTTCCTGTCATATAGGACTAATTAAGTAGGAGATCTGCTATGATATGTCTTTATATATTTCGAAGGGCGTTTTCAGCGATCCACTACTGTCGTGACGCTTAATAGCCTCATCAACGATAGATTGCATGACACTACCATCGATTCCAGCTTGAGGGGCAACGTTTTCTACCCAGTTATTAACTTGTTCGGGCTGAACTAATTTGCTGGCACGCTCAATTTCTGAGTCTTCCCATTTAGAGAACTGTGCGCCCTCATCTAATGCCTTGCGTACACGATCCTCGGCAATGCCAGAATAAATTTCGCGATATTTGCCTTGATATATTTCATCGGCTAATTCACTTGCGACTCTTTTCACATCATCTGGCAGCGCGTTCCAAGTTTCAATGCTGATGACTGTGGCAGACGGAGCATGCGGACCTGAGCCGATCTCAGTAATATAAGGAGCTGGCTCATGCAGGGCATAACTGATAGCTGTGATAAAGTCGAAACCGAAAGCACCATCCAAGACGCCCCGTTCAAGTGATGAGTAGACCTCAGGAGCCGCCATGGGGATCGCTCGACCACCAAGGCTCTCTATAACATCAGTCCCAACCCCGTAACCGCGAATGCGTTTGCCCTTCAGGTCTTCCATGCTTTTGATCGGCTCACGAGTGATAAGCGGACAGTAGTACCAGTTAGTCCAGTACAGTACTTTAGCTTCGTGGCGAGACTCCCACTCCTGGCGCAAAGGTTCATAGTTCTCGTAAACATCGCGACAAACCCTCAGCAGGGCATCTGCTCGATCCATCTTATAGTACCACTCAAGACCGCGTGTAACCGGAAGGTCGCTCTGGTAGTAGCCAGGAGAAATCAGAGAGATTTCGGAGATGTTGTTTTTTATTGCATCTAAGTGTGCGCCTGCTTTGTTCAGGGATTGTGCCCAATAGTACTCAATTTCAATGGCACCATCTGTGCGCTTGACCAACTCGTTCAGAAACCAGCGATCAAGCACTGATGGCGATGCATGCTCAGTAACATACGAGTCATACTTAAGTTGCGGCACTGACTGAGCAAGAGCAAGGTTGGGGGCCGTCGTCAATGTCATAACACCGCCCACGGAAACCGCACTTAGCTTAAGGAATGCTCTTCTTTTCATTGTAATCTCCTAGCGCAATTCATAGTTATTGTTTGGCCCATCTTCAAGCTAGGGCATTTTTCGCATCAGGGCTAGATATCCGGACATTTTTCTCCTTGATTCCGGATATCAGGCTCATGATTCATTTGATCACATCTCTATCATGCACACATACGTACTGATGAGTATTAAAATAAGGAAGCTATGCATCAAGCTGAATGATTTTTGACACCAGTTCTGCCGTATTGCGGCAACCTAACTTTTTCATAATTTGGGCTCGATGGGCTTCTACGGTACGATGAGAAATGCCCAATTGTTTTGCCGCCTCCTTACAGGTATAGCCATTAGCGATATATCCAGACACTTCACGCTCACGTAACGATAGATTTCTCGCCTTCTCCTGCCTGATACTGATCTTTGTGAATGTCCAAACGGCAAGATCAAAAGGGGATTCAGGTGTTAGAGTGATGCCTTGCGTTTGGCACCAAAAAACTTCCCCTTTTACATTCTTCATGAATCGCTCATCGATACAGCGATTCTCCTGAAGAAGTTCTTTATAACGAAGCTCGCCGATCTCTATATAGTCCTCATAGGATGGGTACATCTTCAGCATTAGCTGCCCGATGAGATCACTTCGCTTATAGCCGAAGAGTTCACAAAATCTCTTGTTGCACTCAATGACATACCTCTTACTTGTGGCGACGATAGCGCAGGGCGCATGTTCAAATGCTATGTCAACAAATCCGCTGAGTACTGTCATAGAGTTCATTCACTTCATTCTAGGAGAAAAAATAACTCTACTGGCAAGTCCATCCACCATCGATAGGTATTGCCGTGCCAGTAATGTTCTCTGCCATGTCGCTTGCGAGGTATCCTACTAGGCCTGCCACGTGCCGAGGGTCTACCAGTTTACCTGTCGGCTGTTTCTCTACTACGAGGTCATATATGGCCTCTGCGCGCGATGAACTTAGCTTTTCCTTCCTGTTACTGATCTGGGGTTCGAGAATTGGAGTGTCAGTCCATCCAGGGCAAATAGAGTTAACGGTGATTCCCTGTCCAGCCGTCTCTAGTGAAATTACTTTGGTTAGCCCAACAACACCATGCTTTGCTGAAACATATGCAGCTTTATCCTTCGACCCTACCAAGCCATGAACTGATGAAATGTTTACAATGCGACCCCAGCCACCTTGACGCATGCCGGGCACTACTCGCTGGATATTGCGATAGACGGCAGTGAGATTTGTTGCCAAGATGTCAGACCAAGTGGAGTAGTCGAATGACTCAATCGGAGCAGTTTTCTGAATGCCCGCATTGTTGACCAATATATCAATGCCGATATTAGTTTTTGTGAGTTCGTCAAACATGGCGTCGATCTCATCGACGCAGCGCAAATCTGCCCGATAGTAGATTGCTTTCGGTGCTCCGAGGCTTTTTAGCTCTTTCGTGAAGATCTGAACTGGCTCTGATTCGGGCTGATGGATGTCATGTGCGACGATGGAGTGCCCTTGTTCAGCGAAGGTCTCGCAGACCGCCCGGCCGATGCCACCAAGGGCGCCTGTAACAAGCACCGTACGATGTGCAGGCTGTTTTGACATGGTTCTATCACTCCCCATCTTTATGTGTCACTCGCGAGAATGCTGGCATAGTTGGCAACTGCCAAGCCTCCCATGTTGAATACGGCTCCCAGTTTTGCATCGGGAATTTGGCATCCACCTGCCTCGTTGAGGAGCTGCCTGGCCGCCATAACATGCATGGAAACACCTGTAGCGCCGACCGGATGGCCCTTAGACTTGAGTCCGCCAGAGGGGTTGATAGGGAGGCGTCCATCTTTCATCACCCACCCTTCATTGATGGCACGGGAGCCCTCTCCGTAGGGTACTAATCCCATGCTCTCATAGATCATTAACTCTGCAATTGTGAAGCAGTCGTGGACTTCCGCAAAAGAGAGGTCATCAAGAGTGATACCTGCATCAGAGAGCACCTGTTGCCAAGCACGTGAAGCCCCCTCAAAGACCAGGGGGTCGCGCTTGCTCATGGGCATAAAGTCGGTCACTTGTGTCCGAGCTAGGAATCGCACCTTCTGCGCTGCCAGCTGAGCGACTTTATCCGAAGCCAATACAAGCGCTGCCGCACCATCTGAGACAGGCGAGCAGTCGGTACGCTTCAGAGGGCTAGCCACCACTGGATTTTTTTCTGAGGCTGTATGACAGAAATTTACTCCCAGGTCCTTTTGCAGCTGCGCCAAGGGATTATGCACGCCGTTAGCATGATTCTTTGCGGCAATCCGAGCCAACTCTAATGACTTGTCTCCGTAGGCTCGGAAGTAGCTCTCTGCCACATCGGCAAATACACCAGCAAAGCCAGCCGTTAGGCCTAGGCTCTCTGGCTGATAGCTCGCTCCCAGTAGACCCTTCGCGATCCTAGTCGGATCGGCATCTGTCATTTTCTCTACACCGATAACCAGCACCCTATCTGCTAGCCCTCCCTCGATAAGGTTGACGCCCTGATGGATGGCTGCTGAGCCACTAGCACAGGCATTCTCCACCCGGGTGGTCGGCTTGAACCTCAGTGCCGGGTGAGCGTTGAGAACCAGAGAGGCTGGAAATTCCTGGTCGCACATTCCACTGTTAAAATTGCCAACATAAATCGCGTCGATTTCCTCGGGAGAAATGCCTGAAGAGTTCAATGCCTCGGTCGCTGCACTGGCAATTAGCTCCTCTAAAGTCTGTGCCAACTTTCCGAAAGGAGTATGTCCAGTTCCAATAATATGAGTTTTCAACGTACTTCCTCCTAATTGGCGTTCTTTTAGAGTTGTGTTCTCAGTTCAGTTTTAAGAATCTTTCCGTAGGCATTTTTGGGAAGCTCCTCCATGAAGCGGTAGGACTTCGGCCGTTTAAAGCGGGCCATGTTTTGCACGCAGAAACGGTCGAGATCATCCTCGGAGACCTGGCCTGAGGCAACGACAAAGGCAACTACTACCTCTCCCCAGTCGGAGTCTCGCTTACCTACTACTGAAACTTCTTTTACGCCCGGATACTTTAAGAGCATTTCCTCTACCTCTCGCGGGTAGATATTGGTGCCCCCGCTTATGATTACGTCTTTCAGGCGGTCAGTGAGGTATAGGAAGCCTTTCCCATCCAGGTGCCCAACGTCTCCAGTTCTTAACCAGCCGTGGACCAATGCTTCGCGAGAAGCCTCTTCGTTTGCCCAGTACCCTTCCATTACAACATCCCCACGTACGCAAACCTCACCATCCTGACCTTCAGGCAAGAAGGTGCCATCTTCTGCCCGGATTGCCAGTTCAAGCTGAGGGTGTGGTTGGCCGACCGGCAGTATTTGCGTACTGTCCGCTCCAAAGTCAGCAATAATAGCTTTTAAGGATCGGTGCTGGTTTCGATCAAGGTAGGTTATTGTCATTGGACTCTCGCCCTGTCCGTACACCTGAGCTAAGCAGTATCCAAATACGTCAAGTGCCTCATTCAAGTCCTTGGCATACATGGGACCACCACCATAGGTTATGGTCGCGAGGTTTTCGATGGCCAATCTCTGCTCACAAGTAGCCATATAATCCAATACTCGTCGCACCATTGTCGGTGCCAAGAACATGGAAAGTTTATCGTGGGCATTGACCGTGGCTACGAAATTTTCGGGTGTGAACTTGGCAGGCTCGGGTATCAGGCTTGCTCCTCCCGCCATCAAAAATGGAAGGAGATACAGTCCTGAGCCATGTGACATTGGTGCAAAGTGGGCTAGCGTGTCTCCTTCTCCAATCGAATCAATGCCGATAAGGTAGCTGCTCGACATAGCAGCTAAATTCAGGTGACTAAGAGTGGCGCCTTTAGGTTTACCGGTCGTGCCGCTGGTATAAAAGATCCAGGCAGGATCCCTTGAGTTTCTAAAGCAGTGGCGATCCAAGGAACTTACTAGCTCCTCATCAGATATTGCTGGAGGGAGGACCTTCGCACCTTCCAGCTCGTTTGCAATATCTTCTCGGTCGCTGAAGACTACCTGCGCCTCGCTGTTGGCCAGGATGTACTGTACCTCGTGTGGCATCAGTTTGTAGTTGATTGGAACCGCAACCAAGCCTGCATACCAGATGCCGCACAGCAGCTCAATGTATTCAGGCGAGTTTGGCAGGAATACTGCCACACGGTCGCCTGGCTGCAATGCAACGCGCTCCTGTAAGTACGCTCCAATCTTTCTCGCCTTGCCATCCAAGCTCTCATAGGTGTGAACAACAGTGGCGCCCACCAAAACGGCAGTTCTGCTAGGAAATTTTTTGGAGTTGACTTCCAGATAGTTTGCCACATTCAAGGGAGGCTTCTCCTAATATGATTTTTATTACTAATAAGAGTAGGTGCGCCCGCTACCTACTGATATAGGTAGTACTACTAGTTGATCTAGGCAAAAGGTCTAATGCGGATGACCTTGCATTCGCTTCAGCGACTGTCCCAGCGAGGCTACGGGTTGTCAGCATGTCAGCAGAAGGGGAGATCAGTTACGAGCGGCGATTGAAGTGCTTATTCGCCGTATGGTTGATGGCAGAAATTATGTTCAGAGAAGTTCTGGGAGAAAGCCAAGTGATAGTGCCGTATGGTGGCGTAGGGTTCGTGCTGTCCAGGCGTAGCTGCACCATCAATGACGCACCGCTAGATTTAGTTACCGTGCTTCCGCCCCAGAAGTGATGGGTTCGGCCAAATGATAGGGGCAAAATTGGGACAAAATCGTGTCCTTTTCTTTCCTTGAAGGTCCGAGGGGGAAAATCTATCTGGCTGATATTACGAGGTATTCCCCTTCCGGCCTTCTTGCTTATAGGGTTCGAATCCCTCCCTCTCCGCCAATACAAAACCCCAGCAGAAATGCTGGGGTTTTTTATTGGCTGATTGGCAGGGTAGAAAGAACCCTCCCGGGTTCGAGCTAGGATTTTCTCCAAACCAACAACCGATTATTAGCCGGCATCCCGAAATCCTTTTCAAGCTTCAGCCCGGTTGCTTCACCAAGAGCCTCGAGATCCTCCATATCGCGAATTCCCATATGCGGCGCCTGTGTTCTAAGCGACAGGTCGAACCGTACATTGTTTTCACTGGTGTGCCGACCGCCATAGCTGAAAGGCCCATAGAGGCAGAAGATTGCGCCCTTGGGTAGGGCCTCCGCCAGGCCGCGAAACATTGCCTGCACTTCTTCCCAGGCCATGATATGCGCCGTATTGGCGGAGAACGCGCCGTCGATGGCGGGCAGGCTGGACCAATCCCCGTTCAATACCTCCAGGGCAATGGGCGGGTTGATATTCGTAAGGTGCGCGTCGTCGATCTGACCTGC